>Ga0153924_1000628_pt1 | contig 21344 bp, 32 predicted proteins | sample TSNJ008MetaG_FD_104709 | JGI IMG/M metagenome (GOLD analysis project Ga0153924, IMG submission 104709) | Attine ant fungus gardens microbial communities from New Jersey, USA - TSNJ008 MetaG | ecosystem: Host-associated > Fungi > Mycelium > Unclassified | place: USA: New Jersey, Wharton State...
CTATAACCAGTAGTTATAAATGGAGAAGAGAAGTACAAGATAGAGAAAATTCTAAATAAAAGAAAAGTACAAGAGAAGAATAGGTTCTTAGTACAATGGAAGGGATATACAATGGAGGTAGATATATGGGAAGGAAGGGAGAATTTGGAAAACACAAAAGAGCTAGTCAAAGAATTTGAGAAGAAGTATAGAAAGGAGGCTAAAAAAGTTAGATGACAAAAGCTAAAAGAAAAAGAAAAGGAGTTTAGTTGTGAACTACCAAGGGAATTTACAGCCAAACTAGTATTTGGATGGGGGAGAAAGAAGTATGAAAGAGAAAGAGAAAAGAAATAGAAAGAAAATTGAAATAGATGGAAAAATTCCTTGGGATAAAAAACCTTGAAGAGGAGGTCATGTTATGAGTTGTTTCCAAAGAAGGAAAATGTCTTCCATGTATTTGTCAACTTGATGGAGAACCTCCAGAAATACAACAAAGGAAAGCTATAAATAATGTGGGATGATATTATATACAACTATATAGTTATTAAGTAAAGGTTCTGTAATTATAGAAAGTAGGCACATAGACCATGAGGAATTGGTATAAGTAGTAGTAGGAATCCAATAGGGGACTCCATTGAGTTCTTCCCTTTCAATTACCACTGGTTGAAGTCAGAGCTTCAGTCCTAAGTCTATACCCTTAACACAAGAGTGGTGTTGGTAGGGTCCTCTTACATTGGCCCCATTTTTACAGTCTTCTGTGTATTGGAGAAGTGTTGACTCCAATCTAATATTCTCCAACAAAAAAAATTGAAGTCATTACCTGTACTGGTTCAAGAGATATTTGTATTTCTGTCAGGAAGATAGAGAGCAGTGCAGGAAAGGCTAGGAATGTACTGTGAATTACTGTGAAAATACTATAAATGCACACTCTGGGTTCTGGAAAGTAATACAAAAGAATGGAGTTGGAGTGAAGGACATGTTACTGAGAGAAATAAGAGACATTGCTCTCTGGTTCTGTGGTTTTACAGCTAGTCTAGAAGGAACATTGGTGACAATGAAGAAGTGAAACAACCTTGGCCTTAGCTCATGCACTGTGCCTTGATCTCCTGTCACTTGTTGTAGTTGTGTATCTTGGAGTAGTAGAACATTGTCCAAAGGAGAGGTAAATTTAGGAGTAATGAAGTGAAGAGGTATATAGCAGAGAAAAATAACACTACAGGGATTAATGTCTTTGTGACTTTAATCTACAAACTAGAGAACTATGATGTACAACTAGAGTACTTATACAAAATCTGGAATAGGAGTCATTGTACAAGTGTTTGGTCTACATTGTGATCCTATAGGAGTAGACAGGAGTGGAAATTATAAAGAAAAGAAAAAGAAAAAGAATAATAATAATAAATAATATTGAATTTCTGGTATGTGACAATTTCATTGAACTTGGTGAAAACATAATGCTTTTGTCCCTCACTGTATATCCATGACAAAGATGACAAAGACCTTGGCCTCAAAGGTACAGGCTTGGAGGTAGGTGATATTCTGAGTGGTAGTTTTTCTAGTCTCTACATTGACTTATTGCAACAAGCCATTCAATATCCCACTGAGGCACAATCCTGGCAAAAAAACATGGTCCAGGTATTACCAGTACTCTATAACCACACTCTTCTACCTATTATCCGACTGTTTTGAGAGACTACAAATGTTCAGATGCTTGTGCAGTCTTCCGTATCGGCTCAAGAAGGGTCATAGCATCAATATTCCGGTAGGTCAAAACGCAGTTGAGCGCTTCAGCTCGTCTGTAGAAAATGAGAACGTCAAAAAAGAGAGCCTCGTCATTTTGTAAAAAATTGACGACAGACACAGCAATCCCCGAGGTTGAGCTTGAGAGTTCGATTGGCTCGCTGGGACGAACATCAAAGACGGCCATGAACGTGGCAACAGTGATGAACAACAAATCGAAAACTAGATATCTTCCAGGACACTGCCTACAACAAGGGAGACGCTCAGTGATTTTCATGCAGTCTATCTTTCCGCTGCCGCTGTACTCACCGTCGGCCAAAACCAAACACGAGCTCAACGAGATCAATCTCCTTGTCAAACGTGTTGATAAATCTATCCGGATCGAATTTCCAAGGATCTTGATAGTTCTGGGGATCGTGAAGAATTTCCCTGTAGACAAAGCAAGTGTAATTTCAGGGATAATGGGATCAGGCACCGTTTCTGGGAGAGACCGAACCAGATGTTGGAAAGAATCATGGCGCCGGCGGGGATGTGATGACCCTCGTAGACGTCGTCGTAGGAAGCTGCATGAACGAACCCTAGGTTTCTTCGGTGACTTACTCGACATGTTTTCAGGATGGCAAACGGTTACCTAAAGGTGCTGGGACGTGCAGCCGAAGAGTTTCTTTGCAGAACGCCGTGACATAGGGTAGATTTTCCCTGTCTCTGAGGGTAGGTAACCTGCCCGATCCAACGACCTTGTCGATCTCAGCTTGGCCTCTACGATGGGCATCCTGGTAATTCATCAAGGAAAAAATCACGGATCTCATAGCCAGCCCGATCTTAGCCTCCCTAATGCATCAAAGCAGCCAGAGATCTGATAGTGAATTACTCACAGTATCCGACCCAGCTGTAGGGATACACAGTCAGTCAGCATCAGAGATGTCACATCTCTCTCTCTCTCACACGACTCACCGATGAATAAAATCGCTGTTAGCATTGATAACTCCTTTTCCAACCCTGTGGCACTCTGACGAGCGAATATCTGAGTCAAGAAAGATCTCTGCGCCACTCCGTTCTCCTAGGAACGTAGACTGAAGATGAGTGACAGAAGCGATAAATTTTTTCTTCTGGAAAGCTCACGACCCGTCTTTTTGCCTCGCTGTAAGGTAAAGTTTGAACCTTGTCTGCAGTTTCACGCCATTGACGTGCCTGCCATCGAGGACTTAGAGGAATACAAGAAGGGAGATATCTCACTGTAAGTGGGAATGAAGGTGATGATCCATGACAAAGAGAGAGCGTGTGAGAGGACTCACGAAAAGGCAGTGAATCGACGAGAAACTTGCCGGGAAAAGCGAGGTCGGGGAATTCCATACCGCATTGAGATGCTGTTGCGATATGCTCGGTATGTTCACATCCCTCGTCCAGGCCATATATCACGCTCAAAAGTAGATTTCCGATGTGCCTTTTGGGTGGAGATTAGATGGCAACGTGGGAGTGTGGTTTTCTTGGACATACTGTCTGACGATTTCTGTCGTGTTTTCTGGGTCGTCGTATAGGCTGCATACCAATTGTAATGCGAATTTTTCTAGACTTTCGTGGAGGTGGACGACCTGATTCTTCCCAAAGGTCCCGGAAATTAGCTTTCGTTGTTCGCGGTAGATGTGATCGTACGGAGACATGATCATCATACCCTTGTAACCGATGCTGGCCGAAATTGGGATTTGTGAAAATGGAGTCCGAGATGGACGTTTGAAATTAGCAAGAAAAAACGTACATCTCGCCAACCATGATTGATCTAGGACGGTTAGCATAATTGCTACCTCGACGCTCCAGGAGGTCGATTGTGGCTTTGGCGGTATTAAGCACTATGAGAGGACGTCCAAGAAGGTTAAGGTAGGTGACTGGACCTGGTATGGATTGCAGTCGTAGGATATCGTGTGACGATATGTGTTCGACAAATGGACAAAGTTGACGGGCGATATGTAAAGGATCGGCAAGAGGACGAGGTTGTTCAAAAAAAAAAGAAAAAGAGTTAGGCTTATACATACCATACTTTTTGCCCCACTCTGCGAATTGGATCCAGGGTGCAGTTCTAGGTATGTCAAGAAAGTTGCCTATGATTGGAAGACCCGGTGGACCTGGCGGATATGGCCCAGGATGATGTCTGTTTCTCCAGAGTTGGCCAAGTAGAATCACTGCAAGAACCGTGGATAGGAGAAAACACTTTGACCATGACGGATCCATCTGGACATTGGTAGTTGTATGGGTAGCCAGAGGCCTCTTATACTCCAAGTCGGTTGTCGGACAGGAAGAATGAACAGCGGGAGCCTGTCCATGTCAGGTATGCGCACACACACTCCTATCTGAGAGTACACAAGCTTCGGATTCAAGAGATGACGGTCCTAAAATAATTTGAGTCAAATCCGACCTTTTTTCTACAGATCCATTAAAATGCAGTCAAGGCAACACGATGACAGAGATGCTTCGCGCCAGTCAGAAAGATGTCAAGATGTCAATCGGACTGAAGCGCAAATTTGAGGATGGCGTTCACGCGCGACATCAATAGAACTCACTGAAATGGATTCAAATAAATGGGGATAGTGATCTGGATGAGCGTACGTACAGTTCAAATCACAACTCTCGTTTTTTAAGTGAGATAGATAGGTTAGCAGTGTGAAATTAAACCAAACGACAACAAGATGCAACACCAATAATCGGCTCAAACTCAAAAAACACAATTACTTCACAACGACGCTCCACTCGCTGGGAATAGTGCCTGTTTGCCTGCCAACCAACTCTTTCAACACGGTTCTTGATACAGGACCCATACCGTCTGGTCCTGTCGGGATATGAACATCATTGCCTGAGTAACCGATTCTGTCTACGGTGGTGATCACAGCTGCTGTCCCAGCCCCGAATATTTCCACGAGTGAGCCATTGTCGGCGGCGGCTTTGACCTCTTTCATCGAGACGGAGCGCTCGGTGACGACCAATTTGTCGGGAAGTGCAAGTCTTTGGGTGCCGTCTGCGTGAGAGCGGGTGAGTGAGAGCACTGAATCGCGTATCACACCAGGAAGAATCATTCCGTCAAGAGGGGGAGTGACGAGTTCGTGTGCTGGAAATGACATCTGTGCGTGAGCGCGCTATTCGATATAGTATTTACGTACTGCCATCTCCGTGCTTGAATACAACGAAGAGATTCATAGTCCCGACCTTGAGTGTCGGACCTTAGCCTTAGGATCAATCTGGATGAGGTGATAACACACCTCAGTCAAATAGTGCTCCGGACCATGAAGCCACAGATTTTGGGCATAGCCGAGTTTAGCTGCCGCTTTCTGAGGCATGACACCTGGTGCATAGTTTAATCCAAGTTTGAATGCCCCGGTGCCTAGTGGAACACGAAGATTAGAACTCCCGGATGCAAATAGAATAGGAAAACATACCGCCTGGAGCAGCACGGATATACTCAGCAGTCGCGTGAAGCGATACGGGCTTGAAGCCGTGAGAGTAGTATGGACCGACTGGACAACAGATGACGAAGAGAAGGGCATCGGTGGGAGGAGAGACGCCGATGACATGTTGCGTTCCAACTGGTAGGCAAGTCAGGACTAGATCAACTCAGCAAAGGTTGTTTGACAGACTCATGGTTGGTCGGATATAGAGACTGTGCCCCGGCTCAGTGGGTATCCAGTGTTGATCGAGTAGGACAAGTCGTTTGATCAGCTCCAAGAGTGCATCCCCGTTAAAACTCTGAGCGAGACGTTGAGAGACATCGACTATTTGAAAAGTGAAAACGTACGGGGAGTGCAATTCGTCGGGCACTGGTGTTCATACGCTTCATGTTCATATCAGGTCTAAACAGTAGGATGGTGCCGTCGGGCTTGCGATATGCCTTGGTGCCTTCGAAGATTGTCTGTGCATAGTGCAAGACGGTCGAACTGGGTTCAAGTGACAGGGGGCCATCTGCGTTCGGAAGATATCTGAGTATTAGCACATAACACAGGAAAGAACGTACATGGTTCGATACGCGGGGCAGCCCAGCCAGACACATCTGACCATGGGATCAACAACATATGGTCTGTCTAAAAATACCAGCGATGAGCATCTGGGAATCTCAAGGTGATTGTACCAACAAATGTCCGTCCAAAGACGAGGTCTTTCGGCGGGGTCAGGGGCTTGGGATGTTTGGTATGGTGGATTTCAAGTTTGGAGGGCTGCAGCAAGGATGAGATGCTTGAAAGGAGAAAAATGGAATCATACATCAATGTCCGGAAGAGAGGCATGGTCTGCTGCGACTGGTATATCCAGAAGTGAGCTTTTGAGGCGAGCTCGGATGAGACTTGAAGCGCCCCATGAAAGCGAAGCAGAGGCGGGAGACCATCTGGAAGGTGTGCGCATCAGGGGGCGGAGGAGCGACATGGTCCGAGCAAAGGAAGGCTGGATAATTTTTGGTGATGTGCTGTTCTAAAAATAGTGATAAGCACGTGGGATGAAATTAGGTCTGCCTGTCTACTGCAGCCATGGCGAGGCCGAGAGACCCTCCGCCGCGGCTGAACATTGCTCCCAGTCTCAGTGCTCACCAGTCCACCTATTCCTACTCCCCAGCTCTCTCCACTCCCTTCCAGCACGGTTTTCTCCCGTCCTTTCCCGTTCATAACAACGCGTCCCAGACTCCCCTCCAGCCCTTCCCAGCCGCCGACCCTCTCAACAGACCCACCCATCACCCAAATTCTCCCAGTATGGCTCATCTAGCTGCAGCTGGCATCCATACACCCTTTTCTATGGGCCTTGTAGGTGGCCCTCACGGTCCCGCTCACTTTTCGCGGCCATCCCTCATGCTGGCTCCTGGTCAGCTACCTCCGTTCCCTCACAGACGGAGACAACCTAGTATCGGCGGTCCTCCAAAAGCTGTACTCGGCGGCCCCGCGCGCAAGCTGAGTCCCATTCCCCCAGGTGTACCTATCAGCCCTACGCCCCCCGCTAAATCTAAAAAGATGGTCGTCAACCTACCCAAGGAGACTGTTCAAGATGAAAACGGCCCTACACCTATACGACAGCCATGGGCCAGGTCACCTATACCCTCATGCCTGGGCAAGATGGAACAACCCCTTGAACCCCTTGAACTTGTCACACGCCAGGTTTATCCCCCTGATCATTGGAGGTGTATGATGCCCGAGGTTCTAGACGTGTTCCTACCTGGAAAGGTGCATTGCTATGTTTTCCGGTGCTCACGCTCAGACAAACTCAATTTTTTTTTTACACACGTTAGGCTGCTTGGGATGAAATGAAACAGCAGGCTATTGAAGAAAAACTGGAACGACTGGGTGTGGAGCGTGGTTCGGGGAGTAATGTTCCCCATATTTATGCACCTCATGCTCGGGCTGCCTCGGTAAGGTCCTTTCTTCTCTAGCACGTGTCTATTGTATCAATAAATATCCTCATCAGGTATCAAATCCTGCCGACCCCCATATTCTCTTCTACAAGCTCAACCAACTTCAGCAGTCAACAGAGGGTTCGACTCTGAATTCTCTCAATGCTTCCCCTCAACTACAATTTGGTTTTTCACCTTCCCCTGGTTCTACTTTTCCCCCGCCTCGACATAACTATACCAAGTCATTGGCTCCTACTTATACCTGGTCTCCTCATGAGGAGATTGCGTCGTCGAATCCCTTTGGTCACGATGCAATTTTGGGGAATGATCACCCACAGCCTGGGTCGCCTTATATGTTGGAAAATGCTCCACCTGTTCAAATCAGAAAAAATCTCACTGCAAGTACTCGTCTACCATCTCTGTCCACCGTTCACCCATCGGAAGGGCGAATAGATTTTGCTAGAGGATTTGGTCTAGAAATTCCAGAAGAAGAGGAGCCGGCCGAAGAGGAGGTGCAGCAAGATGACAAACAGGATGAGTCCGACCGTGATGCTACTCAGGACATGGAATTAGATGAGGATGGTGAGCAGACAGATCATAGTGTCAGCCATCATGCGTCGTCTTCCCGGAGCAAGCATCACTCGAAACAAGCTTCTAAATTTTCAACCCATCTGTCACTTGGGTCGTTTGGAGGGAGTGATCTTGCTCCTTCAATCTTGCACAGGGCAGATCAGGGTCGCTTGGATGTACAGGAAGAAAAGGGAGCAAGCCACGTTGCCACAGATGACGTGGATGCTATCGGGGAATGGACTGCAACGGACTCATCCGATGATGGAGAGGTAAGATGAGCGATGCCTTGACTAATCTCTGCTCAATGCTTTTATCATCCAGAGTATTGGCGAGTGGTCCAATCCCTCTGACGAAGAAAGGGCTCGCAGTGCACGCATTGAGCGTAGATTGCGCCGTCGTGCTGCAAAGTTCAACCTTGACAAACCCAGGAGAATTCCCAATTTTCCTCGTCCGCCAGAAACCAGTGCACCATTCCCACCTTCACGGAAGGAAGATATGGCATCTAATTCCAGCGAAGATAATAACATTGTACTCGATCACCAGACACCCTACCTTTTGGTGGCACCTCCCTATTTCTCTCCAGCTGTATCGTCTCAGGTATTGCCGTGTTCCGGGAGCGACTCGCTGCCTTACTTGACACATGATCCTGCTCGAGCCCATTCGCATAACCCTTCTGAAGAAGTTTACCCCACGACAACCGAAGCTTATCATCAGCAGCAACCTTCATTCGGCAAAGGCGATCTTAATCCTTCTGCAAAACCATTTGTGGCCCGTGCATCCATGATGTCGTCACCTATCAAAATTTCCCATGATCCTTCCCTGTCTCAACCTCTCAATGTCGCTGCGCCCATCTTTAAGCCTAGCAGTGAAGCTTTCATGTTCCATCCTCCGCCTAGTGTTCCTCAAATGCCTATTCCTGAATTCCCTAAATCATTGCCGCCACCTCCGAGAAATAAAGAGGAAAGTTCACCATTTTGGACCCAAGGGCGAGAGAAGAAACAAAGACGTGGATCGGCGACTTCGATGGAGGAAGGAGGTAACATGACTTCGTTCAAATTTCCCCGGGATGTGGACTCTCCTCGTGGTGCTGTTATGAAACGATCTACACATCCTGGATCTAACCAAGATTTACCAGCGGAGCCATCCACTCATGCAAGACTTTCTGCCGTTGCTCGGCCTCTGTATGTTGATAGTCCATCTGTTCCGTCTAGAGATCTTGTTTCATCTGAGGAAGAGGCGTTACAAGATAAGGATGTTGACGATAGTGATGATAGTGATGAAGATGGCGAACCTGAATTTTCTGCTACGAATTGTGTGCCTGTATCTTTGGATTTCAAACATCCCGTTGGATCCAACAACACAGTCCCAGCCGGGTTGTTCAAAGCCTTGGCCAACGAAGAACGAACGAGGAGGACAGTTAGATCGAGGCTCTGTTCTCCTGAAAATTTTGAACCGTTTAGGAAACCTTCGATGGATGACAATGACGTTCCTGCGATTTCATCGAGTCGTACTCAGAGGCGGACTACTACGTTTCGATCGCAGGACCGAGGAGGCTCAACTTCGGACGATGATGTATTTGGGACGAAGAATCGGTTTCATCATTCTCGTCGTCGTTCGTCACTTCCTGATAATTTGGCAGACTTGTCCTCGATATCACATGAACCTGCTCCTTCGGTAGACTTTACAACAAACAATATGGAGGTGCATCGGGTTGAGTATGTGGTTGAGGAGATTTTGGAGGCCAAGTTTGCTGAACTGAGAAAGGAGATTGCGCAAAGTGCTGCCAAGAATGGATCGGCGCTTCATCCGAGCACGGAAGCTCAGATTGCGGATGTCATTTCGTTGTTTAGGATGCAGTTGCAGGAATCGGCTGTGAGGGGTCTTGATGAAGATGCTCAGATGGACGCGAGGGGAGAGCTGGACTTTCAGCTTATCAGAGATATGTTGGAGGAAAGTCGGAAGGAATTGTTGGCTGTTGTTAGAACGGAGCTGTCGAGTCTTGTTGTGGGGAATGAGAATGGAGGGGTTGAGGGTGTGCGAAGGATGGTTGAAGGTCTTGGAAGTACTATCTGCGAACATATTTCCGAGTTGGTTGATCGACAAGAAGTTGTTGCGCATGCAACAGAAAGCGACGGTATCGTCGACAAGATAGTTGGCCTTCTTTCACCCATGATTTTATCTGCCAGGAGTGACCCAGTTGATTGCGATCTCCTCACGGATCGACTCGCACAAGCTGTCAAACCCCACATTACGCAGTTGATTGATTTAGCTTCGGACAAGAGAGAGACGGCTGGGCTTATCGTTCAGACTTTGTTACCCCTCCTCCCGCCTATGAAAGAGCCTGTTATTGACGTCGATGCGATTGCGTTACAGCTCATCGTGGAAATCAGAAAGCTGATTGAGCCGATCAATGCCTTTGAGATGGGGGCGCAAGTAGCGGATTTGGTTGTGGAACGACTAGAGTCGACGTTGCACAAGGTTGTCGATGTTGGGACGATTGTGAACAGGGTCAGTGAGTCGGTGGAAACGGTTCTTGAACCGTCACGAGTTTTGCCTGGTAGTTTGGAGAGGATGGTTGAGGCTCAGGAGAAGTTTGAGGTGACTCAGAAGGCGTTGGATGGGGATGTGAAGAAAATGATGGATTTGGTTGAAGGATTGCCCACGAAAGTGGATGTGGGTTTGGAAGGTGTGATAAGTGGACAAAAGGAGGTGTTGGACAAGTTGGAGACGATGGTGGATAAACCGAATGAGAAGGATGAGGATGTGATGGAGATCAAGATGTTGGTAGAGGCGATGGTCGTGAACCAGAAAGAGGTAGCTGAGCATAGCGGCAAGGCTTTAGTATTGAATGAAGACATTTTGGCCAAGGTGAAAACTCTGCCAGAAACCATTGATACTACGTTCACGGCCTTGACAAACTTGGTGAAAACTCAAGACTCGGTGATTAAAGACCTTGAGGAATCACGAAAGGCCAATGTCGATTACCAAGTGCAGCTTGTCAAAGCGCGTAGTGCTCACGGTCAAGTTCGCGTGGAGAAGGAAGTCATGAATGAGAAGCTTGTAGCGGTCGAGGCTGAGTGTGAGCGGTTACGTGGACAGGTCAGAGATCTTGAGAAGATATCAGCGACAAAGGGTGTGGAGACGTCTGCGCTGGAGGCTAGGAATGCTGAGCTTCAAGAGGCGTTGTCGACGGCTTTGTCGCGGTTGCAAGCTACGGATGTGACTGCTCAGTCTAGTACGTATCGGATAGTGGATCTTGAGAAGTTGAATGTGGAGCTTGTGGGCTCGCGAGATGCTTTAGAGTCTCAGGTGTGTTGGTATTTTTGTTGTCATTTTTTTGAAATTGTGTTGAGGGATTTTGTGGTTGTCTAGATCACGAAGATGGAGATGGAGATGCAACTTGTGATTCGTGACAAGGAATCAGCCAATTGCGCATTTGAGACTTTACAGAAACAGTACGAGGAGCTTCAGGGACAGCAAACTCACTGGAACGAGTTACGGCAAGCCACCGAGAAGATTGACATGTTAGCGAATCTAATCGGACAAGCTGAAAACGAGGAATTGCAAGAGCTGCGTCGGTATCGTGAGCAAAGCCGAATGCTAGAAGTTGAGCATGGAGAGCTGCAGAAAAGGGTTGGAGAGCTGGAGAGTCATTTGAAGGCGAATGAGAAGAGTCTTGCGTCGACGAGACAGAGTTTAGCTCAGAGTCAGCAGAGGTTGGGAGAGTGGGAGCATCGGGGGAAGGAAACGGAGGGACAGTTGGAGATGGTTCAGAACAAGTTGGAGCGCGTTGAACAGATGCATGCACAATTGGAGGCGGATTATTCGATTGCCAAGTTGCAGCTGGATGAGTTTGAAGGAGAGGGGCGTGTTGCCAAGGTAATGTTTTTTTTGGCTGGTTTAGTTGTTTGTTGACGACATTGGATAGGATATTGAAAGTAGGATGCGAGAGACGATGAGTGCGTTGGAAAATAAGGTGCGGGTGTTACAGACGGAACTTGAGAAGAAGACGAACGTCAAGATGAGCGCCTCTGGTGTCGGCGGTGCTTTGACGACGACTACCCCAAGTTATTGCAATAATAATAATATCAATGGGTACAGTCATAGTCCGATACGTCCCGAATCGCGCGGGTCTACGATATACAGTCATCGGTCGATGACGCCCACGAGGAGAGTGGCAAGTTTTGCAGCGGGGAGTATGCCTTGTCAGCCGTCGGTTCGGGATTCAATGCACGCTCCTCATGGACCCGTGAAATACCCAAGTTTGAGCACTATGCATGCACCTACTGGACGATACCCATCGAATTTCGGATTGGGACGAGGAGGGAAGACGAGAGTCAGTAGTGTTCGACAACCTTCACCGACAGGAAGCGTCGTTTCTAATGCTCCTACACTGGGTGAGGATGGGTGGTGGGAGTAGGTGGGCTCATGTTTCTTTTATGTCTCATTAGTGATACCCCCCGCTTTCTAACCACTATTGGTTCATGACATACACTGTACAGTTGAAATAATACGATTGGATCTAGGAGCAATGGGAAGTAAAAAATTACGCAATAATAGACAATTATGTAGGTGTACTAAGTTGTGGTCCAAAGAGCCAATTTGCAACGACCTGTGCAGCGGACCTTGGATCTGAGGGAAGACTTGAGAAAGAATGTGAGTCAGTAGAAAAGAGAGCAGATTGAGGACACATACTCGATTTTAGGCACCCAACGACCATCACGATGCTCAAAAAAAGTTTGAACATGTTGTGTACCTTGATCTTCCATTTTTCTACGCTGCTCACGTTGAGCCTCTTCTACAGCCATCTTGGCATCGGTCGCCCTGTTCATATCCTTGGAGGTGATAGCTTGAGTAAGGTCATACCATAATCTAATGATGACAAGGGAATATAAGAAGGATTGTGTGGGGAGGCAAATGAGGATAATTTTGCCTTCTCGACTCGTTGGGCTCCTGCTGTGACTCGGGAGGAACCCATTTGGGACAGGGGTTCTGGCCGTCCTTGGCTACGTCGAATAGAACGCGCTTTTGGCCGGTCTAGTGGGGGTGAGGGGAGAGACAGAGAAGATAATTTGCAGATGCAGACCTTTGCACTCTTGATCTCCATGGCTTGACTCCACTTGCCTGATATCTCACCAATATCAGACGAATCGCGTCGCACACGACCACTGATGGCATTATAGGTACCAGAAAAGAAACCCTAAAGGTGGACTTAGAGAGGGAAAGAGAGGGGGAGGCGAGGATACCTTGGTTTTGAAATCGAGATCGCAGTACAAGCGGTTGTTGTCGTTCTTGGCTATGCAAGTATCGCCAAGTTCGAGGACCATCTTGCCAAAAAGAATACCGCGGGCATACATGTTAGGCATGGTGATGATGTATTCTGGAGGGTTGAGAGAGAGAGAGATGGTAAGGGGGAGTTGAGAGATGCTTACCGCCATCTTCGGGCCTTCCGAGAAGGGAAACGCGGTTCTCGCCTTCCATGGTGGTGGAGACACTGTTACCAAGGAATTTTGACTTGGGGCGGAGTTCGCCCAGGATGGAGACATAGTTCTCGGGGGAAGAGTAGAAAAAGGCGGAGACAGGGGGATGGTGGGAGACTGAAGTAGTGGGGATGAGTAGGAAGGGGGAAGGAGACGGAAGAGAACTTGCCCTGTTCGGCGATGTAAAAGCCCTGGGAGCCATCTGGATAGTCGTAGCGACAGCGGAAGAATTCGCCGAGGACAGGATTGTAGCTGCGAAAAAGTGAAGTCACACGCAGAGTGAAAGGGTGAAAAAGACGCACGGCTTCTTGACACCCTTGGGCTTGATGTGCCAGCCTGCGAGATAGTACTGGAGGACGCGAAGGAAACGCTCCTCCGGGTCGTTGCACTTTTCTGCACTGCGGAGCAAAGTGAGACTTGGGAAAGAAAAGGAGGAAAAGGAGGGACCCAAAGAGGAGATCGGGAAATGCCATGAAGTCGGTGATGCGCTCAAGCATGCTTCTGGGCTCGAGCACAAACGTGGGGAACGCCACCCGCGAGAGATCCATCCCGACTCTGCCGCGAACATGAGCGGGTACCCCGGATCAATCGCGACCACAACACCCACCTCAGCTGCGAGATCAGCGCCGCAACGACCGAGCCCTCCGACTCGTCGAGCACCGATGCATCGTCGGCGTCGGCATCGGACGGCGAGCGGGACGATAGCAGGAGCATGATGGCCAGCAGCAAACAATTTATTGATTACATAACTAGAACACAATCCGGCGAGGCCCCGCAGGCACCGGCACTTGCTCCCGGAAGAATGCGCCGTACACCGGGTGCTCCTTCTTGCGTACCTGCTGTGGGAATCGTCCGAGCTCTTTGCACTCGAAGCCCCCGGCCCGAAGCACCCCAGCGAGCTCCCCGGCCAGCCCCCGCTCATGCCTGTCGCCGGTGAATAACGTCACTGATTTCCCACGCTTTCCGCCTCGACCGGTGCGCCCGATCCGGTGGACATAGTCCTCGACGGTGAGGGGAAAGGTGTAGTTGACCACCGTCTCGACGTTCGGGATGTCCAATCCCCGGGCCGCCACATCCGTCGCGACCATCACCTGGGCATCTCCCTGCTTGAACCTGGCGAGCTCCTCGAGGCGATTGTGCTGCCCCATGTCGCCGTGCAGCTCACATACGCAGTAGCCCTGCTGCCGCAGCATCTGCCCTACACGCCACGCCTCTTTTTTGTACAGCACAAACACCAGTGTTCGGCTCTTCGGCGGCGTCTGCCTCAACGCTGCTAACAGACGTTCGCTAGGGTTAGGGTTAGTGTGATTCAAAACTCCTAACCGCAGGTACATACTCCTTCTGCCGCGCATCGTCCAGCACCTCGACCACCTGTTCCACCCTTCGATTTGCCGTGAGATCCTCACTGCCCACTGTCACCCGCACGGCATCTCGCTGCAATGTGCTCGCCAATCGACGTACTCCTTCTGGCCATGTCGCACTGACTGGCCATAACATCAGCTCTCTTTCACACCACCTATGGAAATCACCCACACATCATTGTCTGCCGCTCCTTCTTCACTCCCTGCATGATCTTCCGTATGTCGTTCTCAAATCCCTTGTCCAACATCCGATCCGCTTCGTCCAGAACAACATAGTCAACCCTATCCTCATGAGCCAGACCTCCGTACCATTTCAGCTCCTTACTTACCCGCTCAGATTGCACGCCCCTTCCTCCATCAGATCCAATATTCGCCCGGGCGTGCCCACAACAATCCTCGTCTTTGTCTTTTTCAGCTTCTTTATTTGGTCTTCCTTGCCTACACCCCCAAATACCGCCACACTACTAATTCCAACTTCCTTTCCCAGCTCCGACAACGTTTCGTGCGTCTGGATGGCCAATTCACGTGTCGGCGCAACAATCAGTACCGATATCCTCTTGGCTTCTTTCCCCATCAATCGAGCCAATGCTGGTATCCCAAATCCCAGAGTTTTCCCACTGTACCCTTAGTTAGTAAATCCTTAACACCCATTCATGTATTTTACCTTCCGGTCTCCGCAATCCCAACCACGTCTCGCCCTGCCATTGCATATGGCCATGTACATGCTTGAATAGGCGATGGTTCTTCAAAGTTGCAAAAGGCTCTTTGTAGTCCCTCGGGTACCTTGAGTTCCTCAAACTTCAAGATCGGCCTCTCGCACGCACCGCTCCCGGTCGTGATGCTGATGCCGTGCTTTTCTAGATACGCCTCCACTTCTGCCTCCCGTTTTGTTTTTTTTGTTTCTTTGTCTTTCCAAAGTCAATAGTTAAATAAGAAAGCAAGGGCAACTGACCCACCTTTTTCATCGCCCTCTTCCTTGGCACGCTTTCGCTTCTTTGATTTCGCTGTAGACGGTTTGTAATCGTGCATCCGGTCCATCCAAAAACACCCACTTTCAGAGTCCACGACCAAGGTCTTCTGCTCCTTCTTCTTTTTTCTCTTTTCTTCCTTACGCTGGGCTTTGGTGTCGGGTTGCATCGATGTCAGAGAAATGGCGCCAGCAGAAAAAAAAAGTGATGAGATCAAAAGTGATGCTGACCAACACAGTGGCTGATGTAATTGAGCAGTGGTCAGCAACGACGCCGAGCCCACACTATACTATCTTATCACTCTTGGCCGCAGGTAAGCAGACACGCATTCCGTGCACAGCCAAAACACTTATAACTACTCCGCCCCCTCTCAGGCGGTTCTCATGTTTTCTTTCCACCCCCTTTCTGCGCTGGCCGTTCTACTGACTCTCTGGGCTGCTGCTTCCCATGGTGCGTCTGTCTCCCTCTTTCTCTCCCGATTGCTCCCTCAAAATCCTGTTTTTCAGCCCATGCTCCAGTCTCTAGACCGCTCAAAAGAGTTGCTAATCCATCAACTCTCTCACTAGAAATCGTACCACGAGCTCCCGTTCCCCTCGAATCATCCGCACACCGCAGACGTCTGCCCTCCCCCCCTACCAACACCCTCCGCTATGATGATTCATTTCGCCTCATCCTTTCAGCCTTTGACGAGACTTTCTTTCTTCATCTCCAACCGAATCTCGATCTCATCCATCCAAAGGCAAGAATCAACTATTATGCCACCGATCCTGATGGTCGTTCCTTCATCACTCGCTCCGAGCCGCTCTTCCGTGAGGACGTGAGAGTATACTATGGTCATGTCGTCACTCCAGACCACTCTTTTACCAGAATGCGAGAGGACGCTGCGCGTATCATACCTGATAGGGTACATCCCTCTCATTTAGGCTGGGCCCGTCTTATGGTCCATAACCAAGGTGATGCAGACGCAGGTGTTGCACCCGAGTATGAGGGTGCCTTTTCTGTCCATGGCAATATATACCACATCATGACCATGCACAACTATCTGCGGACGAAGCACGAGCTTGACACCGAGCACATGGAGGTAGTGGATGTAGGGCTAGACTCAAACCTGGTCATATATCGTGAGTCGGATATGATGACTCCGGAAGAAGAGAATTTTGCGAGGACTGGCGTCAATTCCTCTTCAATCGCGGTTAGGATGGGGTGCGGACACGACCATTTGAACTACAATACGGATCCTTTGCAGAACCCTCTGCTGGTGAAATCTCCCCCACCTACTTCCAGGTGGTATGAAAATCCTCTAGGCCTACTCAGCAATGGATCATTGAATCCTCGAGATGATATTCCTTTGAACAGCATGACGAACAAGTATGTCAAACAGGATTTTGATTTCCCGTTTCTCACTTGCTATCCAAAGCTTCCGTGATTTCATCGGCCAGACTACTGGATGCCCAACATCTCAAAGAATCGTTCGTTTAAATTTTTTTGATCAAGGCGGACATCGTGCTGATCATGACCAGGCCCTGATGGGAGTTGCTGCTGATTGCGAATACGTCACACTACTTGGATCTCAACAAAATGCCACTCGCCAGTTGCTCAACAGCTTTAATACGGCAAGTACATTATACAAGGTCGGTTCTGATCTCTCTCGAGTTGATTGTATCTGAAGTCTTGACAGAACACTTTCAATATCAGTTTGGGAATTCTGCACCTTGCAGTTCAGGATCGAGGGTAAGCTATTATTTGATGACGCATCAGTAAGACACAAATAAAAAAATTTACAGATGTCCTGCAACTCCTGATTCTGCTGTCCCTTGGAATGTCGGCTGCGGAAATGTTACGCTGGAAGAACGTCTCTCGCTTTTTTCACAATGGAGAGGTCAACAAGGGAATGATAGTACAGCTTTGTGGCATTTGATGAGTGGTTGTCCGACTGGCACTGAAATTGGTATTGCTTGGCTCGGGACATTGTGAGTAGTTCAAATTGACCCTTTCATTCTCACATTGGCTCTTCTTTAGGTGCAACCAGAGAGCTTCCAGTAGTCAGCAAGGAGAATCTGTGTCGGGAACTGCCGTGTCTACATCTGGAAGAACAGAATGGCAAGTGGTAGCTCATGAGACAGGTCACAATTTTGGTGCCATTGTGAGGCTTTTCTCGTGTATTAAGCATGCGAATGACTGACATCGCTCTCCAGCATGACGTCAGTGTTCAGTGATCATATTATTGCATCTTATCAACTGAAACGTGCAGTGTACCTCGGATGGATGCGCAAATAACCCTCCGTGTTGCCCATTGAGCGCAAGTTCCTGCGATGCAGGGGGCCAATTCCTCATGTCTCCTGTTGCTCAAACGGGAGAACAAAATTTTTCGCCTTGCAGCATTGGTAATATATGTAAGTATTCATTCAGAGGATACTCGATCATGTTGCATTGACTCTGCACTTTCCCCTTTCAGGTACTTCAATGCGAGGAATTGAAGGCGCTCAAATTGACACCTCCTGCCTCATTGATGCAAATACTGATGTGCAGCTTGTCGGACTTCAGATGTGTGGAAATGGGATCGTGGAGCAAGGGGAAGACTGCGATCCAGGAACAGGAACGAATAGTACTTGTTGCGATTCTACTACTTGTAGATTCATCAACGGGGCTGTTTGTGACCCGTTGAGCAGCCAGTGTTGTACTGAACAGTGCACGTTCGCACCGAGTACACAAGTGTGTCGACCATCTAAAGATACTCTCTGTGATCAAGCGGAGATGTGTACGGGTAACTCGTCGGCTTGCCCTGCAGATCAAACTACACCCAACGGTTTGTGGATAAGCTTTTGCGTGTGTATTTGTATTGACTTGATTTTAGGTCAAAGTTGCGGAAGTGATGGACTTGCATGTGCAAGTGGCATCTGCACATCTGTATCACGTCAGTTTGAATTTCTTGTTCGTTTCCTCAGTAGTATGACCGTGAGCTCGTCCAGGTCAATGTCAGATGATCGGTGGTTCGATGGGATTGACACAAGCTTGTCCGAACCGGTCAGATAATAGTTGTCAAGTCTCCTGTCAGGATCCTACCGTGCAAAATCAATGTCGTATACTCTCAGCGGTTCTTGTCGACGGATCTCCATGTGGTAAGTGTTGAGTTGTCTCTACGTGGTTTATTTGCCGCTTAGTCACTTTCGGCTGCTAGGGCTTGGTGGCACCTGTCTAGGCGGGACATGTCAATCTGCAGGAGCTTTGGATACTGCAAAAGTATGATATCATTTTCGGGAGTGAAGATCATGACGAATGACACGATCTTTGATTAGGCTTGGTACACTCAGAATCTCCAGATTGCGATTCCAGTGACTGTCGTTGCTGGTGTTGTGGCGTTGCTTCTTTTGTGGGCGATTGTAAGGGGTGAGTAATGGTTTGCTGATTTTCTGGTTGTCCTGATGCTTATGCTTTTTATTGTAGCTGTCAAACGCTGCTGTTGTGGACGTAGGCGACCTGCAACGACGACATTTGTTACGACAGCTCCGCCTGTGCCGTCTCAATATCGCCAAGGATTTTCAAATTATAATCGGAGCGCTCCAGGGTGTGTAGCTTTTGATCTTCTCAGAGTTTTGATTGAATTACGTTAAAAAGTGTGGTATATAGTCCCCTGCCTGAGCAACGATTACAATGGGGTCCACCACCTCAGCAACCAGTGAGGACGAACTGGGTAGACGATACACTTTATAATGGACCGAGAAACGGTTGAGGTTTTTGAGCTTTCCTCTGCCAATCTGCATGGAATGTTTGACTTTATATATGTAGATTGATTCTATCTATCCGAGCACTGCATTAATTTATCAAGTACGTAGATACTGACATAATATTTGTCACGAGTGATCACATGAAAGGCAACCACGAGAAAGGCAACATGAAAGGCCCTGAACCAAACCGGCGCTAAAACTGTGATACGCTACTACTATTGATAAGAAATCTCAATGGGGCTCGGAATAATGAGAGACACATGTCATGAGTACCCTCAAAAGCTTCGATCAGATTTATGTTCCGAGATCAAACCTGTATCAAACCTGTTCAGGAGAATAAAAGAAAAGGGTAAAGGTTTTCTCAAGGCAGGTAGTAGATTGATGGTGATGATGGTATAAATAGATGAAGAATGAAACAATGTCAAAAGGATTTGGCCGAAGTTTTTGCCAAGGTTTATTTTAAGCTATGAGGCCAGTCGGATGTAAACCACGTTATTTGTCATCGTCCTTCTTTTCGAAGCGTGGCTTGCGGCGCTTGTGCGGCTTCGAAGCTTCTTCTAGATGGGTGTGGGGGTCTTTCTTGTGTATAGGGTCAGGGATTAGAATGAAGAGATTCAATAAATATAGGTATAGATCTAGCTGAAAGATGGAACGAATTCATTTTAGTTTGGAACGGCGATTGTTTCGCGCTGAATTTAGGAGACTACTTATTGGCTTGGACAAGCGATCATCATTCCTGCGGGCTTTCGGGAGAACGACGTTGCTTTTTCAGAAACTAAGACAACTCGGAGCCTGTGTACGTCAATCTGTCTTGGGGGACCCAGGTGTATATTTAATCTCCGATCTGGTATCTAGTTTTATATACTGTTGGCATAAAGAGCTGCGCGTGTTTCATACAAGGGCCAATTCCCGTAACCCCCGCCCCTTGTCGTATGCGTGTCCGTTGTGTTTAGAGTGCCTAGACGCACCAAGATTAATTAAAATGCTGCGCGGCCATAATTGGCGAATTTGGAAATCAATTTCTTTCTCCATGGCTTTGGCGGCGTTAGCGATACCGTTAGCGTTGCAGCGAGAAGTCAGCACCTATTTTAGTAATTTGGTTTGACCATTTTCGGACACATTTACATTTTTGGGTCTTTTTCCATTTTTGATGACATCCATCACACTGTTGACGATCTTCTATCACATGGTCTGTTTGATGGTTGAAGCCAACTTGCCATCAAACTGCCAGTCAAGTAATCCCATGTTGATGGGAACTTGATTTCCTTGGCACCGTAGGGAATGTATTGGTATCCACAAGCACACAGCATTTACTGACTAACCTGTAGCTGGTGATTCTGATCTTAGATAGTAATGCATTCCAGTAATCTTAATCCTGGGAATCAACAGTCCCATCTAGCGAAATGATGGATGGATGTCTGGGCGGTTAGGAACATCAACCTGTTGGTTGACAAGGTGTCTGGACAGAAGCACAAGTCAGAGGGAAATTTCCCGATGATCAATCAGAGTGTCACTGAGTGGGAATTGACTTGGTTGACAGGTCCAACACTGATTGCCATTGATTGCCGGGGGCATTAGAGCAGTCAGCTAATAGGACCTTTTGTTATAGCCCTTCTATAAGAGGAATGAATTTCTTTCATCCAGCCATCATCATGGACATTTTCTTTCATCGTGGGCTTCTATCTTTGCATAATTGCATGAGTGTAATACATCTCACAGCGCCGATCTATCTTGGAAAATAAAGATGATGCATCCAAGGCCTCTTACATGTGTTATTCGGCAGTAAATGATTACATTACCTTTTGGAATGGGACATCCGCTTACTCAGGTCCCTTCGAGTTTCACTCCCTCACACATGTCTTTGATACCGCAGCCAGGTCTTGATATACGGACTATGATCATTGATTTACTACCTCCTCCTCCTAGCAAGACAATGTCATGTTATGTAGAGACCTGGTTTTAAGATACACAGGTATGAGCAAGCTCTGAAAACCATCGACTGTACTTTTCTGATAGTCTATACAAATACATCTATATAGTAGTCAATATCTCATTGATGGATAACAGTGAAGGTAAGTGGTCATCAAACTCTATAATAATAAAACAAGGATATATTAGTCAATAACATAAATAAATTGTTTACCTCAAAAACAGTCGTCGTTGAGCTC
>Ga0153924_1000630_pt1 | contig 21332 bp, 20 predicted proteins | sample TSNJ008MetaG_FD_104709 | JGI IMG/M metagenome (GOLD analysis project Ga0153924, IMG submission 104709) | Attine ant fungus gardens microbial communities from New Jersey, USA - TSNJ008 MetaG | ecosystem: Host-associated > Fungi > Mycelium > Unclassified | place: USA: New Jersey, Wharton State...
AAAATAAAGCTGTTAGCAGATGCCTTACAATGCTCTCCAGGGAAATTAATGGGGTGGGAAAGCCCAGAAGAATCAGTTAGTGGCATAATAAACGATAGACTGAAAGAAATAGACATGAGTCTAGAAGAAGTATCCGAGAAATCTGGCACCTCGCTTTACTGGCTAGAAAACATTGATGCATTTGTCCCTGGGGATTTCGGTGACAATGAGACAGGATATTCTTGGGTAACAAGAGTTGCAGAAGTTATCGGTCTGCCAGGCAGTATATTAAGAATTGCGCTTGCAAAGCAAGAGCTTTCGCCTCCGTATAAAAGTGACATACCCCGGTTATCGGCAGCAAAAGCTTTTAGTAAGATTATAACAAAGCATGAAGGTGGTTTTTTTTCAATTTCTGATTCTGAAAAGAAACATATTGTGAAATACCGATTCATTGATGATAAAGGAAAACACACAGTAGACACTGTATTAGAAATGGAGTATAATCGTTGCAATACTGCAGATACTTAACTGCATCTTGCACTCAACACCGATATGGAAACAACTGGCAAAATGGAAATGCAAGATGACGGCATCATGGATGATGACAGTGAATGAGAGTTATGCCGTTGATTTTAATGGCAAGCTATACTGCAACATGGCAATAATAAATATATTCAAGAATGAGGGGGAGGAAATGGATAATAATGTCTGTAACAAATGTGGAAGTGACAACATCAATTTTCAGAGGGAGCAGTCAGGCTCTTTCGGGGGCAGCCTGCATTCTTTCGGGGGCAACAAAAGCGGGCACGGCATCATCTGGTGGGTGTTTATTGGCTGGTGGTACGTATTCTTCAAATGGGTATGGGAAATAAGCTTGGCTTTCGCTACGATGGGATTGTCGCTTCTCTTCCGGAGAAGGAAAACCAAAAAGATTAAGGGCTCCACTATCAGTGCGACCAAGACATTCAACCGCACTGTTGCGGTATGCCAGAGCTGCGGGAACACTTGGAAAGTTTAAAAAAAACAAAGCCCCTGCGCTACCAACACAAGGGCTTCACCATAGATATTATTGTCAGGACAAGCGCCTTGATATAATACCGCAGCTCATGCATATTATATCATTCCTGCGCCCGTTCTGCAATAGGCGCATTTTAAATTCAATTGACCATAACAACTTTAAAAAGGGAAAGGAATGATATTATGTCCAAGAAGAGCAATAAGCCGCTGCCGAATGGCAGGATACGCGTCCGCGTCTACCTCGGCAAGATAGACGGCAAGCAAAAATATAAAGAAGTGTATGGCCACACCCAGTCGGAAGCCGATGCCAAGGCGGACGAGTTAAGGCTGATGCTACGGAAGGGCATGGATGTTATCGCGATTGGTGATACTTTTAAAGAATGGGGCGAGCGCTGGCTAAAGCTTAAAAAAAGCGAAGTGTCCATTAACCAATACAACGTGTATAGATCTGCATTAAACCATCTGAACAAATATGTCGGAGATGCGCCTTTGGTTAAAGTAAACACTGTCGGCATACAGGAATGTATCTATGACTTAGCTGATAAAAATCCGACAACCGGCAAGCCGAGCGCAAAGCAAACATTGAAAACAGTTAAGATTGCGGCATCGCAAATCTTTAAGCTGGCGATTGAGAACCGTGTGCTTGATTATAACCCAGTCAACGCCGTCAAGATTCCTCGGAGTGCGCCAGAGGGCTCAAGGCGTGCGCTTACCGCCGAAGAGCAAAAATGGATTATAGAGACGCCCCACAGGGCACAGCGGGCGGCAATGATTATGATGTGCGCCGGTCTGCGTAGGGGCGAGCTTTTAGCGCTCACTTGGTCCGATATCGATTTAAGCAATGGAATATTACATGTCAATAAATCCGTCGAAAGGGTTAATGGAAAGTTTGTTGTCAAGAACAGCACAAAGACAGAATCAGGAATGCGCTCCATCGACATGCCTGATGTCCTGATCAATTTTTTGAAGAATGAGAGACGTGATACTTTTTATGTGTGCACTAACTCCAGAGGTAACATCCATACTGAATCTTCGTGGCGGCGAGTGTGGGAAAGCTATCTGGTGGACCTTAATCTGAAATACGGGGATTTTTCCTTTATGGATAATAGGCCTAAAAGCAAATATGATCCGGAAGGGGTTCCTTTTGTCATTCCCAAAATAACCCCGCACTGGCTAAGGCATACGTTCGCTACCACGCTATACATGTCCGGCGTGGATTATTTAACCGCAAAGGACCAGTTGGGCCACGCCGACATTGAAACCACATTACAGGTTTATACGCACTTAGATAATAATTATAAACGCAAGTCTATGAGCAAAATGAACGATTATTATAAAAGTGTGGGGTTTATGTGGGGTGTTTAAATCACATAACCCTTTGTTTTAGCTGGTTTCAACGTGTTTTTATACATGACTGGGGGTCATGAGGTCGCAAGTTCAAATCTTGTCATCCCGACGCTTGGGGAATCCCGCAATGCCTGTGTTTATGGGGTGTTGCGGGATTTTTGTTTTTGGTTGGGTTTCGTAGCTGTACAAAAAGGCTCAAAAAATCATAAAAATACAGGTCAAAATGAAATGATATGCAATTAAGCCCCTCTCCTATCACAGGAAAGGGGCTATGATTTTTGCTTTATTCAGTTAAATTTCTTAAGCAACGCTATCAATGTGGTGCTTCCCACAACCCCATCGGCTGTCAGCCCATTCGCCGCTTGGAACCGCTTCACGGCAGCTACCGTCTTCGGGCCATAATAGCCGTCTGCCGTAATGTCATATCCCAGATCCTTAAGAGCCTGCTGCACAAAGCGCACATAAGCGTTATGGACCTGGATCGTTCATAGCATCTAAGAGGGTATGGCTTTGATTTCCGTGTGGAATGGTGTGCCTGCTTCGTCAGTTGGTGTGCCGAGCAGTGCGGATATATTGAAACGGGCGTCATTCCAAAATTCTCCCATTGTTCGGATGGTGTCGCATGGTTTCAACTGCATGGACAATGGCAGGACAACAGTTTCACGCCATCGACAGGACACATCATCTTCTTTGATTGGGAGGGTGACGGCACTACCGACCATGTAGCGGAGATGCTTGTAAGCAACATAGTTATTCTATTGGTAGTAACGATTATCGGGTATGGTATACCGATGTATTAAAGCTAATCAGCCGCTTGTCGGCTGATACATAAAGGCTCCTCCTGTCAGATGGTGGGTCTTTTTTATTACTAAAGCTGAAAGAGCAGATGAAACAGGCACATGGAATAACAGAGTAGTTGAAAGCTGACATTCCTATGGAGTGGGTTGGGAAAATTCAAACTTTTGGATTTTCTCCAACATACAAAAGCAATGCATCTGCTTGAAGCTGGAGTCAACCTGTTCTATATCAAAGGTTTTTTAGGACATGAGGACATTTCTACCACGGAGGTTTGTGCAAAAGTAAGCATACTCCTTATCCCCGCAGGGAACACAAATTACAATTACTCTCTTGACGGCTAATTCAAAATAGCCTATAATGAAAAAAGCTAATTTGAATTAGCAAAAAGGAGTAGGTCACCGATATGACAACAAAGTTTAGGAGATGAATATGAAAAATATGAATGAAAAATCACTATCCGATTTCCTCGAAGCCCTATCCTCAAAAGCGCCTATTCCCGGCGGTGGCGGTGCAAGTGCTTTAATCGGTGCAATCGGAATATCGCTATGTTCTATGGTAGCAAACCTTACTTCGGGAAAACAAAAATATGCTGAATATCAATCTGATATTGATAACATTCTTTCATATGCTTCGGTATCTATTCCGCTTCTATTGAATCTTATTGAAAAAGATGCCGAGGTATTTGAGCCGCTTACTAATGCTTACAGTATTCCAAAAGAAAATCCGAATAGAAATGAAATACTTGAACACGCTCTTGTTACAGCGTGTTCCGTGCCAATGACTATATTAAAAAAAGTGGCAAATGTCATAAACATAATTGAACAGCTTTCTACTAAAGGTTCTAAGCTCGCTTTAAGTGATGTCGGCGTGGCAGCTTCCGCTTGTCGTTGCGCTATGGAGGGAGCCGTCATGAATATATATATCAATACCAAGTTAATGAAAAATCATGATTATGCAATACAACTAATTTCGGAAGCCGAGACCATACTTGATGACGGTGTAAACAGGTGTAATACAATTTATCAAAAAATCACAAATGAATTGAGGAATACATATTGCAGGAATTAAGAGGTATGCCAGTTGTAAATTCGCTTAATGAACAATTTGATAGCCAAATCGTTAAATTAAAAGAAAAAAATATAATTCCGAAACTTGCGGTTATTCGTGTTGGGGAAAGGGAAGATGATATTGCATTTGAAAAAGGTATTTTGAAACGGTTTTCTGCTGTAAATGCTACTGTTGAAGTATTTTCTCTGCCATTCGACATATCGCAAAATGTTCTTGAAGAAACAGTAACTTCTTTAAATAATGATACCTCTATTCACGGAATAATTTTGTTTCGTCCTTTACCAAACCACCTTTCACAAGAACCTCTGAAAAATATTATTTCTTCGGAAAAAGATGTTGACTGTATGGGAGCAATCAACACAGCGTATATCTTTGAAGGGAATCAAAATGGATATGCGCCATGCACGCCTCAAGCCGTCATGGAAATGCTTGATTTTTATGGGATTGATGTCACAGGCAAAAAAATCACGATTGTCGGACGCAGTTTAGTTGTGGGTAAGCCGCTCGCCATGCTTTTACTTGGCAAAAACGCAACAATAACAATGTGTCACACAAAAACACTAAACCTCGCCGACGAATGTAAAATGGCAGATATTTTGATTGCTTGTGCGGGCGTGGCAAAGATAATCGGTGTAGATTTCATTCACTCCGAACAGATTATAATTGATGTTGGTATCAACATGGTTGACGGAAAATTGTGTGGCGATGTAGATTACGAAAGGGTTGCAAATAAAGTAAAAGCTATAACGCCTGTACCCGGAGGAGTTGGAACAGTTACCACATCGGTATTATTAAAAAACACAATAAGTAATGCTGGCGAACAATTGCATTAAAGCAAGAAAATGTTATTTGTCAAAGAGGGAGATCGTTGATATGACAACAAAACAAAAGATATTAGACGAGGCATTGTCTTTATTCTCAATTAAAGGTTATAGCGCTGTTTATGTCGGGGATATTGCCGAAGCAGTAGGCATAAAAACTCCGTCCTTATATAAGCACTATAAGAGCAAGCAGGATATTTTCAATTCTTGTGTTGAGGTATTTTCAGAACGAATGAAAAAGGTTAGAAATGATATTCGCCTGCCGGAAGCACAAGAGGCAGAATCTTTTTATCAGACTATTTCCATAAAGAAGCTGGTTGATGTAACAATCGCTCTCTTTCTATTTAATATGCAAGATGATATAGCTTCAAAATTTCGTAAAATGTTGATGATAGAACGCTATAACAATCCAGAGTTAAACAAGCTGTATGAAGATTTGTTTATCAATGGCGTTGTCGAACATGAGGAAAAAATATTTGCTGTCTTAATAAATGCAGGCATCATTAAAAAAGAAAATCCCCATACCATTGCATTACGATTTTATACTCCTATATTTTTTCTGTGGCAAAAGTATGATATGCACCCCGACGAGATAGAAAAAGCGAAAGAAGAACTTGCCGAAATGGTACGGGAATTTTGCAATACTTATAAAAGTAATGATAAATAAAGATGGGAAAATTAGTAAAGGGGTGTGACGTTATGGACAAATCAGAATGGGTGACTTGCCCTGTATGCAAGAACAAAACTCGGGTGAAAATTCGGGGTGATACTGTACTTGAAAACTTCCCGCTGTTTTGTCCCAAATGCAAACAGGAAACTTTGGTGAATGTTCAAAAATTGAATATGTCAGTTATTAAAGAGCCAGACGCAAAGATGCAGAAACCTGCAAGTATGATAAAGAACTATTAAGAAATTGGTATATTAAGTAATACGCCATAAAGCGATAAGGCGCAGTAAAATTATCAGCTGTGCGTGACCGTAGGATAGTGGTTAAGGCAGTAAATTTATATAATGCACATGGAGGGATGGACATGGTTGAATTACATGAAAGTCAATTTAAAAGAGTTTTACATTTTCTAAAAAATACTGTTTGTGATACAGTAGCAGCATATGAAATCATTGAAAACCGGCAGCGCGGACGGGTGTTTGTTGATAATCCTGAAATTCCGAGCTCTGTGTTGTTTTGGCATTATGGTGGATTTGCCATGCTATCAGGCGATAGTACGAACGATAACTTCAATAATAATATATACAGGCTTTTATCAAGGGATTTTGAGAACAATCAAAGGAGATTTGCATTGGTCGTTTACAATAGCGGAGCCATTGATGATAATATCATTAAAAAGATACAAGGCACAATTATTCCAAGCTTTATTTTGTCTTTGAGCAATAAAGCGATATTGCCCAGTAAAATAATAAGGAGGATTACAACATTATGATGAAGAATGCGGAACAAACGATTGGAAACCTAATTGATAAGCAGGGGGTTTCTTTTATAAGCTCGGTGGATAAGGATGATTTTCCAAATACAAAAGCTATGTTACCCCCAAGAAAGCGCGAAGGTATCAAAACTATTTATTTCACGACGAATACTTCTTCTATGCGGGTGGCGCAATACCGCAAGAACCCTAAAGCGTGCATTTATTTTTGTGATAAAAGGTTTTTCCGTGGTGTTATGCTAAAAGGCACGATGGAAGTGCTTGAAGATAAAACCAGTAAGGAAATGATTTGGAGAGAGGGGGATACGATGTATTACCCTTTGGGAGTTACAGACCCCGATTATTGCGTATTGAAATTTTCAGCGCAATCTGGAAGGTATTATAGCAACTTTAGTTCAGAGAGTTTTACTATTGAATAACAAACCACCGCATTTTATTTTCTTTTGCCGTGGTTTCCTGATGCGCAATAAAGCGATAAGGTGCAGTAAAATTATTAGCTGTGCGTGACCGTAGGTTAGTGGTTAAGGCAGTAAATGCTTTTAAAAACTATCTTGCATCCTGCAGGCTTGGCAAGCCTTAGCGTGCTTTTTCTAAATTCATTTTCTGCCACTTCGTCATTTGCAATCAATATACAGTCCGCACGCAGGTAATTAGTCCATGCCACGGCAACCTGTTCATGAAGCAGATTCTCGATGAAGCTTTGTGTCTGCCTCAGTAAACACGACAGTGCAAAACCCAAGAGCTTGCGCCCTCTTTAGCGCATCCGCCGTTGAATGGCTTGTTCCTGACTGGGAAATTGCAATTGCAAGTATCTCATCATTTTGATAAATCTTGTTATTATTAAATCTTTCATGATTTGTAAAAACAGTCGGTATGCTAACTGTTACTTCTACATTCAGATACTTCTACCTGATCATATATATATCCCATCATCGTATATTGCATAACCATCTCCCTTCCTTGTTGCTAATCTGTGGTGTAAATGTCTTTGTGAACTGCTATCAATTATACGATTACGGCGGCTCTTGATAGGTGACTAAATGTAATGTCAATACTATATTCTGTTTGGAATATTATTAACTTTTTGGGTATGCGATCAGAGCGTTCATAGGAGCCGATAAAGGAGGAATAAAGGGAAAGTTTGAATATGCTGATGGGGGAACTCTTTTCTTAGATGAAATCGGAGAGATTCCGGTTATTGATTTTTGGTATATTTTACTCGCTTTTTACAGATAATAAATTACGAAGCAATTAGCAAAAGAAGGGAATAGTGAGAATCATGGATCAAAATACAGAATTTCTTAATTATATTTATCAAAACTCTGAAATGGGTGTAGACACTATTAAACAGATCATTAAAATTGTAAAGCATGATGAATTTTCCAAACATCTTCAATTACAATTAAAAGATTATCAAGACGTTTATGATACAGCAAAGCAAATGCTGCAACAATCCGGACACCAAGAAAAAGATATTGGAAGTATGCAGAAGGTAACGACTTATATGGCGATTAGCATGAAAACCTTAGTAGACAAAACCCCCTCTCATATTTCGGAGATGCTTATACAGGGAAGTACAATGGGAGTCATAGATGCCGAAAAAAACATCAAGAAATACTCTGGTTCAGAAAAAAGTATTCTTGATCTGGCAAGGGGATTGCTAAAAATTGAAGAAAATAATATCGAAAGGCTTAAGCATTTTTTATAGCAGTATGCTACAGGACTTTTCATTAATGAAGACAATGGGACTCGAACCCATGGCCTTTTGCGCGTCATGCAAATGCTCTCCCAGCTGAGCTATGTCTCCATAAACTATTTTAACATATTTAATCAAAATATCAAGTAAAAATATGTTGAGGTTTTAAAAAAGTTTGGAGATCAGGGAAGCCCTATTTGGCTTCCCCGCTCTCTTTTTCGGTGCTATAGCTTTTAGAATCTAAATATCATCATAATCAAACTTACTGTGACAGCAATGCAACCCAAGATAATAAGCATTCCTCCCCTTTTCTTTATCTCTTCCACCGTTTGTCCCTTCATATTAGTAAACTCTTCCGGTTTGAACCTCATGTATAAACCGCTGAACAAAAAAACCGCCACAATAATAAATTGAATAATTCGATACATTAAAAACCCCCTTTTATTTTTAATTTTATCCCATATTGCAGCATATTTCAACAAAAAGCAACTCTTTTTATGCATGATTCTTTCTTTGCTTTTTAATTATCAAACCACTTGCAGTCATCCCACCTAGTATTAATACTGCAAATAATGGAATAAGCGGGCTAATATCTCCTGTGCTTACTGCGCTTTCTTTTTGCATCACCTTAACCTTTACTGTCTGATCTTCATCATCAATGTCCTCGTGAGCGGCTATTTCAAAATCATTATAAAGGACTTTCTCAAATACAACGATCTCTTTTCCATCTAACGATGATGCATCAAATACAAATTCTAATTCCGCACTTCCGCTTTCTTTATTAGGGTTAAGCTTAGTAGTAGCGGCAACAATATTACCATCAACGATTAAAGCTTCACCTGTATCCTTGTCCATTAGCACCCCTGATAAATCGTATTCTTTCCCCGGCGTAAGGCCTTCATAAGTTACGCTGTCGATCAGAGTGACATTTTTCTGCGCATCAATTTCCTTCCTGCCATCTTTCCAAGTCGCTTTAGTGCCAATTTCTGGGCTAATGAATGTTACGTTCTGCCCATCGTCGTTAATATCTGCATGGACTGCAATTTCAGAATCTCTATAGTATAGTGACTCAAAAACGACGACACTCTTGCCCCAAAGGGCATTTCCTGGTATAGTGAATTTCACTTTAACCTCGCCGTTAGGCTTTTGGGCAACGAATACTGCTTTAGCCGCAACCTCCTCACCTTCAGCCAGGAACGCTTTCCCAGTCTCTTTATCCATAAGCACCCCTCGTACCGTATATTCTTGCCCCGATACTAGATTTTCATATTTAATCACATCAATGATTACCACCTTCTCCCTAACCATGCCCGCATTAGTTCCAGTGGCTTCATCGATAGCATGAGTACCCATTTGGGAATTGGTAAATTCTATTGTTTGCTCCTCATCATTCATATTCTCATGTACCGCCACCGTTTTATCATCATATCCAATACTTTCAAATACGACGACGGACTTACCGGTTAAGCCATTGGCATTAAATGTAAATTCTAATTCTACGGCTCCATTTGCGTCCTCCGCCACAAATGATTTGGTTGCTGTCACTGCTTCGTCTTTTATTAATAAGGTCTCGCCTGTTGATTTATCCATCAGAATTCCGTTTATGGTATACTCTTGTCCAATAAGTAAATTCTCATAATGAACAGTATCAATAATCGTTACATCATCTAAAGCATGTGTCTTGTTTGTTTTAGTAAGCTTATCCCTTGCCTGGGTTTTAATCCTCGCATGCTTATTCTCTGCAGTAACGCAGGTCTCGGTGACTTCCGTATACTGGTCTGCATACTTAAGGGTCACAATCATATCCTCTATAATGAAACCATATGCAAATGGGGCTTTCGTTTCCCGCACTCTATACGTTCCTAAATACAACTCACTACTGACCCCTTCACCGGAAGAACCAATTGTTATCGTCTCGACAACTTCTCCTTTGCTTAGTCTTAAGGTACCATCCGGAGTATAAATATCTTCTTCTGCCATAATCTCAAAAACAGCGCCTTCAAGCCTTTCTTTTGTCTCTTCATCAACCTTTATTATACGAATTCTTCCTTTTTCAGGGTAATTATATTGTTTTACTAAAACCACTGGGATTTTACTTGTGGCTTCAATCAAATAGGCTGTATCTGATGAAATGCTGATTTCAGTATTAGAGACGGGAACAGTTTCGTGACCCTGTAATACATACCCATTGGGAGCAGACACCTCTTCAATCCGATAGTTTCCACTGTTAAGTACCCGCGGAGTTATTAAATATCCCTCATCATTGGTTTTAAAGGGATTCTCCACTGTTCCATATTTTACAGGCAAAGGATAAAGCACCCATTGTTCGACATATTTTCCATTATCCATATCATAAATTCTATAACCAGTTCCCGCTATTGGGATTGTTTGTTTTGTTTCGCCGTCAGCCTTTACGATTTTTAAGTATACCTCAAATTCAGCATCATTAAATACCCGCCAGGTCTGCGGCTCCCTGCTGTCCTTAGTAATGTCCACAATAAATGGTGATAGCGTTCCGTAATTAGCCGGTGTGGTCGTCTCTACCACAACATATTGGCCGTAAGGCAATTCTGGGCTTAGCAAATATCCTTTTGTATCAGTAAACATTTCCTTAAGCTCTATGCCATCTACCAATGCTGGCGCCACTTTGTTAAAATCATATCCGGTAAAATCTAAATCCTCCGGTATATCAGGTAATTCTTTGAGAGGGTAAATTGTAAATCCCGCTTTTTTCAACAAATCCATTTCGCCGGTAGAACCATCAGATGAAACCTTGATTAAGTGAAACGCCTGCTTCACGATCTGCTCTTTAACACCTAATGAAATAGTGCTTTTATCAATGTTAAAATTGGCTCCTGATGCATCTAAGGCATATACTGTGGCATCCAACAAATATCCCTGTGATGGTGTAATCTCCTTCAGCGTCCAGCCGGTGCCACAAATATAATAATTCGTTGTGAATTTGCCATTGGCATCTGTCGTATACTGATCAACAAGCTTCCCTTCATTATAAATTCCATAAACTGCCCCCGACAGGCTTGCATCTCCCTGAGGCTTACCAGTCTTTGCGTCAACCTTTGTTACTGTTACCCTGAATTTCTTCAAAATATTCCTAAACCTCACCGTTGACGTCTTACCTGGTTCTACTGTCACTGTCTCCGACTTCAGGTCAACGTACCTGTCGGGGGAGGCAACTTCCATAACGGTATAAGTACCTGGCCGCAAATCAGGTATTATTATGCTTCCATCACTTCCGGTCAAAACAGTTTTGTCAACACCATTTCCGGTCACTCTAAATTTAAGTCCAGTGACGATACTGTCTTCACTTGTCTTAATGATCTTTACTTCACCAACATCTAACCATTTAACCGAAAAGCTTACTGACATACCAGGCTCATAAGTATAACTATAGCTTCCTAAAGTTTGCACATTGCTATTTATTGAAAATATTAACGGACTATATTTATGAGTTATTGAGCCTGCCAAATTACCTGATTCCCACTTGACATCTTGCGATGCCGCAAAGCTCATAGGAGCTGTCAGATAAAATGAATCGTTTCCGTACACCTTTACACTCCCGGTACGGCTTGTGCCTTTTGTTACATTGTGTAATGTCGCTCCAGGCTGTAAATTAATAGTGATGTAGTTCCTGCTGTCCCCATTAAGAGTGACCGTATTTGTTCTTTGAATAGCACCTTCCTTGACTGCTACTAATGAATTATTAGAGAACGCTATCTTGGGATCCGGCACCGGCGCTTCTTCATTGATCCAATTAATAAAAGCATGCGCATAATCCATTCCTGTAGAATTTAATCCATATGCCCAATTTGCATCTCCGTAAAAATATGCTGCTACCACATGGGATAAAATATACTTAGACTCTTCACTCAAGCCCAGAGTGGTTATGTATTCATTTTGACCCGGCCCGCCATGAGCGTAATATAACGCCTTTGCCAAATCACTATTCTGGGTAATTTGTTGATATGCATAATCGCCAGATAGAGGGTAAGTCCTGGCAGGCTCCAGACAATATGCGATATTCGTCTGCCCACCAATGGATAAAGTGAAATGGCGTGATCCCCACTTTGTGCCATTGTCAAATCCTGCGCTCGCATAAGTTATACTTCCCCCTGTAAATATATAGGCATTTCCAGCTCTTTCATTAGAAATAATTGGAATTCTAAAATTCTCATCTCCTCCTATACCAATAGGCTGAGCCATATCCATTCCCTCCTTGGTTAAATCATCTGCCCCTGAAGCTGATTCACTTGCTGCCTCCTCAGACATCTGGAGCCCTTCTCCTTCATCATTATTGGATCCCTTCGTTGTTTCTTCACTAGTATTGGTTTCTTTCTCAGCAAACACATCATCTGCACTGCTAATGCATATAGCTATGCTCATCAAAAATGTAATAAACAAAGCAACTATTCTTTTCACCTGCTTTTCCATAGTTAATCTGCCACTGGAATATTCAGTAGCTCTCCTTTCTTAAAATCATTGCTTTTTAATTTTGGCCAATCGGATACCCCGCCATCCTTTTATCTGATTGTTTGGAAAATGATCGTTGAAATCAATAGAAATGCTACACATTAAGAAAAACGATATGTCGTAGATTAGACAAAGAAGCGTTCACTGAATAACAGTAACGATTTTACATAAGGCATTATGTTAAGTATGGGTAAATAATTGACCACTTAGAACAAGTATGGAATTCTATTCCAGAAAAAAAGAGAATCTCTTTATAGATCTATACTAGCATAGTTGAGTAAAATTATCAATATGGATTTTAATTTTTTTCTAAAAGCCCTGGCAATAAGACACGACTCGCCTTATTGCCAGGGCTTTTGGGATAAATAATATCATTACTCTCTTCTTAATGCTTCAATCGGATTAAGGTTTGCCGCTTTATAAGATGGCAGTAAACCAAAAATCACACCAATCAATACCGAGAATACAACTGATCCTACAATCGCCGGACCGCTTATGGCTACCGGTGTTTCCGAAACCCTGGAAATAATTTCCGCTAAGCCGATGCCGGTAAGAATACCCAAAACACCTCCAATGCTTGTCAACACCGCTGCTTCCGTTAAAAATTGAATGAGAATTTTGCTTTTTCTGGCTCCAATCGCCTTTTTAAGCCCAATCTCACTGGTACGTTCAGTTACAGATACAAGCATAATATTCATTACGCCAATCCCGCCAACCAGCAAAGAAATACTGGCAATCCAGAGAAGCTGCTGATTGATCGACTGGTTTAACTCTTGAAGATTTTTGGCTGTTTCCAATAAATCAGTCGCGCGATATTTAATCGTCGCATCATTATCATTGGAAATGTCATTGGTGATATAACTATTTAGAATCTCTGCGCTTTTCTTGCCGGCCGCACTCATGGCGTCAGTATCAACTGCTTTAATGACAAGATGCTGCGGCTCATCATATCTGTAGCTAATCGGCCATGTACCGCTGGGAAGGAAAATTTGCCCCGACGAATTTTCCATGTAAGTATAATAATCCTCCAAAGAATTAATCACCGGCTCGAATTTAGCTGATTTATCGACGACACCGATGACGACAAACGGTTCTCCTTTAACTTCAATCGTTTGACCGATGGGATCCTTATTTTGAAACAACGATGCGACGACATCCTTATTGACGATCGCAACCTTCTTTTGCCCAGCATAATCTTTCTGGTCAAAGCCTCTTCCCTTCGTTAATATATAATCACAAGTGCTAAAGTAATTGGCATCTATACCTAAAACCTGTCCTGTATAAGAAGATTCTTTGTAATAAAGCTGCTCTGAATATCGCCGTCTGTTAAAGAATGAAGCGTTATCTACTTCATCAATTGCCAGTATTTCACTGCGAACGTCTTCAGTTGCGACAGGTATGCCCTCAGGAATACCGGAATACTCAAATTCATAGTCACTACTGTATTGATTTAGCGTAATTTCCACAGTATTACTACCTGAGCCAACTAAATTCTTTTTGATCTGTTCATTGGTTCCCTTAATTGTAGATACAATCGCGATAATAGCGGCTATACCGATGATAATCCCCAGCATAGTCAGGAGGGAACGCAATTTATGGGACCAAATCCCTTGAAATGAAAGTCTAATATTTTCTAGCATGGTTACCTCCTATTAGTAGAACACATCCATATCTGTTGCTTCTTGTGTCCTGACTCCCTCTTTTGCCGTTTTCCCATATGGAAAAGTGATTTTATCCTCTAGTGTCAGCCCTGACTTAATTTCAATTAAATAATCATAATAAACGGCACCGGTTTGAACTACTTGTTTGACCAAACGACCATTTTCATTTTCTTTAAGCACGTAATATATGCCTTGTTCTTGGCGTACAAACGCCTTGTTAATATAAATACTGTCGCTGTTGTCAATATCGCTTTCTGAACTGAAGGAAACTGAAACATACTCATCATTGGCCAAGCCCTGGGTCTCTTCAATATAAGCTGTAAACGGATAATGTGTCGCATTGGGATTTGTATCATAATATTGCCCATCGGCAGGAAATTCGGAAATTTCAGTAATTACTGCCGTATAACTCATGCCTGTCATCCATGAATTTAATGTAATCATGTCATCGACGGCAACATGACCCATTGTCAGTTCATTGACCGTGCCTGTCAGGTATAACCCTTCCTGACTATCAACAACAAGAAATGGGCTTCCGTCAGTAGCAGCACCCTCTTCCGGATTACCGACAGTCGTAACGATTCCTTTGACAGTGCTCTTTACAATTGTCGAGTCAAGCTTTCTCTTCGCATTCTCATAGTCAAGCTGAGCCTGCTTCTTATCCAGCTCAAGCTTAGCGATCTCCTGATTTTTCTCGGCAATCAATTTGTTAAGCTCATCCTTTGTATAGCCGGATCCCCCATCACCGGGGTCTTCCCATCCAAAACCAGGATCCTCTGTCGTTTCCGGTTCCCGGTCAGAAAGCCGCTTTCCATTTGCCATATATTCAGTTAAAGAGGTGTCTCTCCCTTCCTCAGATGGAGCCTCCATTGTAGCGCCATATAGCTTGATTGAGAAAGACATCTCTCCTTCGGCCGTAAGCACTATCAAGGTGACATCAATAGCATCGCCCTGCACATTAATACCTTCAGCATCATAACCTCTGATCCTATTAATAAATGCCTTAGTTATAATCGTATCTTCCGAACAAAGCAGTTCATACTTCCCGTTATCATCTGCCTTTAATTCCACATCATAACCAAGCCTCTCAAGAGGCTGTTTTCCCACTGGGGTGGTTGTGTCCGGTTCTTTCACCGGGGCGGTTGTGTCCGGTTCTCCTGACGTGTCCGGCTCCGGCAAAGAAGCTGTCATTAACATTCTTTTATTAGTGATAATCATTGAATCCACTATAGCTATCTGTTTTTTTAAATCGGATAGCTCTTGGTTAGCCGCCTTAATGCGCAGATCAATGGTGTCAATTTCGATCGCTTTAACTTCCACATCTAATTCTAAGAGTGTGCTGTCATATTCTAACAGTGGATCTCCTATATCTACGGTATCGCCCTGACTTACATATACCTCCTTGACTAACTGATCCCTTAAATATATATTCTGAGATAAATCAGCCGTAATACGCCCTTCAGAACTCCCTTCATAAAATCCTCCAAAATAACCTTCCGAAATATTTCCAACACTAATAACATTTGCTACTACTTTCGAATTATTGACTTTAGTAACAATAAATACGACTAATGTTATTAAGGCAATGCCACATACTATACTCACCGGAATAATGATTTTCTTTTTCATGCCATCACCTCCGTTTTGCTTTCCTTTACCAGCTCACCGTCTAAAAGGAGTATTTTTCTCTGGGCATGGCTTGCGATCTCAGGATCATGGGTGATCATTATCACCGTCACCCCTTCGCAGTTTAGCTTTTGAAACAATTCCATAATCTGCTTTCCTGTTTTGCTGTCCAATGCGCCGGTCGGCTCATCCGCCAACAGGATCTTAGGATTATTCACCATCGCCCTGGCAATCGCCACCCGTTGCTTTTGTCCTCCTGATAACTGGGTTGGCTTAAATCCTACTCGATCCTTAAGGCCAACACGGTCAAGTGCCGCTAATGCCAAGTTTTTCCGCTCCTTCTTGGGAACCCCTGCATAGGTCAATGGCAACGCCACATTGTCCAACGCACTCTGCCGTGGAAGCAAGTGGAAGGTCTGGAAGACAAAACCAATACTCTTTAATCTTACGTCTGACATCGCCTTATCTTTATATTGCAAAACATCTTCACCGTCTAATAAAAAGTCACCCGATGTAGGTTTGTCAAGACAGCCAATCAGATTCATCAGTGTTGTCTTTCCAGAGCCGGAAGGACCCATGATCGCAACATATTCGCCTTCTTCAACATCAAGAGTTATATTTTTCAATACCGGTACGGTCATCTTATCTTGCATATAATCTTTATATATATTCTTTAACTCTAATATCATTGAGCCCCCTCCGTCATGCTTTCTGCTGATTCTTTGATTTCTGCATCTGCGTTAGCAGCCGCATCATCCATCGGCGGCACTTCCATACCCTCCCCATTGTATTCATCAGGCATCATCTCTTCAGGATTGTTCTCGGCAGGCATCTCATCGGCCATACCAGAGCCATCGCCACCCTCTTCACCTGAAATGACGCAAGTCAAACCATTTTCCAAACGTTCTTCCGGCCATGCTATGTATTCATCCTTTGTCAGCCCTTCAAGAACCTGATACTCTTCCAGTGACTCATCATAATCTCCCAGTTTTACTTTGCGTTTTTCTAGCTTTTCTTTAGAATTCATAACCCAAGCAAAGGTCTCAGAATCTTCAAAGACAAAATAACTGGAATGAATCCAAATGCCTGTTTTCGCTTCTTCCTGTGATAATTCAATATAGACATGCTGTCCAAGAATCAAATCCTCCGATGTATCCAATTCAATGTAGAAGGGATAAAATGACGATTGTTCTTCACCACCGCTTGATGAATAGTAATAGTTATTCTCATTGGAGACTTTATTGTCATAATCAATTAATGTTATCATTCCTGTCCAAGTCTTTTCCAGGTCCACTCGGGAACGAATCATAACCGGCTGGCCTTCTGAAATCACCCAAGTATTTTGCTCGTTTATTTTTCCCTTAATGCGGTAATCACCTGTCGCCAATATTGTCATATAGGCCGTTGCTTCACCATTCATATTGACTCCGCTTTCACTAATCGTTTTAACAACTCCTGCTATCGAACTGACGACTGTGGAGTTTTCAAGAGATTTCTTGATCTGTTCGATTTCAACAGTTTTGCTCTTTTGATTATATTCCGCTCGTTTAACGTCATTTTGAGCTGTTTGAATCTGAGTTGTATACGCTAATTTTTCATCCGCTGATGCATTCGCTTTGTCTTTTTCCAGAAGAGCAATCTGACTATTTAAAGTTGATATCTCATTGCTCAATTGCTCTAAGTCCAACTCTGCCTGGCTTAACTTTAAATCGATTTCATCAGTGTCATATGCAAATAAAGGAGTGCCCACTTCTACTTTATCACCTTCCTGGACAAATGCCTCCTTTACGGTACGCTCCTCATCACGCTTTATTTCCAGCGTTTCCTGAGGTTCTACAACACCGGAATAACGATTCTGCAGCCTGGCATTAAGACCGGCTATATCTGCTACCGAGCTAACATTGACTACTTCATTGGATGATGAAGTATTATTATCTCTCAAGAAAAAATACCATATTCCTAAGAAAATCAGCAACAATGCCGCCACAACACTACTAGTAATTACTATTATTCTTGTTTTCTTCTGCATCCAGTCCTCCTCTTTCTAGCTTTCATTCATTCTGTGAATAGATTTCAAGTTTCCGGTAATACTACTACTAATTTATAAATGTAAGAAAGGAACAGTCAATATGAGCAATGAAACCTTTATTGGGACAGGGCATAATCCCGACGGTCCGGATTTACCATTGGGGCTCGGCATGCATCTTGCCCAAGAGCCAAAAGCCCTGCAAGCCTATGGCAATCTTAGCAATTCAGAAAAAGAATCTGTAATCAATTACATTCAATCCAGCACCAGTGGTGATGATGCAAAAAATCGTATTATGGAATCCATTTCCCGATTAAAAAATAATGCTAAAGACACTTTCTCCTAACCCTTATCCTCAGTTGACAAAACCGTCTGGCGTCACCTTGTCAACAAAGGGTACATATTAATGATATGATGTTGGAGCCAAAAGTCACTTTATGCGCTTTGCGCTCGCTCGGCTATGCTGACCAATGCACTCTCTAATCGATGTTCTCTGATTTGCTTTACCTTAATACTTAATCCATATGCTTCAACTTCTGGTGTCTGACCATCTAAAGGTACTGTTCCTAATGTTCCCCAAACCATGCTTGTAAAAGTATCATATTCCTCTACCGGCAGCTTTACTTCCAAAAGCTTAGCCACTTCATCAAGAGAAGCCGTTCCATTAATCCTCCATGTATTCGTGTCAAGCTTTTCAATGAGTGGTCTTTCTTCGGGAAATGTAAAATTATCATCGAGATCCCCAACTAGTTCTTCCAATAAATCATTTATCGTAATGACACCGCTCATTCCCCCATATTCATCTAAAACAACCGCAAAATGGTTTCGAGACTTCTTCATATTTGCAAATAAAACATCTGCCCCAACAGATTCCGGTACAAATTGTGGCGGTTGCACTGCCTTCTCCATTACCGTTTCCCGATCATGGCTCTTGAGCCTGAAATAATCCTTCGTATATAAAATCCCAATAACATCATCAGCACTTTCTTCGCATATGGGATAATGGCTATGCCTACTGTTAATAATTGTCTGTTCCCATTCTTCATCACTTTCTTCAACCCACAGCAAGGAAACCTCGGTACGGTGGGTCATGACTTCATCTGCCATCTTATCGTCAAATTCAAATATATTCTGAATCATATATTTCTCTTCTGCATCAATAACTCCCTTTTCACTTCCTACATCTACCATCATGCGAATCTCTTCCTCAGTAATCTCTTCGTCACTGGCATCTGGGTCAATGCGCATTAGCCGTAAAAGAGCATTCGTGGAAAGAGTCAGAAACCAGACAATTGGCGCAAATACCTTCGACACGAAATAAATCAGCCCCGACATTGCAAGTCCCAGCTTTTCAGCATTCCTCATTGCAATTCTTTCGGGAACAAGTTCTCCTAAAATTAGAGTGAAATAAGATAAAATAAGGGTAATCAATACAACAGATACTGAATTAAGTGTAGCGGGAGAAATACCCACACCCATTGACATAAGCCAATCTACCAGCCTTTTAGCAAAATTATCTGCTGCAAAAGCACTGCCCAGAAAACCAGCAAGCGTTATACCAACCTGAATCGTAGCCAAGAACTTCGCCGGCCTTTTTGTTAAGGAAAAAAGTCTGATCGCCCTTTTATCCCCTTCTTTAGAAAGCCTTTCAAGCTTTGAATCATTGATAGAAATAACCGCAATCTCTGCGCATGCGAATATTGCATTCACAGCAATAAGAATAAACTGCAAAATAAACTGACCTAAAAGAGGGTCGCTGTCTGACATTTGTAACCTCCAAAAAATATTATTTGCATTCGAAATCACTTGTCTCAAAATACATACCATCATTATACCATCTTTTTGATAAAGCACAATATCCGTTTTCGTTATACTCATTAAACATTCATTAAATATTCTTTAAGATTTTATTTGACAGAAAAACCTTTTTATGATATTGTTTTGATATCAAATCAATTTCATTTTATATATTTATATTAAGAAGGAGATATTCATTATGGAAAAAGAATTAGTCAACAAAGTATTATCAGAAGAAAAAGTCTTGAAACCAGCCAATGGCTATCCGGCTCTCTTTGTTCTCCTTGCATTGGAATTGTTATCAATCACAGGAATAGTATTTGGAGGCATATTAATGTACAATGACTCAATGGGCTTTGGTGTCACTTTGCTCATCATAAGTATTTTGATATGTATCGCCGCCTTTATTTGCTTATTTGGATTAAAGATCATTAACCCTTTGGAAGCTGCGGTATTAACCCTTTTTGGAAAATATTACGGAACAATTCGCAAGGAAGGTTTTTATTGGGTCAATCCTTTTTGTACGACAACCCACCCCGGTGCACCTAGTGCAATCAGTGTGGCTATCGCTGCCTCAGGCGCAAAGCAAAACACCGGAACATTATCTTCTTCTTTATCGAAGAAGATTTCTTTAAAGGCCTTGACGTTAAACAACGATAAGCAAAAGGTGAATGATCAGTTGGGAAACCCCGTGGAGATCGGCGCCATCGTCATCTGGAAGGTTGACAACACTGCCAAGGCAGTATTTAACGTCCAAAACTATAAGACGTTCTTATCTATCCAATGTGACTCCGTTATCCGCAATGCCGCCAGATGCTATCCATATGATGTCAATGAGGATTCCGAAGAAAAGACCCTTCGCGGCAGCAGTCAGGAGGTTGCCGAGATAATGAAAGCAGAGCTTCAGGATAAGGTAGATGTTGCTGGACTTGACATTATTGAAGTACGAATCACACATTTATCTTATGCCCCTGAAATCGCATCAGCTATGCTTCAACGCCAACAAGCAGCGGCCATCATTGATGCCCGTCAGAAGATCGTTGAAGGTGCCGTGAGCATGGTTGATATGGCATTAACTAAGCTTAATGAAAACAATATTGTAGAGCTTGATGAGGAAAGAAAGGCAGCGATGGTCAGCAATCTGCTGGTTATTCTTTGTGGCAATAGAGATGCCCAGCCGATTGTAAACAGCGGAACAATCTACTAAGCTATAGAACTGTAAGGAGGTCCTTCCTATGGCTGAAAAACCAAACAAAGAGAAAGCAAAAAAACAAGTTCCTCTTCGCTTATCTGCTAGTTTGTGGAATGAATTAGCCTCTTGGGCCGAAGAAGACTTCCGTTCAATCAATGGTCAGATCGAATACCTCCTGACCGAATGCGTTAAACATCGCAAAAAGAACTATAAATCCGAATAATATTAAAGGATAGGGAGTACCCCCTATCCTTCAGACTGTAGACAAAATGGTTTCAGGGGTTGCACCCTGAAACCATTTTGTCTTAATATTTATGAAAATTAAAATCGTTTGTATGCCAAACATCGTATTCGGGGAGCGGTATTTCGCACCCCAT
>Ga0153924_1000631_pt1 | contig 21299 bp, 19 predicted proteins | sample TSNJ008MetaG_FD_104709 | JGI IMG/M metagenome (GOLD analysis project Ga0153924, IMG submission 104709) | Attine ant fungus gardens microbial communities from New Jersey, USA - TSNJ008 MetaG | ecosystem: Host-associated > Fungi > Mycelium > Unclassified | place: USA: New Jersey, Wharton State...
AGAGAACGAGACCGGGACTTTCGTGAGCGCGACGACGATCGCGTTTTCAGTGGTAGTATCAGTAGTCGAAGCGGAATCAAGAAAACAAACTATGAACTCGAACAGGAGAGAGAAGATCGGAGGCACGAGACGTTGAAGCGCTTATTCGACAATGGATTTGATTATGTGAAGATTGCAAAAGAAGGAGGGGGTGGGTTGAGCGCCAATTTGGTAGGGAATGTGAGAGATGAGGAGGTTTATGATTATTTTGAGGGGTTTTATCCTGACCAGGTAAATGAATTTTGTTTTTTTGATTATGGTTTTGGGATGATGTTGACTTCTTTTTTTTCTTTTTCGTTTTTCGTTTTTCTTTGATCTTGTTTCCGTTTTTGTTTTTTTTGTGTGGGTGGTGGTAGGTTTTAAGAGATCATACAGGTCTCTATGTTACGTTTAACAATCCTGGTTCAGCACGACGCGCTCAACGTGTTGTTTCGATTCAAAACAAACCATTAGCTTATCAGTCGGTTTCATTAACGGTTCATCCCGCCGTGAAATCGATTCCGAAAACGGGACATCATGGTTCTACGACGATAACAGGAACGACGACGACGCTATCATCAACAACGGCGACGACTTCGACTTTGACAACAACGACCACAGCGACTCTGACAACGACCACAACCGCTTCTTCTCACCCGAATCCTGAACAATGGATCGAACAAGCGCGGATTCGGATAGGACGTGAATTGCGAATGGGATTGGAGAAGGATGTTTTGGCAAAAGTGGTTGGACCTGAACTTTTGAGGTTGGTGGTGGAGATGAAGAGGAGGAATATGGAAGCGAGGGCGAGTGCGGGTGGTGGTATTAAGGCTGGTTTTTTGAAAGGGTTGTCGTTTAAGAAGCAGAGGCAGGTTGTTGATTTGCCTGAGATGGTGGTGGTTGGGAGTGAGCGGGAGGTGAAGGGTGAATGTGAAGTGGAGAAACGGGAGGGAGAGGAAGCAGAAGAAGAGGAGGAGGAGGAGGAAGAGGAAGAGGAAGAGGACGTGGTCGAACGACCACCGAAGAAGAAACCGAGAATTGTTTCGCGACAACGACGACCTTCTATTGTAGTCAAGCGTTCAAAGAAGATTGTAGAAGATGAGGAAATCGAGTCAGAGGAAGAGGATCTGGGAGATATGATCAAGTTGGCGGAGATGACGGGTGATGTTGTACATCATTATCATCATCACCATCATCACCACCGACATAAACGGTCCATGTCAAGGGAAGTCGAAGAGGGCGAACAGCCATTGAGGAAGAGATTGAAGCTGGATAAAGGGCTGAAATCGAACAAGGGAGCGAAGAGGAGACCGAGAAAGGTGATGATGATGGTCATGGAGGAGGAGCAAGTGCAAATACCTGTTACGCCCTCCGAGTCACGGTCGCCTTCCCCTGTACCTCGCAAGCAGACCAAACGCAGTAAACCTCGTGTTGTGACGCCACCTCCTACGCCACCTCCACCTGATCCTGTGAAATCTGGGTTGTGTGAGGATGATGAAGATTTGTATTATTCAAAGTTGGTGTTGTCGGGGTATAAGCCTTCACCGTCGTCGTCGTCGTCGCCATCTTCACCTTCTTCGTCTCATTTGCCCTTGGAGGAGGAGGAGGGGGAGGAAGAGGGGGAGGAGGATGGTGTTTCGAGAGTGTCGTTGTTGGTGACACCACCTGAACAAGAGAACATGGATACGCCACGGCATGCCAAGTTTAGGACACATGACACTGGGTCTGCTCGAACGGAAGGGTATTACAAGATTACACACGCTGAAAAGGCGGAATATGTGGCACAGTATCAACAGACGACGCGAGCGACGAATGCGAGCAGTACGCCTGTTGTGGAAGATTTCCCGTCTCGCCAACGACAAGGGCAAATTTCGTCTTCGCGATCGAATCGCGCAACGGCACGACGACGAGCGCAAGGGTTAGAGGAGATGAAAGAGCTTCAGCATGCGATTTTGTTGTCTAAAGGGGAGATGGCGAGTGCGCATGATTTGATGTTTAAGTTTAATCAGTTGCAGACGAGGAAGAAGCATTTGAGGTTTGCGAAGAGTCCGATACATGATTGGGGGTTGTATGCCATGGAGAGGGTGTCGAGGGGGGAGATGGTGATTGAGTATGTGGGGGAGGTGATACGGGCTGCTGTTGCGGATAAGAGAGAGAAGGCGTATGAGAGGCAGGGGATAGGGAGTAGTTATTTGTTTAGGATTGATGAGGATTTGGTGGTGGATGCGACGAAGAAGGGGAATCTTGGGTGAGTTGGACCGAAGTTTTTTTTTTTGTGTGCGATTTTTTTGATGGATTGAAACATTAGACGGTTGATTAATCACTCGTGTGACCCGAATTGTACGGCCAAGATTATAACGATTAATGGGGAGAAGAAGATTGTGATATATGCGAAACAGGATATTGAGTTGGGTGATGAGATTACATATGGTATGTTTTTTTGCGGTTTTCTTTTGGTGTATGAGACTGACTATTGTTTTTTTTTTTTGAAGATTATCATTTTCCGTTTGAGCAAGACAAGATTCCTTGTTTGTGTGGCTCTGTCAAGTGTCGTGGGTTCTTGAACTAGTCGTGTTGTAAGCCCTTGCGTTGTGTTTTTTTTTTTCGTCGTTGTTTGTTCTCTTTCATGAACTCTTAACATATTTTATTTTCTTACATACGCACCTGCGCACACACACGCTCTCTCTGGCTCTGGGTTTCTGTTCATGTTTAATACTATCATGATTCACATGAATTGCTTTTTCTTTCTCGCTACCTCTCTCTTTCCTGCATTTTTGTTTTCTAATGGTTGTATGCTGAAGTGAATTAGTGATGTAGTGTTTGCCTAATGAGTCTGGCTTTCCTGTGTTATGAAATTTAAGAATATATCTATATTTCGGGTATTTTTATGCATGTATAGTTTGGCGGTGATTGCAAAGAGGTTTGAGATTTGAGTTTGCGTTGAATCTCTCTTCCTTCCTCTCTCTCTTCCCTTCTTCCTGTGGTGTCTCTTTCTTTTGTTATGAACCTCATCTAGGTCAGTCTTGCCTGCTTGTGTGTATTGTGTACTTGGTGATTATCCTCTATTGTCGATGCATATCCAACATTTGCAAACCTAATACTCTTAGAAGTTGTTTTTTTTTTGCCATTTGAGGTCAAGGGGAGGAAGGTAGACTGATAATTGCCACCTTGCTGCTTCTCGATGTTGTCTGAGGGGATTTTTCCCTTGTGCAAGCTTTTGCCAGTGCGTTGCCCACAACATCACAACCATATACCCCTTTTTGTAATACGTTGTGTCTGATATGGGGAAGACCTTACCAGCGCGTGTACGTATGGTATTTAGGTGTAAAGCAGTCCACCCATCATCTTCCCTGAACCTGTTGGACATCCTTTGTCAGGCTCTCGACCCAAGAGTCCACTTGGGGTATCCTTTTTTTCGATAGGCATTGTGATTTGGACGCGTTACCTTCATGACAGATAAATGGCACGCCAAGAGTCTGATTAAGATTGATGAAATCCAAGATCATTCAGTAGTTGACGATTTGAACGTGGTTTCTCGGAGTTATTTTGTTCCTCCTCTGTGAAACCTTGGATCTCAGAGGTAACACCGGACCACGTGAGGGCAAAAGTGGCCCTACATCAGCCCCATGGAGGACTTGTGGAAAGAGGAAGAGGGGTGGGGTGACCTTGACAGCAGAACAAGAATAAAAGTAACAACCATCAAAATGACCTCAAATGGGGGTTCCTCTCTTTGGCAGGCTTCAATCTGTGCTTCAGATGAGACCAAGTAATGGGGTGATGGACTTGATCACATCCTGCCCATTTAAGAAGACTAGATTTTCTTTGAAAAAGCACGTCAGGTGTGTGGACTGCCTGAGTTTCGATGAACCTCATGATTTTCAGTTATAACGCACCACAGATGAACCAATTCTGATTTCCTATCCAAGCTCGTCTAGCCGAATGTTGCTACTCCGACAACTTCCCTCCAATCTCCGGTACTGAAGTTCGTCAAGCTATATTGGTACATTTCGGATAGATATGAAATAAACTGACCTGCAGTCGGAACTGGGCTTCAACATGATTGGATACAAAGGCGATATTCCCATGATCAACATATGGCGTCAAAAACAGTCCAGTACAACGTTGTTTTCGACACAATGATCATCCCATTGCATGAAAATCCAGAAAAAACAATCAGTATCAAGTACTGGTATACCTAGAAAATAGAACAATCTGAGACATGCCACGTACGGCACACAAGCTCGCTCAAATTACCTATCCTCAAGATAATAAAGTTCATTCGGGTTCTCTTATCCCGCAGCATTCAGTTTTTTGTCTCGCGTTTTTCCTGGAGCTTTTGACTGGGTCGCAATGCGATACTTCGTGTGTGACTAATCCATTTCTAGATAAACTTACCTGTTTTTGGACAACGTTGTATTTGTATCAAATCACCTAGGATTGTATTGGGGCCCTATTTTCATCTCACACGGTGCCTACCTCGATATCACCTTCTGGCCACTCTATTAAACTTTATTAAACTTTGAAATTTCGGCAATGACATCCAAGGCTAGGCAACAGATCGGACCAAGTTTCATGCAACAAGATATATCACAAGCAACATAGATAGTGACCTTCGATCCACCAGGAATACACGATCATGGTGTAGATTCTCCCCGTCTCCCAATCAAGGATCAATTTCCAGTCATTCGTGTCAATGTCACAGCTCATAAACGCCATATCGACCCTCCGGCGTGCGCTCAACCACTTCCCCAGTCTTGACGTTGATGCTTATTCGTCGTGCGTGACACTGCAATTTCCTCTTACGTGGGTGATGTTCCTGGTGATGTTCACCTGCATCTGCTTCGACGGGATCCTGGCTACTTGTAGGCTCTATCTCGACTTTGCACTGAGCAATCTGGTGTAAGGGAGTATCAGGTGGCTTGAGCTCTGACTTGATTCCGCTACTAGCGAATATGGGCTCTACATGATGATGAGACTTGGCATCCTCAGTCAGCACCGAATGCATATTTTGTGCGTGTGCACCAGGAGATGGTGACGGAGGTGACAGCTCGTTTGCACATGCTTGTTCAGGAGATGGTGACTCTACACAAAACTGGTGAGTGCAATGAACGGGGGGTGGTGACAAGGAAGTGGGGATCATTGTGCCGGGAAGGGAATATGACAAGGGAGGAATGGTGATGGGAACAGCGATAGGGGCATTTTGCAAGTAATCATGGTTTGGGTCCGTTAAAGAAGCCTCATGTGGGAGTGGGAAGTATGTCGTGCCATTCACCTCGACAGGATTAGGGTTGAGAGTTGTGATACCGGGCTGGGTGTACGCGACAGGGGCGGGAGGCTGTGGTAGGGAAGGGTAGAAGATGGGCAGAGCTGGCAGAGCAACCTCTTGAGACTGTGATGGTAAAGCATCACAATGTTTAAATGGACAGGTACTCCGTCGATCGCAGAGGACCCAAGCCGGACACGGCGTATATTTGATGTCTTCGGCAAAGCTGATGAACACAACGTCTCGCGGCATAATAGAACTTACAGGGTTGAATATCTGCAGGGTGGAAATGTGGACAATTTCGTGCACCACAAAACCCCTGCACATGTGCCCAGCAATGTGAGGTAGCTTTGTGGTTTCCGCTAGGTCCGGAGTATGACTCGGCAGTTCTCTTGATAATTTCTTGATTCCACATAGTACTGTAGACCAATTGCCAATCGTGAATGCTGCCATCGGCATTAGACTACCCAATCCATGACGGACGGTACTATGCACACATCATGATACGTACAAGTTACACGCATCCCCAAGTGGACACCAGCCGTTATTTTTCACGAAATGTTTACAGGGCGTCGTTTTCCAAGCAATTATTGAGCGTATCTTTTTTGGATCTATGTAATCATGCGGAGCAAATTGCTGAAGCTTGGTAGCATGTGAAACTGCATTTCCTAGCGGTCGGCTTGGCATCGGATATGGGTATTCGAGACGGAAGACATCACTGTTCTGTCCCTCGAAATATCTCCCTTCTGCAGAAGATATCCAGATCTCCTCCCCATATTCCCCCTGTGGGTACAGTGGAGGCGGTTGCAGCCATTGGGGATCTCCAGCTGATGGGTGGTCGTATTTGCACCTGTTCCCGTAATTGCAATAGCCTTGGACGTACTGGCGGCAAATTATCTCTATTATTGTGTCCAAGGCACACATGTCTAGCCGGCAAAACCTGAAATATACATCAAATGAACTTACTGCCTCGCCAAAGATGATCTGGGTGGGTATTTGGACGAATGCAATCTAATTGAAGCATATGAAACTTTGAGGAGAAGGGAGGTATTGGAGACGTTGAAAAAAAGTTGTCGGAATTCGGTATAAACGTCCTCAATAATGATACACGTGTAGTGCACGCGGATTAAGATGTAGCTCGAAGGCGGTGGTGAATCCCGGGAATGCGAGTTGAAACCGCGAGGATCATCCCAGACTTATTATATGCTCGATTCCTTTCCAGCACTTCATTTGCTGTCTTTCTTGAGCACCTTCGTGAATATAACATAGGGACATTTGAGTGCAACAGCCTTGTAAACGCTTACTTCCGCACCACCACCCAATTACTAATGGTTAGCACATGTGCAATCATAATAACGAATTTGAGGAGGTAATGGCAAAAATTTGGAGACCTTTCATGCTCTCGAGAAATCATCACCGTCGGCTATCACTACCTCGTTGCAGACACGTGAGACGATGAACCATACCACAAATAACCATATACTCATACGTGATGAATGAGAAGCACTCTGTCCACATCTTGAGGTAGGAGACAGCTACATTGTGAGGGTCTGAGCTGCATGCAAGGAGAAGTGTAATCATGAGGGAAAAATAGGTGTTAGGCAGCGTGTGATGCTACCAGGCACAAATGATTGATATTTTTGTATTCTACGCTAAAATGTGGAGAATCTACACTACACCAAATCGAGGTGCTGAAAGGACTCACGGCAGGCCGATGGTGGTATTGACGAGTGAAAGGTACAAAATTGTTAATTACTATCACTTATATCAGATTGTTCTAATTCAACAATTTATTTCACGGAGCGTGATGGCAGGCCGTGCCACTTATATCGATTCTAAAGCTAAGAAATGCTTAGTTGAAGATTCAAAAGTTTTCCAATCAAAAAACAAAATCTCAAATTTCAAGTATGGGGAAGCAGGAGAAATTGTAGCCAATGAAAGAGAGATATAGGCGGCTGATAAGACTAGACCGAAAATGGACATGAGCATGAATAAGTGTTTTCTGCAGGTAAGTCTTCCTCATGGTCCTCCTCCGATGTGTCCTCTGAGAATATGTCAATCAGGTTGCAAGGACCGCACCCGAATTGGCCTATACAAACGATCTGGTCAGGAATCTTGAGGGGTTTTCATCTCGTCTTGAGATAGAGGAAGTGTCACTTCATTCATGTAGAATCAGCTTCCATACCCATGGCAGGTACAGTATTTATAGGAGCCAGAGTCGGGAGTTGGGGACTGACAGGAAGTCTGAGAGTACTTTTTTCCAGGTCCAGGTCCAGGCTCAGACCCATATGTACTGTGATTAGGTAACCGAGTGGCACGATGGAAACCGCTTGTCTGCTCTGTCACCATTTGGGGAGGAGCTAGTGATGTTTCGGTCAAGAATCATGACAGTGATGGCAGACGAGATTCTGTTTTCCAGGCCTTGTCATTTCTACCTGTAATTTCGCCCTTCCATGAATTTCCATCTTCCAAAACTACGAGTGATATACTTCATGGCAAGAGTTCCTGAAACGTATATGCATATATGGTCAGTCATGATTGAAACTTAATACAGGGCACTTTCTGGGAGTGCTGGCTAAGATTTTTCCGAGCCCAATTCTGTATCTTCCTTGGCTGACCCTAGCAATAAAAAAGGCAATGTCATTGTTAATTCAACAGGCAGAGGCCAGCGCCGAAACTGAGATGAGCATTCACAATAACTTCTATAATACAAGGGGTATGCCATCAATGGTCAGTAATCGTCAATAGAATACATGTATTAGTGATGCTTGAAATTTAGTATTCATCCCTGATGATCGTCTAAACCTGCTAGAATGTGAATTCACCAACGGAGAAGGTCTACACAAGTCAGGATGAGAATGTCATGTTGGCTGGTTGCAGGCCTGGATTACTCATAACATCAAATCCAGGTATTAAGGGATGTAACCGCTTGCGCGAAGGTAAAGATGAAAGGTCCTGTTCTGCTCATGAAGAAGAGAAAATGACCATTTGATATGTTGCACATTACCTCGCATGCATATTGGCCATCTGTCGTGAGCTTTTGATCAGCGATGATATTAAGATGAAATGAGGCGACGTCACCTGGGATTTGAGCGGGGGGATCCCAGCTTCTTTTTCTAGATCGGCCAGATGGATCCTACGAACAGGGAGGACGTCACAATCACAATAGACGACCAGAAAAAAAGCTCCCCGCACCTCGATATGGTTTGTCACATCACTGGTGGGATACATTCCTTGATTTGTATTCTGTTCTGGCCATGGATCCATAGATTTAGGTTGTCCGCGTGTATCAATGAAGTTCGATCGGTTGTCCTGGAACTAGGAAGATGATGTCGGAAATCTAATTCATGGGAAAGATGCTTACTTCTGCGTGATACCGCGAGGGGCTTCCTTGTTCATCCCCAGAGAGGGAGGAGTTTCTGGATCGCGAGTCTTTTGTGAAATCTATATAGGAAAGATATCAAGAATGTCAGGTACCGCAAGGAAAAGGTCCTCAGACAAACCTCCTGCAGGGGGTTGGCTTCTTGCTAAGAGGACACCCACTTTCATTCATTCATTTACCAAAGGTGCAAGATAGATTTCAGTGACACATACTAATATCATCGCGACGCTTTTCAGCAGTCGTGACTGTTTGTCTTGTCTGCCTCTCAACATCTAGACAAGCGGTGTAGCGCATGAAGGCGTCTTGAGTTTCTTTTTGTGCCCGAATCAATGTCATTCGTGCAACCTGTAGTGCTTGCTCTAAGACAAATCAGATAAAGATATGGCTTTCCAGAAATTCAGTATATTTACTTGACGACACGGCTTCCTGAAGTAAAGCCTCTGAGTTCATCAAAGACGGGGATACTGATGTCCGTGAGTCAAGGTCAAGTAAGGAATTATCAAACACACGGTCTACATATGATGAGATCAGTGGCATTAACACCGTACCAACAAGACTTACGACTTCTCGAGTCCAAAAAGCATTGTTCAGAAGGTTCAGGTGTAAGAGATTCAACAGAGTGATCCACATGAGCATAGTAAGTCCCATCTTGAATAGCTGCCCGAAGCCTGGGATTATGAGGTATACCGGCAGCCTGTCGTTCGATGAATTTGCGAAGGAAGGTTAGCTCGATGTTGTCCGGCATGGTGTATGGCGGGCCTTGAATATCTCCTTTCTGCATCAACAACTCCAAATAGGACATCGTCTTGTCCTTCAGCTGCTGCAGCCACTCATGCAATTCCATGTGGTCTTGGTCCGCTCTGGCATCGTAATCCTGCCGTCTCCTTGCTTTCCTCCAATATGTTTTTGTAAGCTTGAGCGCTCGATTAACTTCATTATCCAGAACGTGATACCATTCTGAAGCTAATCGATTAAGCCGTACAGCGAGTACACCGGGTTGCACTCGAAGCTGAAGGATACAACGCCCATCTCGATCAGGAGGCCCTACAACTCCCTTCTGTCCTTGGTTGCCTCGAGTAGCGCCACGAGAAACATTCCCTAGTTCTGGCCAGGGCAGGTCATCAGGAGTCGACATGTTGAGATGAAAGATGAAGACAAGGACAACAAGAACAAGAACAAGTAAAGATAGAAAGAATCCGCAGGCCCGTCAATAAATGGTTGGATCGGCGATATACAGTGGGCTTAGCGGAGTTGTACTAGTGACGCACAAGTAGAATATAACTGAAGCACAGTAGCCCCAGTCCACACTCCATTATAGAAAGCCACAAAACCCACACGGGTATACCCCCATTTGGACCCACTATGATCTTTTCCCATTCGCTTAAACTGATGGAGGAAGCCGCAGTTTCAATGTAAGAGTAGACGATAACAAAAAAATCACACTGTCAAACTTGCCGAATAATTGAAGAATCGAAAATTTTCCAAGCGACATGGAATGAACCAGCTGGGCCCTTATCAGATCTGAGATTGAGATTGAAGTGTGATGTCCCAATTCAATAAGCTGTCAGGCAGGCCCCGAAGTTTGATGCATCCGTGTGAACCGGGTTAGTTTATGACTTTCGATGTGATTATGCAGCCCCTTACATCAATACACTGTGAAGGAATAAGTCATATTCGATTTATCTGTATTTTGGACACAGCATCACCAGACACCTATGTAAAGAACTTAACTCCTTGTGCCAGCGGCGCTTGGTCTGAGAAATTGACTGCAGGGTAGTGACACAGTGTGAGCTCAACATCTGGGTAGGCTATACAAAAACATACGCGTGCAGGCGCTCCAACGGACGTATTGCTTCCAAGCATCACCTCCCGACTCACGTCCCCTACAATCTGAGGGTCAACAAGGGTTGTTTAATTATATAAGGGAAATTTACCATCCAGTGCTCTGCTCATCAAACTATGTGAGTCAATGGTAGAGCAGAAAGGGCTTGTACAGACCTTGTTACCACCAAAAGCGGCTCCTATTTCGGCACCACTTGTACCCACGTTCACCTATAATGTCCCATATTTGACACTGGTAGCAAAAGAACTAAGGAGCGTCTACATACATTCACAATACCAGTGTCAGAACCTCCTGGACCTATCCATTTGCCCACATTCCTAATGTCCCGGGTCCACAAACTGCTCGATAAACCCTTTTCCAAAGATGATATTGATAGTGACAATGCAGGGATGGAGCTCACCTGGGGAACAGCATTATTCCATTCGATCGCCTGATCAAGTTCGTCGAAGATGCCAACATTCAGGATAGGAGCAAAGACTTCAGTTGTCCATATGCTATCAGATACATTGATCGATTTAAGGACAGATATGGTAGGCTCGACAAAATTGCCAACATCGAAGGGCACATGATCAAACTGCTTGCCACCAACCAATATATCTGAACCGACTTTTTTGAGATGCTTAATCGTGTCACTATATGTTTCGCATGCGGCACGAGTGTGCAGAGGTCCGAGTAAGGTCTTCTGATCTAGTGGATCACCGGGCTTGACAGACTGATAGAACTTCTGAAGACGCTCCAAGAATTCAGAAGCAATAGAACGGTGGAGGTATAATCGCCGCGTGGACGTACACCTTTGACCAGCAGTGCCTATGGCACCAAAACCGACTGCTGGAATGGTGAGGGACATATTTGCATCAGGCATTACTATTGATGCTAGCATGGCCATGTCAATCAAGCTCATCATAAGAGTCAAGTCAAACACACCATTATTGCCACCAAGCTCTAGGATCGTTTTCCCAAAGCGTGACATTACAGCTTGTCCGACAATCCGGCCAACACGTTCACTCCCAGTAAAAGATACTATTCAATACCATTGACGCATGTTTGCTCGAGAACCTCTAAGAACCTACCAAGTTCGATACCAGGATTGTTCACCAAAGCTTCGCCAATTTCTTGTCCACCGGTCACCAGGCAGGCAATAGCACCCGGAAGCCCGTTAGCCTCCAGAATACCAGAAATTATTTGTGTCACTGCAATGGAGCATAAAGGTGTTGTTGGAGATGGTTTCCAGATTGTTGCATTTCCTGCTGCCATGGAGAGAGCCAAGTTCCTATGAAACTGTGTTAGGAGCGACAAAGAAAATAAGGAGGAAACACACCAGCCATAAACTGCGACGGGGAAATTGAATGCTGAAAGCACAGCAACAATGCCTAAGGGGTTAGGAACTAACCAATCCAAGACATCAACAAAGGGTTCGTCGGATGCTCTTTCATACCTTCTAGAATAGAATGCTCTGGCCTTTCCGATGCGATGACCCTCCCGTTCATCATTCTGGATAAGCCAATTGCATAATCACACTACAAGACATCACCACAACATCCTGACAGACCGGGATGTCACTTACGATATCAATAAATTCCTGGACTTCTCCAACACCTTCTGTCCTGATTTTTCCCATTTCTAGTGTAACAAGAGCTCCAAGAGCTTCCCTCTTTGATAAGTTGAGTTTGAGATGGCACTGTCGTCGGTGATCGCTTTGAACCTCACCTTGGCAGCGAGGGCTTCGCGAATTTGCCTCACTACTTCACCGCGTTTAGGTGCAGGGACATCTATGGTACAGGAAAGTGCTGATCAAATTTATCTTGCTGAACACTTACTTCGGAAGATATGGTATGCTTCCCGTGCTCGTTCTAGTAGTTCACACAGCTCTGGTACAGAGGCCGTTCTGACGCGAGCAAGCTCTTCTCCTGTAGTAGGGCACGTGGAAGCCACAACCTCTCCAGAACCATGCCATCGGCCGTCGTATACGCCATGAATCTCACCGTCAGAGTTGAGCCCCAATTGGGAAAGAATGTTTGAGGCTCGGACAGAGATAGCACGAGTCAAAGCGATTCGATTCTGAGCCCTCATGAGATTCCTCGAAATAAGAAACATATTGAAGTGTCCTTTGTCAATATAGGTGTGTTTATCAAAGGGTCCAGGGCAGTCGCAGTGGCCGAATCGCTTAATATCCGGGCGCTAATATACTGCAAGTCTGTATGGCACGTGCCAGGCCGGCAGTTTCCCATATTATTGCATCGCTATAACTCAAAGCTTCAAACCCCTGATTGAGAATCAAGAAAGAGAGCTTAAGCAAGTCTAAGTCGTGAAGTACTTTCTACTTCTATCTATAGATTAATATTTCCCACCCCTTTCTCATACCGGTTCAACTTGCAGAGCAGGCCGGCCTGCTCAATATAAGGTGGTTCATGGTTCGCGAACTACGTTCCACACGGTTGACGAAACACCGGAACAACTGTACACCTGGTTGCAACTGCATCCATTCTACCTCTAACACCGCCGATCAGATCCTTGAAGGCTCACCTTAGCACGCCTCAAGTACTGCCCAGGTCTAAGTAGGCATAGATTTATGCCGGCCGACTCCTCAGGTAATTAGATTAGGTTTTCACTGTAGATAGTATTGTCGTCTAATTGAATAGAATTGAATGAATCAAGGTATGAGGGCTTGACAGTATATCAACTAATCCGTGAGTAACATGTGGAGGGAGATAGCTTCTCGTGATAGAGATTGATGATAATAATGGATTGACAATACAGAAAATCAACGGCTGAACTGGAAGCTGGATCTATTTGACGGCCATTACAAGTCTCCAAAAAATGATGAATCCTCAACGACCATAGCATTTTTCCTTGTTCTTTCCAAATGGCTCTCCTGCTTCCGTTTCTGATGAGTAGAAAATTGAGGTTCCGACCTCCGGCCGTCGTTTAAACTTTCTTCATCATTCACATTAATCCTGGTTGCGGATGTTATGTGGTACACTAAACCATTGTTAACATCACTGCTAGTGTCAGCATCCATGGAACTTGGCCCTTCACTGCCATAGAGAAAGGCCCCCAAGTCACTCAATGTGAATCCATCTTCTTGACCCACACTTCCCACCCACCAACGTCCACCGGGGCAATTATCATCACTGTTGTCGAGACCGTCCACAGTTATTCTCCCCTCCCACGTTCCAATTCCATGCCACTCTTCGTCGTCATCACCCACCTCTTGTGGATCAAGAGTTAGTGTGCTAGTTCCACCGCCCACAGCGATCCTCTCCACAGGCCAATCTCTATGATCAGCAACAACTCCCAGCATTTTTGTAGGTAATAATTGAACTGCACGAACATACCCGTCAGAGGAACCCGTCAGAATTGTACTTGCGGCATCAATTCCTGGAAGATCTGATGGCAGATTGCATAGTGTATCAACCGATAGAGGGTGTCTAGTGCCAAACCACCTGGTCAATTTTCTTTTATTTATCAAGATTATGAACCAGCTGTACCCAGGGATACGATCGACACAGTCACCCCAGCCATTATTACGGTTAAAAACCGATAGCATCCCAAGCTGCGTTCCCACAACGACCTTGGAGTCTCTAAATCAGAATATTAGCTCCTAGTCCACATGATGGTACGTCAGAAAAGACAACAGGAATATCCCCTTGCCCTGAAAGCAATGTTTTAGGGCAATGCTATTGCAACAAACTGAAAACTATGCCAAGTCCCTGGGAGATCGTTCCTGCAGAAAATTGCAGATAATACCGGTTACGAGAACAGGGGGTTTGGATAGTCTACATAACAATGGAAAACTCACCCCTTTATTGCAACAAGTGATAGCAATTCATCTTCTTGGTCCTCAGATTGGGCAAATGGCTTCGGTTTTTTAGAGCGAACATCCATGACAGAAAGAGTCCTATCTGCACTGTATACAAATTATCCAAGTCATAAATGGAAACGCCATAAATATGAATCATGCGAGAGAAACCATCAGTGCACACCTTGTGGCTACTAGTTGTCTTTTATCTTCCAACCATAGGAAATCACTGATATAATCAAAATGATGAGTGTATGTCCGAATTACTTCCTTCTGGCGTGGATCCCATAACTGTTGAATAAGATATGAACAAGTCAGACTCCCCGTTCGAAATCGCGAGGTAGTAATTAGTACATCACCTTGATTACACCTTCGTCATCACCGGTAGTCAGTAACCATGAAGTCAAATTCTTCACGCGGTTTATGGGTGATCTTTTATATTCTAATGATGTTAGGTTCCGTTGAATTCTGACAGCTGACTGACTCATGAGCAGGTGCTCGGGTCTCAATCTGTTCAGTCCTCGTGTCTATGATACTGACCCGAAGTGTTAGCTTCAGATATCTCCGAGCGAAAAACTTGGCTTACTATAATGCTTTCGACTTTCCAGCAGCGTATAGTTTAGAGCCATTTTTGTTGATACTCAGCCCTCGACATGATCTCTTTGATGGACGGAGTGAAAAGACGTTTTTGTGGTTTCCTTGTTGGTCATAGGCAAAAGCTTCCACATGTCCAGTAAGGAGCCCTGTATATACCGTGGAAAAGGTTGGATGAAAGACAAGGTCAAAGATTTGCGCATCAACAGGTATTTCTGGCATGGTTCTGAAGCAAGATGCAGAAATTAATGCTACGCCATATTTGGCATTTATCTTCATCATGTGATTTCTTTTTTTAGATGAAATCTAGATCCATTGAGTGTGTGTGAGTAAATCCAGCGAAAGAGGAAGGGGGTACGTGATGCCCGTTTTGTTGCAATCAGCAGTCACCAAAACCTCGACAATTGCTTTATTGTTACTATAAACTGGGACTTTGTAGATAATAGCTACAATTTAGCGTGATATTATAGGACATCAAATCATCCGAGTAAACATGCGTAAACAAGTGATCCATGTTACGAACTCATTGGGATTTTCACGTAACTGGGATTCTCTGGACAATTTCGGTATCTCTTTCATAGATAGGATGGCACCATTATTGATCCAAAAAAGGGGCGATAGGAAATACAATAGACCGAATCATAAATCAGGATTCACCGAATTTCTCTGGAATATTTTTGTATCTCGGCATGGTCCGATGGGATAGTCACTTAGCAGTCGACGTCAAACCTTGGCGGATCAGTTGATTTGTCCATAAGGGGTATTCGCGGTGTACGCGGTAGCCTGCTGACTATTGAGGCTTGTGACTTCGCTAAAATACACAAATTGATAATAGAAAGAAAGGGAAAAAAGAAAAGGGGACTATGGGGAGACACGATGGATCTTTGACGAGCAATCGTTTGGTAGTGTGAATAGAATTTATCCAACGGGTCTTCCCTGGGTGTTTCGTACTTTGAGGGTGGATGGGTTGTATCTGCCCTGATTTGAATATCTTATGGAGGTTCACTGTAAGGAAGGAAGGCGAATGCAGATGGATTAGATGTGAGGAACTTGTCATGCACGGTGTTGGGAGTGTTACGCGGTCCTTGTATCTGGGGCACTCCGTTAGGATGTGCTGTCTTGTTCTTAGGTTCGTCTCTCCGCGAGGGCACGCTACCTGTTCATTGGAGAAGAATCTTGCCTGTACTCGCCGGTGGGTACATGACAAAATATGGCTCTCATGGCTGTAGCGCATAGGGTGATGGAGTGTCATGTGATAGCTACGTCCTGACCATCGTATACGATGGGGAGGCCTCGTCTCGCTCGTTTGTCTTTGTGCTGTGGCCTCGGTTTTCGCCTTTTCAGAATTCCGCTCTCTACTCATCGAGTCGTGTTTTTTACTGTTCCCCAGGGTGTCGTAGGATGTGTGCATGTTTTCCTCAGCCGGGTAGCGGGCCCTTCTTGCTTCGTCATGTACTTTAGCTTGTATGAACCATTTTGTGTCACTGAGGCAGTCTCAGAAATGGATCCTGCCTTCTGGGTGGGTCGTGAAGTGGGACCTCAAGAGTCTGGACACTGCAAGAGAATGGTTTTGTCTCGAGTGGACTATCGTGTCTATTGCCCTTCTGGCAGCCGGGAGGTTATCGTTGAAAACAACAATATTTCTGTGGCTATGGCTTTGGTTTATGGCCAGTCGGATGGCGAAGAGTTCGGCGTCTGTGGATGTGGCTTTGACCGAGGGGTATTCGCTTCCTGTCTCTCAAGATGATGTGACATGTGATGCACGGCAAAGACCTTGTTGATCACTTGACAGTGTCTGCTGCCATAAGATTTTCAACACTCTACACACTTTCCTGTAGCTCCTCGCTGTAAACTTCGTTAATGATACCAATGTGTAGCGACGATTTTGAACCTCAACAAACCTGGACTAACAATATCTGGCGTCCGGAAGATAAGGTCAAGCCAGCACCTCAGGATCCCTGTCTCGAACGCATCCACAGACCTGAAGTCCTTCAAACCATCGAAGAGAGGATTCATGAACTAAGTGAAGAGCTCAGAGCCTTGAGCTTGGATATTCATGGTCGGTGGCTACTTGTTTTTTCACATCGCTCCTGCTGAATTGAGACGTGGCATTCGAACGACATAGGGCATCCAGAACTCGGCTTTGAAGAACAGTAAATGAGGTTGCAGATTCCATGCTGTCCGAAATTGATTGCAGTGCATCTGTAGCTATGCCCACGACGCTTATACTGAGTTCATGAAGAAACATGGATGGAACGTCAAGAGGAACCACTATCTCGACACGGCATGGGAAGCCACGTTTGAATACGGCCAGGGAGGAAGAGTCATTGGAGTCAATTCTGAGGAAAGTCTCAATGATTTGACAATTAATGAAATATCATTATAATCTGTGACTTAGATGGACGCCCTCAAGGGGATTGGTCACGCTTGCGGTCATAATTTAATTGGAATAGCGGGTGCGAAGCTCCTTCGTGATGAAGATATCAATGATTGACATTTGACCTCAAGGTGTCGCCGTGTCCTTAGGCTTGCGTACAGTGCTAGAGAAATACAGCATACCTGGAAAGATTATACTGTTGGGAACGCCAGGTTTGTCCTTGCTTGAGAAAGTTTCAAATAGTTTTCTCAAAATTCTCGGTCAAGCCGAGGAAGGGGGCGATGGTAAAGTTATCTTACTCGAAAAGGGTGCCTATGAGGGCATGGATGTTTGTTTGATGTAACGCTTTCTTTGTTCATAAGTTCCACTTCTGACATGGGTGAAGGTGCCACCCCGCCCCTGGTCCCATAGGTTCCATCAGTTTGACCAGCTGTCTTGCTCTTCAGAGGATTACCGTCGATTATAGTGGTCATACGTCTGTTCATCTGCAAAAATGAACACGGAGAAAAAACATCTAATGTAGTTTTACCCAGTGCACACGCAGCTCTCTCGCCGTGGGAAGGCAAAAATGCTCTCGACGCTGCTGTACTCGGGTACAACAACATTTCTGCTCTTCGTCAGCAGCTAAAACCTACCCACCGCGTGCATGGTATCTTTGAAGGAAAAGACTGGGCTACCAACAGTAGGTTCACTCGGTCTTATGACAATGATGTCTAATCCGTCCTCCAGTCATTCCAGATAAATCTAGATTCATGTATATAATTTTTCCTATGGCTCACGCAGAGAATATTCAATGAGCTGATAGTTGTTACGTTCGCGCCCCTACTCGCTCAGAGATGCAGGACACTGTCAACCGTGTCATACCCTGCTTCCAGTATGTGATTTGAATTACTTGATGATTTAGGTCTTCAATGTGATTGAATAATCTGCTCTAGCGCTGCAGGAATGGCTACAGGATGTCAAGTTGATGTCCAACCCTATGGTCAAGTGTTTGATCTGCGACAGAACAAGGCACTAGGTGCGACTGCGTCGTTTCCTGATGGCTCTCATCTAATAGCTTTATACATCCGTTCGACTGTAGGTGACGAAGTTGCAAATATCGTCCTCAGCAAATTTGGTTCCATTGACTATGAATGGGGTATAAAGAGCGCTTCCACCGATTTTGTAAGACTCTACCCTCAGTCCAAATCCATGCTGAATACTCGAAAATTTGCAGGGAAACGTTACCTACGGTGCGATTCGCCAAATCGGCGCCGTGTGATTGTCTGATTAACATTTGCTGTCATGTAGCATTACCATCTCTTCACCCAGGTTTCTCCATTCCCACTTTTTCAGACGGTGGAAATCATACTCGCGAATTTGCTGAACAAGCTGCAACAATTGAAGCACACAAACAATGTTTAATAATGTCGATCGTTCTCGCCGCAGTGGGCGCACGTGTTCTCACGGATGATGCTTTCTTTGCCGAGGTCAGCTGTTGTAGTGCTCGTATACCTTGAGGATGCTGATTTCATTTGTCATTTCTAGGTGAAGAAAACCTATCAAGAAGATGAGGAGATCAAGAAATACCGAGTGACAAAGTAGGAATTTCGTCCTGCATCAGTGTGATGGCAAGCTTGGAACAACTAGTAGTTCGAAGTTTTGTGCGTAGTCATGATGGTGAATATATTAACTCTGTCGCCTCACAGAGCAGCAGATGATCTGCTGAGCACAACAACTTATCATAACCTGATCTAGTTCTTGTTGGAAGAAATAGCCTGTGATGCAAGTACGGTTATTAAGATAATGGTCCTCTACAATACATCTCCACAGAATAGTATGATGTTGGATATAGCTACGATAAGGCTAGACCACGGCAAACGCGTATGTAACATTTCGGTACTGTATATAGTGTTGGAATATCGAACGTTACACTAAAATTAGTCTCATGTCTTAGACTGTTTCTCTCTGCAAATGAGTTCCCCTGTTATTGCGTTGCTTGCCCTCAACTCAACACATAGTATTTACAGAACAATAGCTACGTCCCCCATTGTTCTAATACAATAAAAAAACATGACAACTAAGAATACAACAAACTAATTTTAGTGTAAGATAAGGGCATAGTGTCTTTCTAACACTGTCCATTGTCTAGGGTCAGGGATAGGATGTACCCCCAGGGTATTGGGATGCACATATAACAGGCACAAACTGAGGTGAATCATCAAGATGTACATAAGCAATGGGCCTAAAACTCATCAATGCATTTCATATTACAGAGAAACTGGAAACGTGTTCTATCCTCACCTCTGCTCTTGCTTCAGCGTTCTCATATGACTTGCTCAGTTACAGTCCCATATACTGTGCCAAATGACTGGTACACAGCAGAAGGCTGTGAGCATCATTATGCCATTCATCCCCTTCCCTGACTTTCAATTAGACACAGCTGTTCCCTCAGAGGAGGAAATCTTGCGGCGAGATCTGCGCAGGATAAGACCTGAAACTCTGGGGCTATTCTCAACTGGTGTGAATATGAACGCTCTTGCGTATGCGGTGTCACAAGCCCTCTCTACTTCTGAAGTACCAACCATTGGGTTTGTAGATAGTGGTGACTACAATACCCTATATAAATTTGGATTTCAAGATGGGAAGAAGGTTATCGCACGGATTCCCTCCAAAAGATCGCCGGAAAAGTCCTATATTGAGTCCTCCGTTGCCACCATGTGTTTCGCTCGCTATGTTCGCAACATTCCGACACCAGAAGTCTTCGCGTGGAATGCCACTCACGATCACATAATTGGCGCGCCGTTCATCATCCAGGAGTACGTGGGCAACGTTGCAAAGGCTTGGCAAGGTTGGGAGTCCATCACAGAGGACCAGCGTTCCTGCTTGTTTAATGAACTGGCAAAATATCATAGCGCTTTACTCGCTCCGCTTCCATATCCACTGCACGGAGTTGGGAATCTTGTTTTCGCACCCAGTCTCCCAACCAATTCTGCACTTTCTGATCCAAGGAGCTACATGGTGCGGCCGTTGCGCTTGTTGGCATCAGAGTTGCTACCAGTACCATTTGTGGCTTCTTCAGTATCTCTTTCTGACCTCTGGCAACAGTTGTGGTCACATCACAATGAACTTAGTTTATGTGATTCAGGTTCATGCATAAACCGCGAGATACTCGATCTCGATGACGACGAAGAGTGCGACATAACAATGTTTACGACAGCTGTTAAGGCTATGGAACTCCTTGACTAACTCAGTCGCGTGTTCCAGTTCAGATGCTTCCAACCAGGAGAATTCTTCTGCTGTCCCTTCATAGCCTGCCCATTGCACGTAGTATAGGAGGGGCTCTCTCCTTTGGCGATGGAACTTAGAGTCGAGGATGCGGGACAGCTCAAATTCCATCTGTCCATCGACTTCAATTGGTGGCAGGAGTTCATTTGTGTGCTGAGGGATGGAGCTGGCTGTTGCCGGTTCGAGCTGAGATATGTGGAACATGGGGTGGATGGAATGGAGGTGGGCTGGCAGTTTAATCTGGTAAGACTGATTACTCAGCTTGCCGGTGATTTCGAAAGGGCCAAGGTATTTCTCCGATAATTTTTTTGATAGCCAAGTGGTTCTAATGAATTTTGCTAGGACAAATACCAGGTCCCCTACCTTTAACTCAGGTGGGGCTAAATGTTGTGCGTCAGCAGGTCCTTGGTAGTGTTGCTGGGCCTTGCTGATGTTGAGTTTTAATTCGGTGTGTATTGTCTCGAGTTCAGCAGTATACGATCTCACTGTCTCTGATAAGCCTTCCTGATTTAGCTGTATGCTGAGCCGTGTAAGGGCAATGTCAGACTCAAGGCTGGAGGTCATACTGGAAAGCTAGTAAGAGTCTGGGAAGCTAGGGTGATATTCAAGTAAGGGTAGATCTACCGATACAGGCTCCTATATATACTACTGGAGGCAGTCTGTGCACAATCACATGAGCACTAACACAACAATACCAAATATTCCTAATATAGTTACAGGCTATTGTCTGAGTACAAACCAGACCAAAAGGAGACA
>Ga0153924_1000632_pt1 | contig 21295 bp, 20 predicted proteins | sample TSNJ008MetaG_FD_104709 | JGI IMG/M metagenome (GOLD analysis project Ga0153924, IMG submission 104709) | Attine ant fungus gardens microbial communities from New Jersey, USA - TSNJ008 MetaG | ecosystem: Host-associated > Fungi > Mycelium > Unclassified | place: USA: New Jersey, Wharton State...
CATGATGATGCAGCTCGGCGCTGACGGTGTGTTCGTCGGTTCCGGTATCTTCAAGTCCGGCAACCCGGCAGAGCGCGCCGCCGCCGTCGTGAAGGCCACCACGTTCCACGACGACCCCGATGTCATCGCCAAGGTCTCCCGCGGCCTGGGCGAAGCCATGGTGGGCATCAACGTCGACGACATCCCCCAGCCCCACCGCCTCGCAGAACGCGGCTGGTAAGGCCATGACGGATCTGACCTTGGTCAAAACCGCCAACGGGCGCGGCTTGCGCACGGACTGGGCCCAACTGATCGGCCACACGGTGGAGGTGTGGCTGTTCGATCGCTTCGTTCTCAGTGGAGTGGTGGAGCAGGCGGCTGAGGATGACTCTGTGCTCTGGATTGCCGCCGAGGGACTGGCCACCAGGAAGCTCTTCGATAAGTCCACCGGCTACCAGATCTGGGCTTGAGCAACCTGTAGCCGCAGATTTCTTAAGCGTCGTCGTTCGGCCGGGTTGTGAGGATCCGGTGTGCGCTCTCTTGCAGGATGCCAAGGGATTCCTGGATTAGGGGTGAGGCGATGCTGCCCCTGCGCACGGCTGCCACAATGCGGCGCGCGGGCTTTCCTTTGCCGGTAATGTGCAGCCGGACCACATTCTCTGCACTATGCAGTGGCGCCAGTCGCGGCAGCAGCCCCACGCCGAGTCCCGCGCCCACAAAAGCGATCTGGGTTTCCCATTCAACGGCTTCATGGGCAATGCGCGGCGTGACTCCCACAGCAGTGAAGGCCGCCGTGAACAACGCGTGGTACGTGGACCCTGCGGCCTCGGTGATCCATGGTTCCGAGGCAAGCTCTTCCAGCGTCACTGATTCCCGCGATGCCAGTCTGTGGTCGGCAGGGATGATCACGTCCAAAGGATCGTCCAGCAGGACGGTCTGTTCGAACCGCGGATCATCTTCAACGTAAGTATCTGACTGCATGGCAACAATCACCGCGAGGTCAATCCGCTCTGCAACCAGCAGGTCGAAGCAGCGGGCGGGGTTGGCCTCGAGCACCTGCACTTCCACCAGGGGCCGGGTGGTGCGCAGCGTAGCGGCGAGCGGTGCCAGCAACTGGGCTGCCGCCGTCGAGAATCCGCCCAAACCAAAGCGTGACTGCACCTGATCACCGGCCTCCATGGCCGCTGCGCGCAAGCTCTCCCATTCAGCAATGAGGGCGTCCGAGCCGGCAACAAGGAAGCGCCCCGTGGCGGTCAGCCGGACGCCCCTTCCATCCTTTGTCAGCAGCTGCATTCCCAGCATGCGCTGGAGCTCGCGCAGCTGCGCAGAAACCGCTGAAGGGGAGTAGCCGGTGAGTTCTGCGGTGGCTCCTACGGTGCCGCAGCGGGCAAATACCCGGAGCGTGATGAGCCTTGGATCGATCATGCAACCATCATGCACCGAATGTGCATGGTTATCTCCAAATTATTGCGCTTTTGTTGCAGGGCATTCATCCCTAATCTCGTACTACGAAGACTTCGATATTGCTGGTTGCGAGGATGCAACCGAGCGCCCCTGTACCCCACACTTACCCAGCCTCCCGGGAGGAAACCCATGACTGCTCCAGTGAGCTTGCCACTTAACACACGCGGAAAACTCGCCTCGACCCTGCCTGCAGAACAGCTGGCCGAGATCAACGCTTTGTTCGAGTTCCGGCGCAAGGGATATTCCCTCAATGCCCCCTTCTACACTGACGCCACGATCTTCAAGATCGACATGGAGGCCATCTTCGGCCAGCACTGGATCTTTGCCGGCAGCGTCGCTGAGCTTCCGGAGCCGGGCGACTACATCACCGTGGATTACGGCCCCTACTCCCTGATCGTCCTGCGCAATGACGACGGCGGCGTGAACGTCCTTCACAACGTCTGCCGCCACCGTGGCGCCCGCGTCCTGACCGAATCCACGGGTTCCACCGGCAACCTTGTCTGTGGCTACCACTCCTGGACCTATTCCCCCGAGGGCAACCTGATCCACGCCTCCGCTCCCGGCGAAGCCAAGTTCGACAAGAACTGCTTCGCCCTCAAGCGTGCCCACAGCCGCGAGGTCGCCGGACTCATCTTCGTCTGTATCGCTGATGAGCCGCCCACAGACTTTGACGAAACCTCCAAGATCTTCGAGCCCTACCTCGCGCCCCACGATCTGTCCAAGACGAAGATTGCCTACCAGCAGAACATCATCGAAGAGGGCAACTGGAAGCTCGTCATGGAGAACAACCGTGAGTGCTACCACTGCGATGGGCACCCGGAACTCGCCTGCTCGCTGTTTCCCACGTGGGGCCTGACCGAGGGCCTGATTCCGGCACACCTTGAGGAGGTGTGGGACCGTAACAAGGAAGCGCAGTCTTCCCTCGAAGAGCGGTGCCGCCGCTACGGCCTGCCCTACGAGGTGGTTGAGGAACTCGACACCCGTATTGCCGGTATCCGCATCTCGCGCGAATCCCTCGACGGCGAGGGTGAGTCCTTCTCTGCCGATGGCCGCAGGCTCTCCAAGAAGCTGTTGGGCGACCTGCCGGACTTCCGCCTTGGCCGCTGCTCGATGCACCTGCAGCCGAACAGCTGGTTCCACTTCCAGAGCGACCATGTGATCACGTTCGGTGTTTTCCCGATCAACGAACACCAGACCCTGGTCCGCACCACGTGGCTGGTAGCCGATGACGCCGTGGAGGGCGTTGACTACGACCGCGAGAAGCTCACCTACACCTGGGAGCAGACCAACATCCAGGACAAGGCGTTCGTGGAGCTGTGCCAGACCGGCGCCGGTAGCCCCGCTTACGAGCCCGGCCCGTACATGAAGAGCGAGTACCAGGTGGAGGCATTCATCAACTGGTACGTACAGCGTGTCCAGGAGCACTTGGCATGACCGAACTCCTCACTGAGACGGTAGTCCAGGAGCCCCATCGCATTCGCGGCCTTGAAATGCCGTGGAACAGGGTGATGGGCAGCACCGAGGGACCTGCCAGCGCTGCCCGTGCTTTGGGTCCCTGGCATCCGCAGGAATTCATGGCCGAATGCGTGGAGATTGTCCCCGAAGTGGGCGGGATGATGACTTTCGTATTCCGTCGCTGTGATGGTGCGCCCCTGGCGTTCCGGGCCGGCCAGTACGTCAACATTGCCTTCCCGGTGAACGGCGAGGACCAGGACCCGGTGGACCGCAGCTACTCGCTGTCCAGCGCACCCACCAAACCGTGGACTTTCGACATCACCGTCAAGCGTGATGCCGGGGGCCTGGTGTCCCCGTGGGTGCATCAAAACGTCAAGCCGGGCACCGTTCTGGAGATGCTCGGACCGGTAGGTGCTTTCCACCTGCCGGACGCTGACAGGCGTGCACGGTACCTCTTGCTGGCGGCCGGTGCGGGCATCACCCCCATCATGTCCATGGTGCGCACCATCCACTCGCTGCCGGGACAGGCCGATGTTGTGGTGCTGTACCACGGAGCCGAAGCCGGAAACTTTGCCATGAACAAAGAACTGGCTTACATCGCGTCCGTGGATTCCCGCATCAAGGTCTTCTACTCCCTGGGCGACCGCAGCAAACCTGAGGGTTGGGAAGGGCTCAGCGGAAGGCTGACGGCGGCCATGCTGGATGAAGTGGCTCCGGATGCCAACGGCCGGCAGGTCTATGCCTGCGGCCCCGAGGGCTACTTGAACACTGCCACGGAACTCTTGGGGAACGTGGGCGTGGACGACACCTCGATCCACATGGAGTTCTTCACCGGTGACCGCAAGACGCTCCTTGAATACCAGGCGGAGCTGGCACTCGCTGTGGACATCGCAGAGGAAATTGCCGAGGAAATCGCGGAGTCTGCGGAGGACTACTACGAAGGTCAGCCCTCGGCGTTCGGGCTCTACGAGCCGGGATACGACGCCGAAGGAACGCTGGAAGCCTCGGGGATGCCGCTGGAGAGCGTTGACCCCAACGCCCCGGCTACCTCCGACGGCGGTTCGGCTGCGGGCGCGGAGGTCTCGGTCCCCGATGCTTCAAGCTTCGAGACAGTGGGAACGGGAAGCCTTACCCTGTCCTTCATGCGCACCGGCATCAATGTCCGCGTGGACCCCACCGAGCACATCCTGGGCCCGGCACAGCGTGCGGGCGTCAGGATCGGCGCCAACTGCAAAGAGGGCATGTGCGGATCCTGCAAGGTGGTCAAGCTTTCAGGGGAAGTGGAGATGAACCACCAGGGCGGCATCCGTGCCCGCGAGATCGACGCCGGCAAGTTCCTTCCCTGCTGTTCCACCGCGCAGACCGACATGGTGATTGACGCCTAAGCATTTGCAGGCGGAAACGTAACTACCTGAGTCCCGCACTGTGGGCCAACGCAATGGCCTCAGTGCGGGACCGGACGTCCATTTTCCGGAAAAGGTTCCGCAGGTGGAACTTCACGGTGTTTTCACTGATGCCAAGGTCCGTGGCAATGGAGCGGTTACGCTGGCCGGCAGCCAGCAACTGAAGAACCTCAAGCTCACGGGTAGCCAAGCCCCATTCCATGACATCTCCGGCAGGCGTCGACGGCCGATCCAACGGCAGGACCACGGAGATATCAGCACCCCATCCCTGCATCACGTCAATGCTCATGGTGCCCTCCACCGCGTGGACGCGCTGAAGCAACCGTTCCAAGGTGGGGCCTTCCGGAGATAATTCACCGCCCCCGTCATCCCTGACGTTGATGAGCAGGTTCTCGCCGTCACAGTCCCACTGCGTCCGGACCCGGTGAACGTCGGACTGCTCTGCGATGGCCAGGACCAGTCCCCGCACCACTGCCCTAGCCGCGTGGGCCACCTCTCCAGGCAGGGCCCTTCCGTTCAACGGCGGTTCGATGAACTGCATGTCAATGTTGCTGAAGTTCAGGAGCGGCCGCAGGTCCTCCCGTAGCCTCTCAAAGGCCTTGGACACGGGCTCTTCCACGAGATCGCTGGTCCGGTCGCTGAGGGTGCGCAGGCCAACCAGGGCTTTCACGGTCAGGTCAGTGACGAAAGTGCGGGCGGCATGATCATCGAGGGAATTTGAGCGGAGTGCCGCCAGGATTGTCTCCAACGTTGTTGAGTGCTGGTCCACAAGTTCCCCGGTGACGCGGACGCGTTCCGCTGATGCCGCACGGGATTCCACAAGATACGACGGCGGTGCGTCGCTGACTTTCTCTTGGATGCGCGCAGCTGCCAGCCGCCAAAGATACGTCACCATCCTCAGGGCGGGATCATCCGCACCGGCAAAGGCGTCCCCACCAGTGGAAACAGGATCGGTGAGGACCAGCAGGGCATTGCTCGGTGCGTAGCGCAAAGCGAGCACCTCCCTGGACTGTCCGCCGATGACGCCGTGGCCCCACCACGCCCTTTCGTCCTCCAGAGCGGCCCGCAAGTGATCCAGTTCTGGTATGGAGACCCGGCTGACGATGTCCTCGGCGCCTGCCTTCTTCTGCGGCCGGCCGGTGCAGTCCTCGGTGAAGATGACCAGCGCACTGGACGTGACGAACGGGAGGGTGGCCTCGCGGAGTTCCTCGGCGATCCGGGTCAACGGGGCTTGGGAAATACGGGCAACCGCGTCCAGAAGGGGCCAAGGGAAGTCATTGGCGGGGGTCGTCATACCACTAAGACTAGAGGAGTTTAGTGAAGCTGACTACCCAAAAGGGTGGTAAGAACCGTCCATTTTCAGCGTTCCACCTACCTGAAGTAACCGGAAGAATTGATGGAGTCCCTCAGGGGATAGGACGCTACTGACTAAAGGAGTGAATGTGAACGTCACGGCAGAACCGGCAGCCATCACCAGCGATGACATAGCCGGCAACGTTTCCCTGATCCTCGGCGAACTGGCCCATACAGCCTCGGGCATTGACTTCGGACAAGTGTCCGGCCTTGCTGACAGGATCATGGCCGCGGACCGGGTCTTCCTTGCCGGGGCAGGCCGGAGCGGCCTGGTCCTCCGCATGGCAGCCATGCGCCTCATGCACCTCGGAAAGACCGTCCATGTTGCCGGGGACACCACGACGCCCGCCATCACGGCGGGGGATCTCCTGGTGGTGGCCTCAGGTTCAGGGACCACGGCGGGGGTGGTCAAGGGTGCCCAAACCGCGCTCTCGGCAGGCGCCGAGGTTGCCGCGATCACCACTAATTCCAGATCCCCGCTGGCCGGAATTGCCAGTGCCGTGGTGGTCATCCCCGCCGCGCAGAAAACGGACCATGGCTCCGACGTGTCCGGGCAGTACTCCGGCAGCCTCTTTGAACAGTCGCTTTTCCTGGTCACCGAGACCGTTTTCCATACGCTGTGGGGCACAACCAACGAGCCCGCAGAGCAGCTCTGGTTGCGTCACGCCAACCTCGAATAACCCCCATCAATCCCGCTAAATTATCAACCATTCCAACGAAGGAAACCTCATGAAACTGCAAGTCGCCCTTGACCTCCTCACCACCGAAGATGCCCTGGAACTGGCCGGCAAAGTTGCCGAGCACGTGGACATCATCGAGCTCGGCACACCGCTGATCAAGGCCGCGGGACTCTCAGCCGTTACGGCGATCAAAGAGGCACACCCCACCAAGATTGTGTTCGCGGACATGAAGACCATGGACGCAGGCGAACTTGAAGCGGACATCGCTTTCAAGGCAGGCGCCGATTTGGTGTCCGTCCTGGGAACGGCGGATGACTCCACTATTGCCGGTGCAGTCAAGGCCGCACAGTCGCACAGCAAGGGCATTGTGGTGGACCTGATCGGTGTGGCGGACAAGGTTTCCCGCGCCAAGGAAGCACGGGCCTTGGGTGCTAAGTTCATCGAGTTCCACGCCGGCCTGGATGAGCAAGCACAGCCTGGCTACGATCTTCGCGGCCTGCTCAACGCCGGTGAAGAGGCACGCGTTCCCTTCTCTGTTGCCGGCGGAGTGAACGTCTCCACCATCGCAGCAGTTCAGCTGGCGGGTGCTGACGTAGCCGTTGCCGGCAGTGCCATCTACAGTGCGGCCGACCCCGAGCTGGCAGCCAAGGAACTCAAGGCTGCCATCCAGTAACTTTGAGCCACTAGGGCTCGTTGCGTCGCAACTCTGCCCGTTCCACCAGCTCCGTAATCCACGGCCGCTGCGCATGATGGAGTTCAAGGCCTTCCGGAAGTCCTTGGACCTGGGATGAAGAACCCGTCACATCGATGGTGATGCGCCCACTCCCCATGGGCGCATTACTGATGTGCAGGTCACCGTAGGATTCCGGCAGCACCGGATCCAGCCATACGCCGCCCAAGGATATGTGGGCGTCGTAGCGCATGAGCCCGGTGATCAACTGGATGGGCGTGGTGGCAGCCCACGCCTGCGGGGAACAGGCCGTGGGGTATGGCACGGGCTCCCTGAACTGTTCACGGGTAAAACCGCAGAAGAGTTCGGGGAGCCTTCCGCCTGAAAAGTCAGCAGCTTCAAGGAGCGCAGTGGCGATTCGCTGCGCTTCCTCCACGAAGCCGTAGCGGAGCAGGCCCGCAGCTATCAGTGCGTTGTCATGGGGCCACACCGAGCCGTTGTGATAGCTTGCCGGGTTGTAGGCACCCATGTCACTGGCAAGCGTCCGGACACCCCAGCCGCTGAACATTTCCGGGGACATCAGCCGCTCCGCCACCAGGGGAGCTTTGTCCTCATCCACCAAGCCAAACCACAGGCAATGCCCCATATTTGACGCGCAGGCGTCTACAGGCCGTTTGTCCTTGTCCAAGGCCACCGCGTAGTAACCCTTGTCCGGGAGCCAAAACTCCTCATTGAACTTCTTCTTGAGGCGATCCGCACGTTCCCGGAGCTCGGCCGCCAAGGTGTGGTCGCCGTCGTCGTACGCCATCCAAGCGCGCGCCATATAGGCGCCGTGGACGTAGGCCTGGACCTCGCAGAGCGCCAACGGCGGCTCGGCAATAGTGCCGTCCGCGAAGTTGATACCGTCCCAGGAGTCCTTCCACCCCTGGTTGATGAGGCCGTGCTCGTTGGGACGCCCGTATTCCACAAAACCGTCGCCGTCCCGGTCACCGTAATTCTCAATCCAGTGGAGCGCACGATCAGCGTTGGGGAGGAGCTCGGAAATCACATCCTTGGCAAAGCCCCAGCGGCTGACCGAACCCAGCACAATAACAAAAAGGGGAGTGGCGTCCACGCTCCCGTAATACGCGGATTTGCCGCCCAGGGCCAAGCCGCTGGAGACGTCCAGCCGGACCTCATGCAGGATCTTGCCCGGTTCCTCCTCGCTGGTGGTGTTCACCACCGTTCCCTGCCGGTCCGCCAGGGTCCGCAGGGTTCCCAAGGCCAGGGACGGGTCAACGGGCAGCGCCATCTCAGATGCCCACAAGGAGTCGCGGCCAAACAACGTCATGAACCAGGGAGCGCCCGCGGCAACAACCACCCTGTCCGGATGATCGGGGTCCTGGATCCGTAACGCCCCAAGGTCCTCGTAACTGCGCCTCAGGGTCCGTTCAATGGAGCGGTTCCCCACCTGCAGACGAGGAATTCTTGCCACCCACTCATCCCGGCGGCGGTCACTGGGGGACAGCTCGCCGCGGGCCGGAGGGGCAAACGGCGTCCCTGATCCGTCCTGGGTGGGGACCACGCTGACACGGGTACTCCAGCTACCCGACGGTGGAATCTTGGCGGTGAAACCCAGCGCCTTGGCCCCGGCGCCGGCCCCCTCAGCCCGGATCACCACACTTTTCCGGATGCCTTCCCACTTTCCGCGGATCTCCAAGGAATCGCCCTCCGGGACGCGTGTCTCGGTCCATACCCGGGTGATCCGTGCTTCCTTGACTTCGAACAGGTCAGCGAAATCAGCCTCGGCAGTGAGCAGGATCCGGCACTCCACGGGCTGCCTGGAGTAATTGCGGACTGTAATTTCCTCGAGGATTCCGGCGCCAACTTCCCGCAGCCGTTCCACCAACAACGGACTGTCCGCGTATCCGTCAGAGCGGGGAACCCGGCCAGCGAAAAGAGCGCGGTAGGGTTCCCGGGTTTCAGCAGCCAGGGCCTCCACCGTTTGGCCGTCGATCCTTAACTCCCACCGGGAAAGGAACCGGGTGTCCATATAGAACACGCCATGGGGAAGATCGGGGTGGATGTCCCCGTTGGCGGAGGAAATACAGAAGGATGAGCCTTCCACCAAGGTGACCGTTCCGGAGCCCAGCGGCCCAGCTGCGGTGTCTGCATTCCATCCAACCACTTGACGCTCCTTGCCACTGAGCCTGCCTGGTCAATTAAATTGACGCTACGCCGCAGAACCTGCTGGCACCAGTACCGGGCAGTTTCCATCACTTTCGCCGGGGAGCCCAGGTGGTCCGCAACCCAGAGTTAATCTTGATTCCTCGTTCGGGCAAGCAGAAGAGGTCTATAGTGAGGGAACAGGACATTCGCTGATGCAGCCCGGCGGCCCGATATTTCTTCCGACGCCGGAGGCCCCGTAATGACCGACACCCAAATAGGCAGCTTTATTCGCGACTGTGTGGTGTTTGAGGACGACACTGAGAACGGCTTGGACTTTGACACATTCTACGGCCTGTACATCAGCTGGTGCGTTCTCGGACGCAAAATCCCCATTCCCGACTCCGCCTTCAAGACCGCCCTCGAACTCGAAGGCCACAAACCAATCAAAGAAAATGGCCGGAGAATCTATCCCGGCATGAGCATGGTTGGTCCGGCCGCCAGGGACTATGTGGTGAACAGCGTTCCCATGTGGAGTGAAACTGCCACCGACCTCCCCATCGCCGAAATCCGCGAATCAGCGGTGCCTTCCATCGCCTGATCTGCGTACCAGCGAGCTTTCAGCCCGTGCCCCTAGGATTCTTAGGGGGCATGGGCTGTTCCTGTTTCCGGAGCTTTTGCTGAAAGGTGCTAATGAAACCGTCCATCGTATGGTTCCGTGACGATCTTCGGGTCGCTGACAACCCGGCCTTGCGTGCCGCCGTCGACGACGGTGCTGCAGTTGCGCTGTACGTCCTTGACGAAGAATCGCCCGGCATCCGTCCCCACGGTGGTGCCGCGCGCTGGTGGCTCCACCACTCGCTGACGGCCCTCCGTGAGGACCTGGACAAGCTGGGTATTCCATTGCTGCTCCGGCGAGGCCCGGCGGCTGACGTCGTCCAGAAGACCACCACGGCGATCGGTGCCGGCGGGCTCTACTGGAACCGGCGGTACGGCTCCGCTGAGCGAACGGTCGACGCCGGCATCAAGGCTTGGGCGGGCGAGGAAGGACTGCACGTCTCAAGTTTTCAAGCGTCGCTGCTCCATGAGCCGTGGGAAGTAACCACCAAAACGGGCGGGCAATACAAGGTTTTCACTCCGTTCTGGCGGACCGTTTCTGCGCAGGAGTTCCGCGAGCCGCTGGCCGTACCGGAAGCCGGCCATGGATTCGCTGGAAAGCTGCCCGGCTATGACCAGCTGGAATCGTGGCACCTGTTGCCCACCAAGCCGGACTGGTCCGGAGGGCTGGCGGAGATGTGGACGCCGGGATCCGCGGCCGGGCATAAGAGGCTGGCAGGTTTTGTGGAAGACGGCCTGTCGAATTACAGCGAGGGCCGCAACCGTCCGGATACTGACGGCAGCAGTTGCCTCTCGCCGTACCTTCGCTGGGGTGAGCTCAGCCCGTTTGAGGTGTGGCACGCCATGAAATCCCGGCGCAGCGAGAGCGCGTCCATTTTCGCTTCGGAGTTGGGCTGGCGCGAATTCTGCTGGCACCAGTACTTCCATAACCCGGAGCTGGCGACGGCAAACCTTCGCCCTGAGTTTGATCGCTTCCCCTGGGCGTGGCCGGGCAGCAACAAAAACGGCAATCACCAGGGCCACGAGTCGGCTCCGGAGGAGTTCAAGGCCTGGCAGCAGGGCCTCACTGGTTTCCCCATGGTGGATGCGGGGCAGCGGCAGCTCTGGCACACGGGGTGGATGCACAACCGTGTCCGCATGGTTGCGGCCAGTTTCCTGGTGAAGAATCTCGGCATTCATTGGCAGCTGGGGGAGCAGTGGTTCTGGGACACCTTGGTGGATGCCGATCCTGCGTCCAATCCCGCCAACTGGCAATGGGTGGCAGGCTCCGGCGCGGATGCTTCACCGTTCTTCAGGATCTTCAACCCTGAGGCTCAGCGCGTGAAGTTCGATCCTCAGGGGAAGTACATCGCCCACTGGATCCCCGAGTTCGGGACGCCGGAGTACGCCGAGGAAATTGTGGATCTCAAAACCACCCGGGCTGAGGCGTTGGAAGCGTACAAGGAGATGCGGGAGGTCCATTAGGGGCTTCCCAAGAGACTGCCGGGCCGGACTATAGGCTGGGTGCATGTCAACGGAGCTCATCCTGAAGATCGTCATCGCCGCGTTCATCGCAGTGTTCCTCGGAGTGGTTACCTGGTGGGCGCGGAAGCACCCCAACAGGTCCAAGGAGTACCCGGAGCAGGTCCGCATGCCTAAGGTTGTGCCGATGGTGGGCTGGCTTTTCCTGAGCGTGGGTCTTCTCATGAGCCTGGTCTCGTTCACCTATGAGCGTTCCCCTGTGGGCGCCCGAATCGCTGCGGTCGCCATCTTCCTGGGCGGCCTGGTCTTCGTGCTCATGTATCGGAACTTTTACGTGGCACCGCGCGCCCACGAGGTGGCCTTCCGCAGTGTGTTCGGCAATGAGCACCTTGTGCCCTACAGCGACATTGCCCATTACAGCTTCCAGACCATGAAAGGGCAGCCGTACTTGACGGTGAAGTCGGTGGACGGCGCCAAGCTCAGCCTGAATATCAGGGCCTATGACATGACGCCGCTCCTGCGGGCCATCGATTTCCATCAGGTCACCGGCCACTGGCCTGCCCGGACGGACGTGACCGCCGGAGGTTCCACCGGCGGTCCGGGGGTAGGAAATTACTCCTCTGGAAATTAGTAGGAAGTCCGAGTATATTCGGTTCCAGAGATGACCTGGATCACAGTTGCTCACGTGTTCCCCGCGGGGTCCCGGAACCCGGCGGCACGCAGTCATTCACCGATGCAAAGGAGCATTCCACCATGGTGCGCGAGCTTTCACACTACGTAGACGGCCAAAGGATCGACGGCATATCAGGCCGCTACAGCGACGTCTACGATCCCTGCACGGGCGAAGTCCAGGCCCGGCTCCCGCTGGCCAGCCCAGACGAGGTTCGCAACGCCGTCGCAAATGCCGAGAAGGGCCAGCTCGAATGGGCCGCAATGAACCCGCAAAGGCGCGGACGCATCCTGCTCAAGTTCGTGGACCTGGTCAACCAGAACATGGACGAGCTCGCTAAACTCCTCTCCTCCGAGCACGGCAAGACCTTCGCGGATGCCAAGGGCGATATCCAACGTGGAATCGAAGTGGTGGAGTTCTCCGCCGGCGCACCCCACCTGCTCAAGGGCGAATTCTCGGACAACGCCGGTCAAGGGATAGACGTCCACTCGCTGCGTCAGCCTCTGGGCGTCGTCGCCGGGATCACGCCCTTCAACTTCCCGGCCATGATCCCGCTCTGGAAGTCCGGCCCGGCGCTCGCCGCCGGCAACGCGTTCATCCTCAAGCCGTCTGAGCGGGACCCTTCAGTGCCGCTCCGCCTCGCAGAGCTCTACAGCGAAGCCGGCGTTCCCAACGGCGTCTTCAATGTGATCAACGGTGACAAGGAAGCCGTGGATGCGTTGCTCGAGGATCCGCGGGTGAAGGCGATCGGCTTCGTGGGATCCACGCCCATAGCCCAGTACATCTACGCCACCGCTGCCGCGCACGGCAAGCGCGCCCAGTGCTTTGGCGGGGCGAAGAACCACATGGTGATCATGCCCGACGCCGATCTGGACATGGCTGCCGATGCCCTCATTGGTGCCGGGTACGGTTCCGCCGGCGAACGCTGCATGGCGATCTCTGTTGCCGTGCCTGTTGGACAGGAAACCGCTGACGCGCTGGTGGCCAAGCTGACCGAGCGGGTCAAGGATCTGAAGGTGGGCCACAGCCTGGATAAGGATTCGGACTTCGGACCCGTGGTTGCTGCTTCTGCCAAGGAGCGGATTGAGGGGTACATCCAGTCCGGCGTGGACGAAGGTGCAACCCTGGTTACCGATGGCCGCGGCCTGACCGTTGACGGGTATGACGGCGGCTTCTGGGTGGGCCCCACGCTCTTCGATCACGTCACCAAGGACATGAAGATCTACAAGGAAGAGATCTTCGGCCCGGTCCTCAGCGTGCTGCGCGCAGCTGACTATGACGAGGCACTCAGGCTCTGCAGCGAGCACGAGTTCGGCAACGGCGTCGCAATCTTCACCCGCGACGGCGACTCCGCCCGCGACTTTGCCAGCCGGGTTGAGGTGGGCATGGTGGGCATCAACGTTCCCATCCCCGTGCCGATCGCGTACTACACGTTTGGTGGCTGGAAGGCCTCCGGCTTCGGCGACCTCAACCAGCACGGCGCCGACGCCTTCCGTTTCTACACCAAGACCAAGACGGTCACGTCGCGGTGGCCCTCCGGCATCCGCCAAGGCGCCAGCTTCGTGATGCCGGCAGGCAGCTGATGGGGGCTCCCGAGGCAGAAGACGAAGTTCTCTTCGAGCGACGCGGTCACCTCGGCATCGTGACGCTCAACCGTCCCGCAGCAGTCAACGCGCTGAACGCGGGAATGGTCAAAGCCATGCTCAGCCAGTTGACGGCATGGGCCGACGACGACGCCGTTGCCACCGTTTTGGTACGCGGCGCGGGCGAGCGTGGACTGTGCGCCGGTGGCGACATCGTTGCCATCTACAAGGACATGCTGCACGGAGGCACTGAAACTGCAGAATTCTGGGCGGACGAGTACCGGCTCAACGCACTGATCGCGCACTACCCCAAGCCGTACGTGGCGTTCATGGACGGCTTGGTGCTAGGCGGTGGCGTGGGCATCTCTGCGCACGGCTCCGTTCGCGTGGTGACAGAGCGGACGCGCACCGGCATGCCGGAAACCACCATCGGATTCGTGCCCGACGTCGGCGGCACCTTGTTGTTGTCACGCTCGCCGGGGGAGGCAGGTACTCACGCGGCCTTGACGGGAGCCCACCTTTCCGGGGCAGACGCACTGTTCCTGAGGCTCGCGGACCACTTTGTGCCCTCCGATAGCCTCCCCGCTCTGGCAGAAGCGTTGGAAAGCTCGACGGCGGAGGCCGCCGTCGAGCGCTTTGCGCAAGCCCCGCCGGAGTCGGGGTTGGCGGCGGAGCGGGAGTGGATTGACGCCGCATACGCGCATGACGACGCGGAAGAGATCGTGCGGAGCCTGCGGTCCGGGCCTGCGGAAGCGTTTGCTGCAGCAGAGACCATCGAGGCCAAATCGCCCACGTCCGTGAAGGTGACGCTCGAGTCGCTGCGCCGGGTGCGCGGGTTGTCCCTTGAGGAAGCACTGGACCAGGAATACCGGGTTGGCCTGCGATGCCTGGCCGGACCTGACTTCCGTGAAGGAATCCGGGCGCAGGTTGTGGACAAGGACCGCAACCCGCAATGGAAGCCGGCCAGTTTGGCCGAAGTCCGGAAGGCCGACGTCGAGGGCTACTTTGCACCGCTTGGCGAGCGGGAATTGGGCCTTTCAGCCAGTCCAGTCCAGTCGAATTGAAGGAGACGATCATGACAGAGAACGCAGAATCGGCAACCGGACTCATCGCTTTCCTTGGTCTGGGCCATATGGGTGGTCCCATGGCCGCCAACCTGATCAAAGCCGGGCACCATGTCATTGGCTATGACCCCGTTCCTGCGGCTGTGGAGGCAGCGCTGGCTCACGGGATCACCATGGCATCCACCGCGCACGAGGCAGCCGCGGAAGCGGCCGTGGTGTTGACCATGCTGCCCAGCGGAAAGCACGTGCTGGACGCGTACCGCGGTGTGGACGGGCCGGGGCTGCTTTCCGTTGCGAAGCCGGACACCTTGTTCCTGGACTGTTCCACCATCAACGTTGACGAGGCCCGTGAAGCCGCGGCGCTTGCAGTGGCGGCCGGCCACCGCTCCGTGGACGCGCCCGTGTCCGGTGGCGTGGTGGGCGCGGAGGCCGGAACCCTGACGTTCATGGTGGGCGCATTGCCGGAAGAGTTTGAGACCGTGAGGCCCATCCTGGAACTCATGGGCAAGCGGATTGTGCACTGCGGTGACCACGGCGCGGGCCAGGCTGCCAAAGTGTGCAACAACATGATCCTGGGCGTGTCCATGATTGCTGTTGCCGAGGCGTTTGTCCTTGGTGAGAAGCTTGGGCTGACGCATCAGGCCCTGTTTGACGTAGCCTCCAACGCGTCCGGCCAGTGCTGGGCGCTGACCACCAACTGCCCGGTCCCGGGGCCTGTTCCCACCAGCCCCGCCAACCGCGACTACCAGCCGGGCTTCGCCGGAGCACTGATGGCAAAGGACCTGCGCCTGGCCGTGAACGCGTTGGAAGGCACGGGAGTTGCTGCGGAAATGGGTCCCTTGGCGTCGCGCATCTATGACGCCTTTGCTGCCGGAGAAGGGGCTGGGCGTGACTTCTCCGGGATCATCACGGAGATTCGGGATAAGTCCGTGTGAGAGGTTGGAGTGAATAGTTTGTTGGGTTTGTTGGCTTGGCTGAGAGGGAGAGCATGACGGAGCGTTACCAAGACACAGAGCGTTACGAAGACACCGAACAGTACCAAGACACTGAGCGTTACCAGAACATCGTGGTGGAACGTCGGGGCCGGGTTGGCCTGGTGACACTGGATCGGCCGTCTGCGCTGAATGCCTTGAACACTGCGCTGATGAATGAGCTGGTGGATGCTGTCACCGCCATGGACACTGACCCGGACGTTGGAGCGGTGGTGATCACAGGCTCGGCCAAAGCGTTCGCTGCCGGCGCTGACATCAAGGAAATGGCTTCCAACAGTTACATGGACATGTACGCCGCGGATTGGTTCCGCCATTGGGAGGACCTCACCCGCCTGCGCATTCCTGTTGTTGCGGCTGTGTCAGGCTTCGCCTTGGGCGGTGGCTGCGAGCTGGCCATGATGGCCGATTTCATCATCGCCGGAGATAACGCCAAATTCGGCCAGCCGGAGATCAATCTGGGAGTGATCCCTGGAATGGGCGGATCCCAGCGGCTGACCCGCGCAGTGGGCAAGGCCAAAGCCATGGATATGGTCCTGACGGGCCGGTTCATGGATGCCGAAGAGGCCGAACGCTCTGGACTGGTTTCCCGCGTTGTCCACGCAGCGGAGGTGATCGAGGAGGCACTCAAGGCCGCCGAGATCATCGCGTCAAAGTCCAAGCCCGCGGCCATGGTGGCCAAAGAAGCCGTGAACGCCGCCTTCGAGATGGGCCTGGCGCAAGGCGTGCTGTTCGAGCGCAGGATTTTCCACTCGCTCTTTGCCACTGAGGACCAAAAAGAAGGCATGGCCGCGTTCAGCGAGAAGCGTCAGCCGGAGTTCAAGCACCGGTAGCTTGAGGAGTTCGCTCATGGGACAGCTGTCATCCAGCCCGAATTAGGAGCGGCTCTAAACCGAAGCGTCGGCCGGCGCCAGTGCAGCGTCAAAGAACGCCCGCTCCAGACGCACCGCTTCGGCGAAGGTAACGGCAACGCGTTCGCGTGCAACGGCGTCGGAAGGCTCGACGGCGTCAAACTCGTCGCGTAGCCACGTCACCCAGTCGTTGTACTCCGGGTTGTTGTGGAGGCGGATCCATTCGGCGTGCTTTGCGTGGACGGGCCACTCTGTGGGTTCGCCAGCGCGGGCTGCCCAGTCACCGTAGAGCCACTCAGCAACCAGCAGAACGGCTAAGACCTCCGGGTAGCAACGGGTGGCCAGTGCGCTCCGCATCAGGTTGTCAAAATTTCGCGTGGCAGATCTCAACGCGGGTGCGGTTCGATCCGCGTCGGGAACGTCCAGTTCATCGAAGCAGTCCTGGAAGTAGGTATTTTCATCCGAAGCGAACGCCCCCAGAACCCGGGCAAACACCAACCGCGACGGCAGCGAGGGTGCTGAAGCCACCGCTTGGCCGAGGAGGGCTACAAAAGCATCGCAGAACTGATAATCCTGAATAAGGTAACGGCGGAGATCGTCATCGGAAAGGGACCCTGCGAGTAGTTGGCTGACGAAGGGATGATTGACGGCGGCGTCCCAGTCCTCAGCGAACTGGTTCTTGAGTTCATTGGCAAAGCTCACAGCGTTTCCTCCTAAGTGTCAGCATTCGGAGCCTAGCAGCGTAACGCCTGGGAGAGGCGGGTATGACGCTATGGTGCCCTAACCGGCGTCAGCGTAGGCTCTGGCCATGACGAACCAGTACCCGTCAAACGCGATCGTGGTTGGCTATGACGGATCCGAAGAATCCAACAGGGCCGTCCAATGGGCCGCCAAACATGCGGTCCAGCGGAGTTGCTCACTCCACGTTGTGCACTGTTCGTTGTGGGTCCTGCTGACCAACAACCGGGGCCCCGTTCCGGGTGTTGCCGATAGTGGGCTGGAACGCGCCGCCCAGAAGGTCCTTGAAGAGGGGGTGGCGCTGGCTAAGGAAACAGTCCCCGGCCTGGAAGTCCACGGCACCCTGCTGCACGGAACGCCCCGCGATCATTTGGCTCACGTCTCGGCGGGTTCGGAGATGTTGGTCCTCGGAAGCCGGGGCCTGGGTGGCTTCATGGGCCTGCTGGTGGGGTCCGTGAGTTTGGAGATGGCAGCAACTGCGGAGTGCCCGGTGGCCGTTATTCGTGCCGATGGCCACCCGGAAGGTCCAGTGCTGCTTGCAGCTGATGACTCCGGATCAGCCGCTGCTCTTGAGGACGCCTGCCTGTTCGCTGCTGCAACCGGTGCCGAGCTGAAGATCATTCACGTCCTGCACGAACCCGAGGGGTTCCGGAGGTTGCGCGAGCCTGTGGAAGCTTATCCTGACGCTGAAGCGATGCTCGATGAAGTACTGAGCCGGGCCCGACGTAACGCCTCTGGTATCACGGTAAGTGGCGAACTGCTGGTGGACGCCTCCTTCTCCCGGGCGGTGGTGAAGGCCTCCCAAGGAGCACGCCTCACAGTGGTGGGCACCAAAGGGCATGGGCTCATCAAGGGCACCATAGGATCCACTGCACACGCTGTGCTCCATCATGCGCACAGCCCAGTGTTGGTTTCCCGTCGCAAGGCCACGTCCCAGGGCGCCTAAGGACGGTGGCCCTCACAGGGACTCCCAGTGACCATCAACCGGATCTATGGTGGGTTGCATGGATAACCGGGCCGAAGTACGCGAATTTCTGATCTCCCGGCGCGCCCATGTGGCCCCGGAGCAGGTGGGCCTGCCCACAGGTTCCAACCGACGGGTCAAGGGGTTGCGCCGCAGCGAAGTGGCCACGCTGGCTGGCTTGAGCGTTGAGTACTACACGCGTTTGGAACGCGGCGCCATCAGCGGCGCATCCCCACAGGTCCTCGAAAGCATCGCCCGCGCACTGAACCTGGACGATGCGGAGCGCGCGCATCTGTTCGATCTGGCACACGCGGCCAGTCCGGTTGCCAGGCCACCGCGACGCCGGAACTCGAAATCCTATGTGCCCCACCAGAGCCTTCAATGGGCTTTGGACGCTGTGACCGCCGGACCCGCTTTTGTCCGCAATGGCAGGATGGACCTCCTGGCCGTGAACCCCTTGGCAAGGGCTTTTTACAAGGATTGCTACGACATGCCGGGACAGACGCCCAACATTGCCCGTTTCACGTTCCTGGACCCCCGCGCCTACGAGTTCTACCCGGATTGGGACGCTTTTGCAGAGATTACTGTCTCTATCCTTCGCACGGAGGCAGGGCGGGATCCGCATAACAAGGAACTCCACGATCTCATTGGCGAACTCAGCACCCGCAGCGAAGAATTCCGCACCCGTTGGGGCGCCCACAACGTCCGCCATCACGGCACCGGCTTCAAAACGTTCAATCACCCTGTGGTGGGCGAGATGACACTGGCTTTTGAGGGACTGGAAATGGCCGCCGAACCCGGATTGACCCTCACCATTTACGCAGCGGAACCGGGATCGCCGTCGGCCGAGCGCCTGCAACTCCTCGCCTCCTGGGCGGCCAGTGAGTACGCGCAAGGCGTCCAGCCGCCGTCGGAAAAGTCCCGCGCGGACAGCTGACTACTGCCGACGACGGCGGTCAGGGGCTGACTTCTACGCGGACTTCCTTGCCCTCCGAGTGCGCGAGTTGTTCCGGGGTGGCGTTGTAGCTGCCCATATGGATGGTCTGCTCCGAGAAGTTGATTCCCGACGCGTTGTAGTAGAAACCGAGGTTTCCCCAAGGGACGAAGTAGATCAGGTGGCCGTCTTCGGGATTGGACCCGGGCGATCCTTCATGGCGAAGAGGCCTGGGTAGGTCCGCAATCTTCTCCCGCCCGGCGAACTCTTCCAGGGTGAGCGTGAGCGGCAGCAGGCTCAGGAAGTCGCGGGTTGCCGGATTGTCCTCATCAATGGTGACGTCCAAGGAGGCCGAACCGGCGCTGAAACGGACCACGGTTCCCACTATGCTGGCTGGTTCAGGGCCGGAAGGTTCTGTGGCGCTGCAGCCCACCAGCAAGATTGCCGTCAGCAGAACTCCAATGGTGTGGCGCTTCATGCGACATTCCCTGATTCCGGTCCTTCAGCAGCAGCATGGTGAGCGGCACGAAGTAGAGGGCTGCGATGCCGGTCCCCACCAGCACAGGACCCGTTGCACCAAACGCAGATTCCAGCGCGTAACCTGCCAGCCACGACCCCACGGCCGTGCCGAAGTTGAACGCTGAGGTACTCAATGCAGAAGCGAGCGTAGGAGCGTGGCCGGCATAGCCAACGGCTTTGCCGATCAGGATTGGATTGGTGGCCATGCCAAAGAGCCCCAGCAGGAAGATGAGGGGCACGGCCAGCCAGGCGTTGTGGGAGGAGAGGGAAAGCGCGCCCAGGACCAGGAACGTCATTCCTGCAGAGACGAACAGGGCAGGGTAGGGGTGGTGCGCCCCAAAATGGCCTCCCAGATTGGAGCCAATGAAAGCTCCCACGCCATAAGCCACCAGAACCAGGGGCACCACTTGCGCGGCCATCCCGGTGTTTTCAGTCAGCAGCGGAGAAATGAAGCTATACGCGGCCAGTGATGATCCACAGACGATCGCGCAGCCGGCAAGGACAAGCCAAACCCTTGAGTCACGCATGCTGGCAAGCTCGGCGCGCACCGACGCAGTAGGCCCTGATTCCGGGCCGGCCGGGACCAGCCTGAACACCACCACCGCTGCCGCCAACGCGAGGATGGCCAAGGCCCAGAATGGCCCGCGCCAGCCAATAATCTGACCCGCAAAAGCACCTAGCGGAACCCCAACAACGTTGGCAAGCATGCCGCCGCCCAACACAACGCCCAACGCTCGGGACGCCGACGCCGCACCTGCCGCTTTTGCACCTACGACGGCGGCTACCGCCCAGAAAGCGCCCGTCGCCAAAGCTGTGAGAAAGCGGGCGGCAAGGATGAGCGTGAAATCGGAAGTGAGGGCTACGACGATGTGGCCAACGGCAAAGACCACCAGTGCCAGGCTTAGCGTTACGCGACGCGGCAGCTTGAGCGTGAGGATGGACATCGTGGGGGTACCCACGATCATGCCCACGGCAAAGACGGTGATCATCAGTCCGGCACTTGCCACGGAGACGTCCAGATCGCCGGCAATCTCTGGCAGGATTCCCGCCACAATGAACTCCGTGGTTCCCATGAGGAACACCCCGGCAGCCAGGACATAGGTCACCAGTGGTAATCGGCGGGTGTAGGTGCTGGGCACAGTGGTGGTCATGCATCCAGATCATCACGTTGCTGGCTTGTGAGGGAGTCCCGCTTGAGGGAGGTCCTCAGGGGAACCCCCTCGAGGCGTCAACGGATGCGCCTGCCGGTACGCCGTTGTAGCTCTTTCGGCACCTTGTTTGGTGTGGGCTAATAATGTCGGTGGCTGCTGACATTGTTGTTTCATGGAGCGGATTCGGGTTGGCCAGGCAGGAGCGGGGGTGTCTTCCGGCCTGCTTCCTGCCTTACCTGCGAACGTTGCGCCCGTGATTCAGGCGCGCGTTGTTCAGCCCGGTGCTGTTCAGACGAGCGTTGTTCAGCCCGGCAATTCTCAGCCCGGCACTTCTCAACCTTCAGCTGATCTGTCTGGTTCTTTTGAGTCTGGCTGCGTGAGCGGGGATTTGATCGAGCAGTTGCGGGTGTTGGAGGGGATGAAGTCGGCGATTTGTGCTTTGCAGGCGCGGGTTGCTGTGGCTTTTGATCTGGCCCAGCGCGCTGAGCAGGCCGAGGCTGGTGTGGCGCCGGCTGAGCGTGGGCGGGGTGTGGGGGCGCAGGTGGCGTTGGCGCGGCGGGAGTCGCCCAACAAAGGTTCCCGCCTCCTCGGGTTGGCGAGGGCG
>Ga0153924_1000634_pt1 | contig 21280 bp, 21 predicted proteins | sample TSNJ008MetaG_FD_104709 | JGI IMG/M metagenome (GOLD analysis project Ga0153924, IMG submission 104709) | Attine ant fungus gardens microbial communities from New Jersey, USA - TSNJ008 MetaG | ecosystem: Host-associated > Fungi > Mycelium > Unclassified | place: USA: New Jersey, Wharton State...
ATTTCTAGCCTATCTGATTCTTTTCGACCTCTCGTCCACGACGCGCAACGCGCTCTACGTAGCGCACGACGAAGACGGAAACGTCACGGGCGTTGCCTACTTTGCGCGCCAAATCGCTCTTGCCGCCGACGACGAGCAGACGATCGAGGCATTCGCTCGTGTCGGTGCGGCGCATCACGGCGAAAAGATGATCGTGGGGCCGCGCGCCGAGATCGCCGCGTACTGGGCGCTGGTTCGCGCCCGCCACGAGCCGGCACGGGTGATTCGCGATCGGCAGTTCGTCATGGCGGTCGACCGGGCGTCGCTGCCTCCGTTCGAACGCAGCGTCGTCGCGCGCCGCGCGCGCATCGACGAGTGGACCGCCGTGGCAGACAACTCCGCGGCGATGATTGCGATCGAGCTGGAATACGATCCGATGCGTTCGTCGCCCGAGTTCACCTCGAACATTCGCGCGATGATCGATCGCGGACTCTGGTGGGTCGGCGAATCGCTTGGACGATTGTGCTTCTTCTGCAATGTCGGTCCGTGGAGCCCGCAGACGGCGCAATTGCAAGGCATCTGGACGCCGCCCGAGTTGCGAGGAAGAGGCTTAGCGACCGCGGCGCTCGCGGCGATCTGCGACCGCTTGCTCGAGCTGACGCCGTCGCTCTGCCTTTACGTGAACGACTTCAACACCAACGCAATTGCGCTATACGAGCGCACGGGCTTCAAGACCGTCAGCGAGTTTCAAACGATATTGTTCTGACCGGCACCTATTGATCGTGGCCGGTGATCTTGCCCTCGACCTCGCGCACACCGGTTTCGACGGCGCGTTCAGTGTTGGTGATCAAACCGATGATCCACCGGATCACCGCATACACACCGATCAACGCGAAGATCAGAACGATGAAAAATACCCAAGCGGCGGTCGCCGCTATATGAACGAGCGTTTGTTCCATAAGCTGATGATTCAGCGCGAGTCGAACAACATCCGCCGCCGGTACTCGGACGGCGATTGACCCATCACGTCTTTGAAAGCGCGCGAGAACGTGCAGCAGCTTTGATATCCCGTGCGCGTGGCGAGGGCCGAAATAGCGCCGTCGCGCGCTTCCAGGTCCATCAACGCACGCTCGATGCGCAGCGTCTTGACGAGCGTTGAAAGCGTTATGCCGATTTTTTCAGCAAAATATCGCGAAAATGCACATGGGGTCATGCCGGCCAGCGCCGCGACCGTCTCCAATCGAATCGGTTCGCCGATGTGCTCTCGCACGTAGACGGCGACCGCATGCGCTCGAGGATAGTAAGCGATCCGGCGCTGGATGACGTCTGCCAGCAGCCGGGAGCGAAAAACTTGGGTCGTATCGAGCACCGCCACAACCTCCCGGGACCGTAATAGGCTAGCCCATTTGGGCTAGTTCTACATGAGTCCTTCGGGGTGATGCCGAGGGGGTCCGCATCGGCGGCCTCGCCAAATCCTCCTCGATGGCTCGCCGCTCGGACGCCGTTCCCTCTCCATGGATCTCGCGCATGCGGGAGGCCTACGCAGCGGCGGAATTCTCGCACGCCGGGCGTCTCTATGACGAGCACGCGTTCTCGGCGCAGGAGCTCCCCGGGGATATCGTCCTGATGCGAGCGCGGATCGCCCTTTCGAGCGATCCGGCCGCTGCCGTGGACGTGGTCCTACGCGAGCGACCGCGGATCGACCGTCCGGCGGACCGGGTTGCAGCGGAAATTGTTTTGGGCGAAAGTTTTGCGCGCCTATTCGAGTTCAGCGCGGCCGACGCGCACTTCGAGCGCGCTCGCTTTCTGGCGGACCGGCGTTCGTTTTCGCAGGCTGCAGCTCTGAGTGCGGCCCGCGGTCGCCGCTACGTGCTCGAGTCGCGCATCGGCGACGCGTGGCGCTGTTACGAGGCAACACTCGTCGATCGAAGCCTGGAGGGGCGAATCGAGAGCGAACGTCTCAAAGGCGAAATTCACGGCGCCGAAACGCGCTATGGCGAGCACGCCGAATCCGTGATGCGACTGCTCGCGTTGATCGGATCAGAAATCGATACGCACTTGACGGTGTGGTATCCCGCAGTCGCGGATCTTGCGCGCTTAGCGTGCGAGCTACCAGCGCCGAACGCCGCCAGAACGGCGGCCGATGCGCTGGCGGCGCGGCCGGCATGGCCGCAAGACTTCGCAACGCACCGCTTTGTGGCATTGCGGTCGCTCGCGTGGTATAAGGCGCTCGCGGGCGATTCACTGGGATCGTTCCGGCATCTGCGCGATGCGGGAGCGCTCGCCGAAACGCTCGCAAACGCGGCCCTGCGTGCGATCGTCTTGCTCGACCGCGCGCAGCTCGCACGCGATGCCGGCGAAGAGAATTGGTGCGCCAATGAACTGGCTGCGGCCGGCGATCAATTGCACGATTTCGATTGGGCGCGAGCCGGCGCTCAGGAGCGAATCGCGCTCTTGCTCTTCGCCGAAGTGCTGGCTCCTACGGATCCCGAAGGCGCGACCGCGGCGGTTGCGCGCTTTTTTAAACTCGAGCGAAGCACCGAACCGATCGCGACGGCGACGCGCGGCATGGTGCATCTCGCGAGTGGGCGCACGCGAGAGGCCGTTCGCGATCTGCAATCCGCATACGATGCTTTTAATCGCGCGGGATCGGATTGGCGCGCCGGCCGAGCGGCGCTCGCGCTCGCGCGCGCCACGCGCATCGAGCGGTGGCGTCTGCTCGCACTAGAAAAGCTCGAGTTCTACGCGAACTCGCATCTGTTCGCGCAGGCGCAAGCCGTAGCGCTTCCGCCCGATCCGTCGGACAACGCGACGCTTACGCCGATGCAGGAGCGCGTGTTCAACATGATTTGCGAAGGCCTCTCGACCGACGCAATCGCCAAGCGTTTGGGGCGCAGCCGCTCGACCGTGCGCAATCACCTCAAGCTCGTATTCAAGGCGCTCGGAGTGCGTTCGCGCGCCGCGCTCGTCGCCAAGGCCGCGCGGAGCGGCCGCTTCAACGAAGGGGAATCCTCACATCCATGATCGGTGCGCATATCGTTCTGCATCTCGGCCTCTGCAACGCGATGATTAACTTGCCGCCGGAAAGACAGATCACGGTCCACGTGCGCATGCTCGACCGCATCGGCCGGCCCCACGTCGACCAAAATCTGGAGTTCAAGCGCAACTACGAGCCGACAGGCAGAGTAGAATTCGACTCACCGCCCGGTGAATACGCGCTGCAAATCAGCGCCGCGCAATACCGGTGTTATGCGGCTGACTACCTTTTCATTTTGAACGGCCACGATCGAACGGTCAACGAGCAACTGGTCGAGGGCGCCCCGACGTTTACACAACCGCTCCTGATGGACGGTACGGCTCCGCCGTCGTTCTTGTATCTTTCGCCAACGTACGTACTGTTCGATAAGAATACGCAGTGCAACAAGCCGGTCGGCGATCCGATTCCGGCACACATCGCGGTGGAAGACGATCAAGACTCGTTCTACGTCTGGATTTATCCGGACGCATCGTTGATGGCCCAAGCCCCGGAGATCGTTGCGTTGAAACTTGCGACGTCGACCGGCGAGAATCACTACGTCCGCTTGAAGATGCCGTTCCCACCACCCTGGCACGGCTTTCCCAACAATTACCAATTCAACATCACCGAAGACGCCATCGACGGCCTGGCCGGACAGCCAACAGACGTCCTTCTCTGCCCGAAGATCTTCGAAACGTCAGTGGGCTGACGTTCCATGCTCACGGCCGTCACAAGGGAGCAGTGGCTAGCAGCATTGCTCGTCCTGGTCCTCGCGGCCCCGATCGTCGGTATCACGCTGTACTTTTTCAATAGCGCACAGCAGCGCATCGCCTTCGCCCAAAGCGAGCGCAGCGGTCTTTCCCAAATCGATCGTCTCGAGAGGCTCCTGGTAGCGACGGTGGCGTACGGGAGCGCGATCACATGCGGAAAGCCGGGAAATCTCAATCAGCTTCGAGCGCAAGCCGATGACCGGTTGCGCGACGTCGAGATGTTCGCTATGCAGGGATCGCGGCCGGTGACGATGGCGGCAATGCACTCAACCTGGCAGCAACTCCGGCTCAGCACCAATCCCCGGACGAATTTCTCCCCATTCTTCGACGCGCTGACCGCAGCGTTTATCAACGTTTCGGACGACTCAGGTCTCACCTTCGATCCCGAAATCGAGGGACTCGACCTCGGCGATTCGCTTGCCTATCGGTTGCCGCGCTCAATCGATTTCTTTGCGTCGACGCAACGCAGGATGTGCCGGAACGCGGGTTCTTTGACGCTTGACGATCGCCTCCAGCTGGCGATTGGGAATGCCGAGGGCAACGCCCGAGCAATGGATGCTTCCCAAGACATCGACGACGCGCTGCAACGCGGGAACCCAACAAAGTTGCTTGCGGTTAGCCGCGCCTACGCGACATCTCGCACTCTGCTCGCTGACGCGACGCAGAAAGTTTATAACTACTCCAAAGCACGAGCGCAGAATGGCCGCCTGCCTACCGTGGCGACGCTTGGGCAGCTGATTGCGTCGCTCGCCGCTCTGATGGAAGCCGAAGAACCGACCATCGACTCGCGCATAGCAGCGCGCATCCGAGGCGTCAAGCGGGAGCGATTGCTCAACCTCGTGCCCGGCATCTTTGGCATCGTCGCGGTCATCGCGATGGTTTTGCTCCTCCACCGCGTACTGTATTCGCGCGCTAGGATACGTGCCGCGGAACAAGCTGCCGCCGAACACGAGCGCGCCGCAATGCACGACAGCCTCACCGGTCTGCTTAATCGGCGTGCGTTTCTCGCAGCAATTGAAAACGCCGCCGCGGACGGGTCATCTCCCGGCGTGCTCTGCCTGATCGATCTCGACGATTTCAAGGCCATCAACGACACATACGGTCACATGGTGGGAGACGAGGTTCTCAAGCGCATGTCGCGCATCATCGAGGGCGCGATCCGCAGCACCGACGCCTCAGCTCGAATCGGCGGGGACGAGTTCTCGCTGTTCCTGCGCTCGCCGATCGATCGCCTTGGAGTCAAACGCGTCGCTTCGTCAATCGCTCGCGATGCGCGCGAACCCACGTCCATTCGTGGACACGCACTTTCGGTGAAAATCAGCATTGGTGCGGCGACAATCGCCGGCCGCAGTGCAGAGTTGATCGACGAAGCCTTCTCGCTCGCAGATGCAGCGCTTTACGCAGCCAAGAGAAATAACCGAGGCGGCGTAGAGTTTGCCGACGAGATCGCGGGTTAGACTGTGGTTGCGACCCGGTTAAACTCCGTGCTCACATTGTGACCAAACGTGCTGACCGCGACCATGGCTACGATAGCAACGAGCGAGACCATCAGGACGTACTCCACCATCGTTGCACCATGCTCATCGCGGAGCAGCTTCATAAGAGACTGCGCCATTTGATACCTCCGCTCTAAAACGTCGGAGCTGCCGGTACCTTCGATTAGCGAGGCGGCAGGCGATTGTGTAAAGTCTTCGTTAGCGCTGCACGATCTGGACCAGTCCTATACGGTTCGCGCCGCTGCAAGCGATGGCCAGATTTCCATCAGGCATCGGCATCATGTTGCGGACGACCCCGCCTCCGGACGGGATCGGCCAGGTTTGGAATCGATGCGTTGCCGGATCGAATCTCACGATCGTATTTGGACTGACGCCTGACTCGCTATACCAAATCACGTCGTGAATGACCGCGATCCCGTATGGCTGCGATTGCGGGCCGCCCGGTGAGGGCCATTCCGTGACTGCTCCCGTAACGGGATCGAGTCGCCCCAGATACCCGCGCGCGTAGTCCGTATACCAGATGGCGTCGTCACTGGTTCTCGCAATACGCCGCGGACGCGCTGCAGCGTTTGGCAAGACGTATTCGTGCAATTGCATTGTCGCCGGATCCGTGCGGCCGATGCGATTAGCTCCAAATTCGTCAAAGAATGGTACACCCTTCGAGCTGATCACCATTCCGTACGGCAACGAATGCGGCGACGGTAACTGCACCAGTTTGATGTCTCCGGTCGCGGGATCGAGCCGTCCGACGAAGTTGCCGCCTTGCACGGTGAACCACAAAATACCATGTCGATCGAAAAGCGGCGTGTGCGGATCGCGCGCGGCAGGGTCCGGCATGGGATACTGCGTTACGTGTCCCGTCCGCGGATCGAGCTTCCCGATGTAGCCGCCGAAATTCGCCGTGTACCAAATGTTGCCGTTCGCGTCGGCAACGAGTCCGTGCGGCCCTGAGTGCGGGGGCAGCGGATACTGCTTGATGACGCCGGTTTTTGGGTCGAGTCTTCCCAATACGTTTGCCATTTGTCCCGAGTACCAAATCGAGCCGTCGGGCATTGCCAGCGGATCGTGCGGACGCGAACCGGGTATCGGAACCGGCCATTCACGTATCGTCACGCGCACATTGCCCGGCACGATCACCGCAACCGGCGCCGCTTTCTCGGGGAAATTCTTGGCGAGATAATCGACAACGGTGGCGATTTGATCCGGCGAGAGTTTGGCGCCGTTATTGACCATCATCGCGACCACGTTCGCCCAGCCGTCTCGCGAGTAGCCGGAGTTCACGACCTGCCCAAGGCCGTGACATTGTCCACACGTCGCCTGTACGATTTGCTTGCCGTCACCCTGCGGCAGCGTGACTTGACTACGAGCTTTGATCGCCGTGACGGCCAGCACCGCAACGGCCAGAATAGAAAGAACGCGTCTCCACATCGCTTGCGCTTCCCCCGTTTGGCTTAGGGCGAAGGTCTCTTGCGCTTTGTACTATACCGGACACTAGTATAAGGTGCTGAAACCGGGTAACCAGCGGCCTCAAGAGCATTTGTGAGCTTAGCCGTGAGGAATGCCCAAATGATGACGCGGCGCTTTTTCGGTGTATCTTGCTACTGGTTGGTTTTCGTCATGGCCGCGATTGCCGGATGCGGTGGAGGCGGAACCAGTCCCAAACTGGGGCCGTCCGGTTCGTCGAGCGGGTCCGGTGCCTTCTTGGCGGCGATCACGCCTGCGCCGGGTATTCCCACTGTGCCGCCGGCATCGTGGACGCCCAATCCGAATGCGACGCCGCCGACGCCGCTGCCGAGTTCCTCGCCGACAATCACACTGGGGACGCAAACGTTCTCGGCCGATCAAATATTTTCAACCTCGAGTCCCCTACCGATCGAGCAGGCGCTTGCAGACGACGGTGAATCAGCTATCCAAAACGCCCTGATCGAGGGAAACGTCGCAGGTTTCACGCAGCCGAACGGCATCGTGGTCACAGTTGTTCCAGACGTTCAGGTCGACCCTTCGTCTGCTCCCATCGACGAACTGGGCACGATACCGCAGACGCAGACCTTGCAGGTAACCGGGCATACTTACGATGGCGTGCCCGGCGGATTCGGACACTTGCACGTCGGCGATCCGATTATGGCCGGAATTGAAGGAACGGGCTCTGCCGGAATCGCCGATTTCGTCTTCGCGCTGCCTGGTGCCGCATCGCTCGCCGTGCCGACATCCGCCGAGCGTTCCATGGGTGATGTTTCGTCTGCGGGATCTGCCGTCGTAGCACCATCTGCGGTTGAACGTTCGCGCAGCAAACCGTTCCTTTCTGGCCAGGTGGGCACGAGCTATACGCCGTTCTCAATGGGTGCACAATATCCGGCTGCGAACCAGAAAGCGGCCGATCAGAAGTTCAACTTTCCGACCTATTGCTTCAACCCCCCGTTGCCGTTCCCGATAGGAGTCTGCGTCATCCCCGAGCCTCACCTCGTGATCGGAAATATCGCTAATTTCCCAATGGGCTTGGTCGATGAGACGAGTCGCGACCAGTGGGTTCTCGATGAAGTCTCGACAATCCCAATCGCCATCGATCCCGAATCAGGTTCGGCAAGCACAAACAATAAAATCGCACACTACTCGTTTAACGCGTACGGAAGCATTACGTTCCACGTAAAGGCTACAGTCCTTAACAAGGTCTACGGCCGAGATTTCACATTCATTAACGGACTGCGAACCCTCACGACCGACGACCTCCCGGCAACCGGGCAGAGCCTACCCTTGACCGTCTTCCAGACATTCACGGGAGATTTTGACGTACTGCCTTTCGTTTGCGCAGCTGCAAAAGTAATTAAAACCCCCTACGCGGTGGCACTCGCTGCATTTTGCAATTCAAAACTAAGCAAAGCCGCCTCAATTCCGATACACTTTGCGTTCAAAGTTCAGGACACGATATCCGGAGGAAACATCAAAGTCGGCGCGTTGTCAATTACGAACGCGTCACCGGGAAGCGCACAAAATCTCTTATTCAACATCAGCGGTGACGTGCCGCCAAACTTTAAGGCAGCGCCGGGCCCACAGGCGACGCCAAACGTCTTTACGATCTCAGGGCTCACATATACGGGCAAAGACAACCCTGAACTGGAGGTTGACTTAACCCTCGGCCAGCCGGGAGCGACGACGTCCCTAACGGAGAATCCGACCTTTCCATTGTCGCAGCTTCCAGGTTATCCATCGACATCGGTGCTGCAGGTGATTCACGAGTTCCCAACCCCGGTACAAATCTCGATATGCCCATCCCTTAGTAGTGGCGGTGACAACCTGCGGAGATTGACTGCGCCATCGTGTCCGGCCCCCACTCCAACACCGACGCCGACGCCGACGCCGCCAGCTACCGGACAGATAACTCCGCCGACGCCGAATCCTAGCGCGTCTCCCGCTACGATGCTTTGCGCGCAAACCAATATAAGTGCCCCTCAACCGGTGTCGCAGCCACAAAAAAATTGCGCGACAGGCGTTACCAACCCCAGTGACTATTCGACTGCTCCGCCCAACGATTTCGGGCCGTGGGGTTATCCTACACAAGTTGACGTATGTAATATTCAAGGGGTGCCGGCATCAGTTCTCAACGGCTTTGCTTGCACGTGGCCGCAGTCGGTAACCGTCCAGGTCACAGAAGCCGGGAATCAGTACTTCACGGCCTTTCTCGTGCAACAGGATGTAACTCCGACATTCCTTCCCCCGACTGACTCTTGCCAGAACACCGGCCTTGGCGACATAACCGTTTCACCTAGTGGGGCTGCCGGCGCCAACGGCGCAGGCGCCAGCTTCGTCATCACACAGACGACGGCAAACTATTCACCTAGCGCTTACAACACCGACCTCTGCGGAGTGGCGGTCTGGGATACGCACAACCAGATGGTTTTCTTTACGGTTGGTCAGCAATTTGCCGGCGGAACGCCGCCCACATCGATTCGGCGACGCCCGCCTCCATCACACCGGTGAAAACTGCGAGGATGTTGGTGAAGGCCTTTCGTTTCGTGCTCCGGTAAATAGGCAATCGGCTCTTTACATCAGTTCGGGAAGAGGTCAAGGACACGATGCCCAGACTTTTCATACGCGCGGGCGCGTTTGCAGCGGCTGCCTGTATCGTGCTCGCCGGCTGCAGCTCGTCACCGTCGACGCCTTCCGCTGCGGCGCCTTCGAATATCTCCGGAGATTACAGCGGAACGGTGCAGGACGGGCAAGGAGGCGCCGGCACAGCCACCGCGACCTTGGCGCAGCACGGCGCCAACGCGGGCGGTTCGATCACCGACAAGGAAGCCGCTGCCACGCTTACCGCGCAGATTTCGCTGACCATTGCGTCGTCCAACAACGTGAGCGGAACGATCGTGATCGACTATCCGAACAACGGGCCGACGTGCACGTTCAGCACGAACGGTGCGTACGATACGAGCACCCATGTGCTCAGCGGCTCCTATTCGGCGGTGACGAACTGCACGGGCGATACCGGAACGTATTCACTAACGCAGCAGTGTACCGACACCGTCACCAGCGGTCATCGTCGAAGAATGATTGGCGGTATCGCCGCATGTTAACACCGGTCTAATTATCGCGAAGGCTTCCTCGTCCCGCAATCCGGCCCCACGATTCGCAAGCGGCTCGTACGGGATTTCGTGCAGCGCGCCCTCGACGATGCGCTGCGCCGTTTGAATTGCGAGGCGATCGTCTTCCTCGCCTTGCCATTCCAGCTTTCGAAGCTGCTCGCTCGCGTAGCCAAACAGGAGCGCCGCCTCTTGTGGCTCGCGCGCCGCGTGAAACGGAGTCCAATACGTGATTGCGAGGGCGCGAACGAGTGGAATATGCGATTCAAACGCAAGCGCTACCGCCTTCCGCGCGTGCGGCTCGGCTTCGTCGAGCTTGCCGGCGGCCAGCGTATATCCGGCAATGCTAGCTTCGAGCCCGATACGCACGTTATCGTCGGCGTACTCCAGGGCTTGCAGCGCCAGCTCTATCGCTCGCGAGCCCGACTCGCGATTTGCCCACCATTGCAGGACGCGGCAAATCTCGTCTCGCTCGTTTGCGGATCGTGCCGCACGCAACGCCTCGTCGAAAAGGACGCGAGCTCTCTCTATTTCCGAGGGCGGCAGAGAAAAGGCGCAGCGTCTGAGCACGGTGATCAGCAGACGCGGCTCGTCCAGCCGCCGCGCCTCGCGTATCGCTTCCTCGGCGGGCGCCTCGGCTTCGTCGAAGCGGTGAGCCCGGGCTAGGAGCTGCGCTTCTTGCGAGAGCGCCCGAACCAGACCGCGCGTATCCGAAGACGCGCGAAACAGCGAGACCGCGCGCTGTGCGGACGCTAGAGCAGACTGAAGTTGCTCGACGAGATTGTTCTGCATCATCGAGGCGACGTAATCGATTCTCCCTGCCGTGGCCGGCGGCAAGGACGCAACACCGCGTGCAGCTTCGCACCAGCGTAGCCCCTCGGCAAGCAACTCCGCGCGCAGGAAGATCGGTCCGCAATCGGCCGCAAGCTGTGTTCCGGTTAGCCGGTCGCCGGCGGCCTCCAACGTCCACGCGAGCGCGGCTCGGAAGTTATCGATGTCGGGCGCAAGCCGTTCCAGCCAATCATCCGGCATTCGCAAATCGAACTCGCGGTATGCCTGCGCGGCGAGGCTCGCAAAGTATGCGGCGTGGTGATGCGCCGCGATCGCCGACGCTGCGTTCTCGATTGCCTTCTGGGCTGCAAACACCCGGATCGTTTCGAGGAGCCGGTAGCGTGTGGTGAGGGCGGGCGTAACGGTCAACAGCGATTTGTCGGCGAGCGACGTGAGCACGTCCAAAACCGCAAACTCGTCGCACGTGTCTGCGTTCCCGCAAACCGCTGCTGCGGCCGCGAGAGAGAAGCTGCCGCGAAATGTGCCAAGTCGCGCAAAGAGCCGCTGCTCCTCGCGCGTAAGGAGATCGTAACTCCACTCGATCGTTGCCGCCAAGGTCTGCTGTCGCGGCATCGCGTTGCGCGAGCCGCTCGTCAACAAACGAAAGCGCTCGCGCAAGCGTTCGGAGATTTCCTCGACGCTTAGCGCCCGCACACGCGCAGCCGCGAGCTCGATGGCGAGCGGAAGGCCGTCCAGCCGCTCACAAATACTGCGGACAACGGCCTCGTGCTCGAGCACGTCAAATCCGGCCGACACCGCTGCCGCACGCGCACCGAAGAGTTCGACGGCGGCATTCGGAGCAAGCGATCCGAGCCGGTACACGCGTTCACCGTCGAGGTGAAGCATCTCGCGGCTCGTCGCCAAGATGCGCACGTCCGGACAGCCGCGCAAAATGGCCGAAACGACGGTGCGCGCCTCGCCGATCACATGCTCGCAGTTGTCGAGAATAAGCAGCAATCGCTTGCGCTTGAGATAAGCAACAAGCGTATCGAGGAGCGGGCGATTCGGCGACTCTTGCACGCTCAGCGCTCGCGCAACGGCACTTACCACGAGCGATGGATCGGAGATCGGTGCAAACTCCACCAGCCACACGCCGTCGCTTGAACCGTCGACTAGCTCTGCACCGACCTGGATCGCGCAACGTGTCTTGCCGGCACCACCGGTGCCGGCCAACGTCACAAGGCGATGCTGTTCGAGCAACGCTCGGACCTCGGCAACCACTTCTTCACGACCGACGAACGACGAAAGCTGTGCGGGCAAGTTGTTCGACAGATGGTCGAGCGAACGCAGTTGTGGAAACTGTTGGGGCAGGTCCGGTGCGATGAGTTGATAGACGCGTTCGGGTTGCGCGAGATCTTTGAGCCGATGCCCTCCGAGATCGCGCAGGCTGCTCTGCGGCGGCATTTCGCCTTGCACGAGTTCTGTGCACGTCCCAGAGACTAAGACTTGGCCGCCATGCCCGATTGCCAGCAATCGCGCGACGCGGTTTAGCGTTGGGCCGAAATAGTCGCCGCCGCGTTCATCCGCGTGACCGCTGTGCACGGCCATGCGCACCCGTAGACCGTCGACCGACGCGAAATCCTGAGCAGCAAGCCCGCGCTGTGCATCGAGCGCCGCCGCAATGGCGTTCGGAGCCTTCGCAAAGACGACGCAGAACGCGTCGCCCACGGTTTTGAACACGTGGCCGCCGCATGCTTCCATCGCGGCTCGTACGAGCGCGTCGTGGCGCGCGAGTGCCGCGGCCATCGCGTCAGGGTTGCGTTCCCAGCGCACGGTGCTGCCTTCGATGTCGGAAAACAGAAATGTGACCGTGCCGGACGCCATGAGCGGTGATTCTCGCTAAGGTCGCTGCGCTCCGCCGAGCGCCTGCAGCAATGCCCGCCAATGCCGAATGTTACGTCGATAGACTTCACCCACGTGGATTCAAGCCCGCGTGAAATCGTGCAAAAGAACTGTGACTGGCGGGAGCGTGTACGAATCGAATCTCGCACGGGTCGAAAGTGCGCAAATATGCACGGAGCCTTGCCGCAGGCCGGCTATCAGGAAGAGCCGAATTTACGAAGGCATCTCATGGAGGCGTCGAGCTCGCGAAACAGCGCGGTAGACGATTCGAAAAGCGCTAGCGTTCGCGCCATCGATCTTCTCGGTGCGCTCTCCCTCATGGGAGACATGGCGATGGGATTTTCTGCCGGGCACGGCGTTAGAGCCACGTACATCGCGATGTGCATCGGTCGCGAGCTAAACCTATCGACCGATGAGCTGGCCGATCTGTTCTATGCCGCCCTTCTGACGGACGCGGGCTGCACGGCGTGGGCCAGCCAGACCGCAGCTGCGATCCTCGGTGACGATATCGAGGCACGGCGCGAATTGTTTTTCTTTACCGATCCAACGGATCCGCGCGACATGCTCAAGTGGCTGACCCACTACATAGCCGCGGGAGAACGTGTCGGTGTTCGCCTCCAGCGAGTCATCGATATTTCCGTTCGCGGACGCCGCCTTATGCTGGAAGGCTTACATAACACGTCGGAGGTCGCCGCGAGGTTTGCGCGCCGCCTGGATCGTTCGCCGCGCGTCCAAGACGCACTTCGCTTCGCGTTCGAGCATTGGGACGGAAGCGGCCCAGCTGGCCGACGCCGCGAGTCCATCCCAATGATCTCGCGTATCACCTATGCGTCGATCTTTTGGGAAGTGTTTCATGTTGTGGAAGGCCGAGCCGCAGCGATAGATCTCGCACGAGCTCGGCGCGGCAAAGATCTCGATCCACTCGTCGTCGATGCGTTTCTTCGTCTCGCCAATAGGGGGAGCTTTTGGCAACATCTCGAGAGTGAATCGATATGGACGCTCGTGCGTGAGATGGAACCCGAGTCGCCTTTCAGGTATTTCGACGCGGGGCGGCTAGACGATGCGGCTACAGCTTTCGGCGACTTTGCAGACTTGAAGAGCTTCTATTCGGCCGGGCACTCGCGCCGAGTGGCGGCGCTCTCCGAGTCGATGGCTGTCGCAGGCGCTGCTCCACGACATTGGTCTTGTTGCAATCCCGTCGTTGGTGTTGCACAAACCGCTTGAGCGCTTGAGCGAAGCTGAATGGGAAATGATGCGGCTACATCCTGCGAAGTGGAGATATTGCGCACCCTTACGACCGGTGCAAGCCGGCAGGAGATGGCAAAGCGCCTTTTCCTCAGCGAGCACACGGTGCGACACCACCTGGAGCACATCTACGCCAAGATCGACGTCCGCACACGCGTCGAGGCGACGTTGTTTGCAATCGAGCATGGCCTGCTTGCTTAATTAGGCGCAGGCAGGACGTTCGTCCGATGCGCGCGACTTGCGTCGCGCATAATGTGGCGACATGATCCCTACGAACTACGGCGGAGGCGCGAGCCTTACCGGCGTGGCGCGCCGGCCGGATTCGCGCTCGGATATCGGCACGGCATTGTTCTGCGCGGGGCTTCGCTTGACGAGTTCTTGACTATTGCACGTTACGATCTACCGCACTCATCGTGTACGGAAAGACGGCTCCGAGCGCATCCGTGGTGGCTTCCGCCGACGTTTTCAGGCACTTAGGCTCAATTCGCGTCATTCGCCGGAATTGATGGGCGTCAATTCGAGATCACCGATGGACGTTTAGGCTAAAGCTCGCGACGCCGGCGGATGTGAGCCGAAGCGGTAGGACGTTCGTCCGATGCGCGCGACTTGCGTTGCGCATAATGTAGCAACATCAACGGAGGAACACCGAAAGACTATGTTTATCGCACCTTTGCTCTTGGCAGCCGGCCTGAATCCGGCGCACCCCACTACCGAAGCGTACACCGGCGTCGAACCGGTTCAGGTCGTTGCCTGCTCGGTCGCCGAACAGGGCGCGACGATTCCCGGCTCTTACTTCGGCGCGCTCGTTCCGAGCATCGGATCACTCAACATCTCATTCGTAAACCGCGGCCCCCGGCCAATCACGAAGGTCGAGTTTGCGGTGAAGGGCGGAGGCACCGCGATCCCGGTGGTCGACGAAGGGACGTTCTCCAGCGGAATCAAGATCGATCACAACTTCGCAGAGCCGGCGCTGAGCGGTGACGTCAGCTGCACAGTTCGTTCGCTCGCGTTCGCAGACGGGACCACGTGGCAAGCGCAGTGATCGCGCTCCGCCGACGAGTCACCATGCACACCGAACCGGAGACTGGGCGACTCTTTCGCGGACAGCATCAGCCGGAGACGCGATCGCTTCCGAGCTCGACCGTCCCGTCTTCGCAAACGCGCCAGTACGGATTCCACGCTATTTCCCATGGATGACCATCGAGGTCCGAAAAGTACCCCGAGTATCCGCCCCACGCTGCATCTTCCGCCGGCTTCAAGATCGTTGCGCCGGCAGCAGCAGCTTGATGAAGGAGAGGATCCACTTCTTCTCGCGCTCGCGTGCAATAGGCCAGCGTAAACCCGCCGAATCCGTGTCCAGCGCTCGAGATCTTCGCGTCGGCCGCCAATTCCTCTCGTGGGAACAGCGCGAGGATCATTCCGGGCAATTGGAAGAAAATGATCTCCGGATGACGATTGCCGCGTTTCCAGCCGAGGCCGACCTCGTAGAATGTTGCTGCGCGCTCCAAGTCCGCGACGCCAAGAGTGACGACACTCAACCGTTGTTCCATATCCTCTCCATCATCGTTTTCAAATGCAATCTCGTTTTTATACTACGCAAGCAATCCGGCGGGCCTTCTGCGGCCACGCGAGCGGTAGGACTGCATGCCAGAGCGGACCGGACAGGGTTACGTTCTGAAAGTAGAATTGAGCCATGAGCATGAGTACCGAGGCGGCGTTCGAGCCGTGCAAGAACTGCGGCCATCTGCGGCTCAATCATGCGAGCTCGACGGGGCCATGCTCGGACATCCAAGACACAGGCGAGCCTTGCCGCTGCGAGGCGTTCCGCTCAGCTCAGTCGTGACCCATCACCCGCAAAACGCCGCCCACGCATCGAACGAGAGAACGCTCAATGGCAAAATCGATTCCCAAAGGCTGGCATAACGTTACCCCTCGTCTCGTCGTTACTGATCCAGCAGGACTTGTCCAGTTTCTCAAGGCCGCGTTCGGCGCAAGCGGAGACTTCGTCACAACCGGGCCGTCTCAGATGCGAATTGGCGACTCGATCATCATGGTGAGTGCCATTGGGCCGCGCGCCGCGACCTCGAGTTTCTTTTACCTGTACGTCGACGACGCCGATGCGACGTATATGCGCGCCCTCAAAGCTGGTGCGATGTCGCTTGAAGAGCCGACCGACATGCCATACGGAGATCGACGCGGGATGGTAAGAGACCCATATGGTAACGATTGGCAAATCGCCGCTCACAAAGGGCCCCCACGCCAACGGTTGTCGTAATCACCGCCGGTTGCGAAATCAGATGAGCATCGCTTCCGCGACGGCTGATCTTCGCTCCAGGTGCTGCCTTAGGCCATAATTTTGGTGTCAAGCTGCGATATTTGCTTGATAACGGCGTTAGCGATGTTAGCCCTAGAGCGGGCAGGACGCGCGCGAGTTGCGCGGACGCGTGAAAACGCCAATGAATACACGTTAATACGGGACCTCGCCGGCAGCTCCGTGAGGTCCCGTAGGGTCTCATCCTGGGCGCTTAATGGCAGAATAGCGGGCGCGTTCGGCGATCCGTCATCGTCGCTGCAACGCGAGGTACAGAGCCGCGATATCGGCCTGCTCGAAGTCGCGAATTGCTTCGGCCCAGCTGAGCGCGATCTGATTCAAAATCGGAAGTTGCGGCCGCGCTTGGCCGGCTGCCGAGAGCGCGAGGCGAAGATTCTTCTCGACGAGACGGAGCGGGACTTCGACTTCCGATGTGCGATTTGTAACGATCCTCTCGAGCTCGTGAAGGTAGAGTGCCAAGGCCTCCCGATACGAGCCGATCGCCTCCATGCAGATGTGAACGCCAGCTGCACGACGACTCTTCAGCCATGCCGTAAGCTGCTCAAAGCCCTTAGACGTGTTTGGAAAGACTCGTTTCGCTTCGCCGCGATCGCTGAGAAGAAACGCATGAAACGTCTCGTTCGAGAGATCGATTCCCTAGTACGATGCCATGTGCTGCAGCCTCCAGTGACGGCGTCTCTTGGGGATCGACCTTGTGCATTTGAGCTAATCGCCGACACGGTGCTCACGGTACCGTTCGATCTCCGAAGACGCCATGGGCAGGCTGCCTATCTATCCCGCAGGCTCAAATCCCAAGGAGTTCAATCAGCGTGACCTGGCCCAACGACATCATACAAGGAGCTAGGCGCCGAGAAACGCCGCCCCCTCCCTGGCGGCGAAATGCGAGGTGCTGCGAGGCGTGGTGCGAGAGGCGTTGCGCAATTGTGCGCGGTTCCTTTGCATGACCGGCCGATGCCTCGTTTTCGGCGGTCCTTAACTCCGGAAGCGCCAGTACAAAGCTCTCTAGTCCACATGGCTTATGTGCAACGTCTGATGCGAGTTTTGATCCGCGAAACGTCGTCGAAACGCTTTCTATTTGACGGTTAATTAAAGCATGCATCGAAGGTCGAGTCGGGTGTGGTAAGATAGCGTCATGAGCCAGGGGCTAACCGCGGCACTCACGTTGTCGTGTTCGCTGGTGTTGGGACCGCTGATCTCGACCTCGCATCACACCACGTCGAAGACCTACGGGGGCGTGCGGGCAACGCTGAGCTGGATCGACGAAGTGCGCTGGCAGAACTTTGACGACGGCGGCGGTCGCTACAAGGCAACGCTCATGGGACCGGCCAGCGTGCGCGTTACTGCGCCGGGAATGCCGGCGCAGGAGCTTTCACTTGCGCCGTTTATGCCTCCGGGACACGCTTATACACCGGTCGATGGTCCTTCCGACGGATGTGGAGCTTCTACGAACCTGGCAATACTTCCGAAAGCCGGATCGCCGCTGCCGTACGTCGTCGCTTTTGTGGTGCTTGCGGAGAAGGGATGTTTGGCGATTCCCATTGTCTTTGTTCCGCTGCGTGCCGGCGAGAAGTACACGTACGTAGGCGCGCCATATTTTACGATGTGGTGGAGCGAGCCTAAAGGGACCTCGCAAATTCACGCCGCATCGGTCGATCGATTGTCGCTTCCGAGTGGCCTCATGCCAGGAGCTCGTGAGGAGACCGTTATCGTTGTAACAAATGCTCTTTCAACTGGCCCGCGCGTTGCTGTCTTTGATCCGCCCGGCAAATCCAAGCAAATCCGGCCGGGCTCCACAATAGTATTGGGTGACCACTTAAACGCCTGGTTCGCGCATTAGGCGGGACATCCGAGTTTGGAATCCTTCCGTAGCGAATCCATCAAACGAACGACCTTTCCGCGCGGCGCACGAGAGGCGATGTACTGCCCAGATCGCGCGAGCTGCTTTGCCGCGCCATCTCGCCTTGGAGTAAATCGGCCGCCGTACGGCTGATCAACACCTGACCGCCGTGCCCGATCGCCAGCAATCGCGCCACTCGATTCACCGCCGGCCAAAGTAATCACCGTCCGCAGTGAACTGAGTACGACCTTCAATGTTTCCAACACTGCCTTCTTGCGCGGTTCACCACTAGCTACTTCATGATCGAGTCTTGCAAGGCCGCGATTTCGCTGGTCGCGCGTTTCTAAGAGGCCTTTGAGCGGTGCTATTGGTAAATTCGTACCAAGCGTCCCTTTCCCAGTTGGTCCACAATGCCCTGGGCAAAAGGAAGCCAGAAAAAGAGCCACCCGACATCGAAGACGAGTGGCTCTTTCCTCCACAACCACCGGAGTTTAGGCTGCGGACGCTTTGGCTTCTTCCCGTGCGGTTTTCCTGAATCGTATGCTCGTGCGTAGCAGCGTTAGCGATCTGCGCCTCGATCGGCGGACACACGTCCGTGCACTGCGAATGTAAGCATTGTCGGGTGTCCGCGTACATCGTCGAACGTGAAACGTGCCGCGTTGATCATCAGGATGACGTGCCGCCGCCAGCATGGACCGCAGGGATTGCACTCGCCTTAGTTTAGTAAGGATTGGAGGTTGGCTGCGAAGTTGCGGTCGGAGGTCTCGCTACTCCCCATAGGCCGCCGAATTCGTTAAGGCCCTGACCGTTGTCTTCATCGGCGCCGCTGTCGCCGGTGTAGGTGTAGAGCGGCGCACCGCTGTACGACCACTGTTGGGTGCCGTCGCTGCGTGTGAATATGGCGAACCCGGTGTTCGCAGGCGCCGTTGTGCCGGAAGGTGCGGAGTAAGGCACCCAGATGGCGCTGCATCCGTTAGACGATCCGCAATTCGATACGTTTTTGCCGTCGATGCTGAAAACGTAAAGCGTGTGGCCATTACTGGACGACACGAATGCCGGGCTGCCGGCCACGGTCGCCTCTTGCGGCGTGCTGGCGGGAGTGGCAGATGTCGTCGGCGCCGTCGTGGATGGCGTCGTGCTTCCACCGCCGCCGCCCCCGCAAGCGTAAAGAACAAGAGCTGCGAATCCCGCAGCCAAGAGAAACGAGCGTTTCACAGTAAATGCCCTCCTCGAAGTCGAGAAAGAGTCACTCCGAAGTTACGCCCGAGTTCTGAAGAAAGTGTAAATCGGCTCAGCGCGGCGCCAAGCCGTGATCTCGTGGCGCGATGATAGGTCGCTCGATGTCGTGGACTTTAAGCGCGATATTCTGCCGAAGCTGCAACGCCTTGCAGTTCGCATCATTGCCCAAGCGATAGCGTCCTCGATCTCGCACGGCTCAAAGGTGCGCAACGGGCACCTAGTACCGCATAGGTATTGGAGGGCGCTGATGGCAACGCTCGGCGGAGCGAAGCGCCCCCAGCGAGAATCCCGCGCAGTCTAGCGCGGCGTCGGACTCGGGCTTACGATCGTAAAGTGTGTACCGTTGCAGTCATTGTATGTCGAGAGATAGGCCGGTGCAAAGGCACGCTCTTCCTGCTGGAGACCCTTGACGACTTGCGCTACGCTCCCTAAACGCGCGCGTTCGCTTTGCGTCAGAAAATCGTCGTCGCTAGCATCCGAAGCGTTCTCGGTCAACTCCGAGGCCTGGCCGAGCAGCAGTGCGCGAAGATATAGCTTGAAATACTCGCGCTGCGCCGGGCTTTGCGCTGAAGCCATGCCTTGGTTCGTCAAATAGCTTTCGGCGAACGACTCGTAGCGATCAGTGATGGCGCGTTGCAAATCGATCATGTTTTGCGCGCTCTGCCGTAGAGCGTCCACTGTAGGATCGCTGCCCTGCGGATAATCGCTCCACGATTGCTTCATGTATGAATCTTCGAACGTGATGTTGGCGTAAACCTGATTCGCGACGCGATCGATCGCCGCAGCTTGGAGCACCTGGCTCGGACCGTAGAGCAGCGAGTCGTCGTCGGTGCCTTGATCGATGGTAGTCACTTCCGGCCCTGTGCTCGGATCGGCCCTGCCTTGCGCCGCCTCGACTTCGGCCAGACTCGGGACGTCGGCCGGATCGATCCCGCTCAGAAACTTTTGCAACGAGATCGCCATCGCGCGGATCGCTTCGTCGTTGCGCCGCGTGACGAATCCGACGGGCGTGAGCAGCTTGCGCAGCGTGGTGCAAGCCGGCGACGTCCGCGTGTGGATGATTTCGGGGTACGGCTCGGTCGGTGCGGGCGTTGGAGAGGCCGTCGGGTAGGGAAGCACGCCGATCGCGACGCTGAGTATTAGGGGAGCGATCACCTTACGCGCTTCAGAAGCCGGGGCACTGAACCCTTTGGAGCATGCGAAGGTCCGAGCCGTCGCATAAGTCCTTTAACTTCTCGGCCGCGTGATGCGAGCTGCATTGCACTTAGCGGTTTTAAAACGACGCGCCTCCCGAAGCGCTTGGGTGCGTAGTGCCAGGTCCTCCGAGGCGTGGTGCGAGGCTGCGTGGCGCTAAGCGATCGAAGCCGCTAAAACGACGCGGTTCGATTGCATTCGCGCGAATCAGATCAGCATCGCTTCTGCGACGGCTTGATCTTCGCTCCAGGTGCTGCCTTCGTGCATGAGCTTGGCGCATTCATCGACGCCGAGCGCATCGCGCAATGCCGGCAGCATCCTGTCATATTCTTGCTGTTCGGTGTATTCGCGCAGCGCTTCGAGTGCAGCCAGCTGCGCATCGACATAGCCCGACACGCGCGCCGCGCGGGCGCGTTCCTCGCGTGACGGTGGCGCGACATCACGGCGCAGCGCAGCAATCGCCGCCAGATGCTGCAACGTCAAGGCCACGTGCACCGCAAACTGCGTATCGCGAGCGGCGGCGAGCCCTTCTCGCGCTGCTGTGCGCGCCTCGTCGTAGCGCTCCAGCGCCAGCAGATACGCCGCCATGTTCGACAGGACGTTCGCGACACTGCGCGTGGCGTTGAACGCGCGATCGACCGCCAGCGACTCGTCCGCTAACCGCAGCGCCGTCGCGGCATCCCCGCCGCGAAATTCCGCCTCAGCAAGATTCATCGCGACCACGGCCGCAAATCGCTCCGCGCCGATGCTGCGGTCGATCACCAACGCCTCGGCATACAACTGCCGCGCTCCGGCTACATCGCCGACGAATCGGCGAGCGTCCGCCAGATCGCCCAGCACGATGCTCGTCAAGCGACGCGCCCCCACCCTGCGCGCATCCACCAGCGTCTGTGTGAGCAGTGCCTCTCCCTCCGCAATCTTCCCG
>Ga0153924_1000635_pt1 | contig 21271 bp, 25 predicted proteins | sample TSNJ008MetaG_FD_104709 | JGI IMG/M metagenome (GOLD analysis project Ga0153924, IMG submission 104709) | Attine ant fungus gardens microbial communities from New Jersey, USA - TSNJ008 MetaG | ecosystem: Host-associated > Fungi > Mycelium > Unclassified | place: USA: New Jersey, Wharton State...
CATTATTCCTTGATTTTGTACAACGCCCAATTGATACGGAACAACTTGGTCATGTATACCGTGCATAATCAAAGTAGGAACATATATCTTTGGAAGATCATTAAATAATTCTTCTGTAATCCAATCTTTAGAGATAGCAATCGTTGCATAGCTGGACGCCTGTAATCCCATTTGGAAGAGCCAATCGGAAAGAGGCGGCGATACTGGCTTATAGAAAAATATTTTGCCGAAGTCTTCTAACATTTTAGCACGGTCTTTATATGCTGCTTGAATAAAGTTTTTTTCAATGTCTTCTGTTTTTTGTCCGTAAGGAAAATTTGGACGCTGGACAAGGCTGGGCGCGGCGGCGGCGCAAAGCACAAGCTTTGAGACTCCAAAGCCGTTATGGCGCACCATATACCGGACGGCAACCGCTCCGGATGTGGAGTGCCCTAACAGCGTGACATTATATAAATTCAATGCTTTGATAACCTGTAAAATGTCATCCGCTAAACGGTCGTAACTGTAACCACTCCAAGGCTTATCTGAATTACCGAATCCTCTCGTGTCAATGCCTATACAACGATATCCCATATGCGGCAGAATATTATATTGATATTCAAACAATCTGTAGTTGGCAGGCCAGCCATGAAGAAAAATAATTGTTTTATTACCCGATGGATTAATATCATTCACATATACCCTAACGCCCGGTTCTACCATAATCATTGATTCCATTCTAAAACCCTCTTTCATATAAATTTTTGCATATTAAAAGTTAATATAAATATGTCGTTCGCTATAATATTGCCAGTCCTTGAGCGCCCATCTGTGGTAGTTTTGTATCTTTAAATACCTGAAATAAGGTCAAATGCCCGTTCACATCAATTTTAAATGCGCTTATTGATCCTTCATTGCCATTTAAAACATAGAAATTTTGCCCCAACCTGTCAATTACACTATCTATTGGAGCGCCTGTACCTTGCGGTGTGCTTGGAATGTTTTCGACAACAGTGAGACTTCTATCATCATTAATCCGGTAATCGGTTATTGTGCCGGAGCCTGCGTTCGATGTATACGCGTGTTTTCCCTGTGGTGAAACTGAAACCCAACAGGTAGCCTTTTGATTATTAATAACTGAACCGCTGTTAAGAGTTAGAGTTCCATTTGCTGCAACAGTGTAAGATGACAGTGCATTGGGGCCTGCCTCGCTAACAAGCAAAAGATTATTATCGGAGAAAGCTGAGCCAAAAGGTACTGCTCCGATAGAACGGTATGTTTTTAAACGCAATAAAGTACCATCGCTTTGCACCCCGAAAATGCTGAGAGTATTGGTTGTCTTTTCGCTGACAACGAGTTTTTGGCCAAAATTGCTAATAACAACACATCCTGGCCCGGCATTTGCTGCGCTCAGAGGTATTGCCTCGCCGTTTATCTGGCTTAGGCAGCCGTCAGCGCTTACCCGAAAACCGGTTACATTGGAAGGGTGGGTGGCATCACCGGAATTGGTTACATAAAGATAATTATCGATTGTGGCAATACTGTTTGGATGAAATCCGCCGGAAGAGACTACGTCAACGAGCATAAGATTGTCTTGGTCCACCAAAAAGCTGCTGATATTATTACTGCCTGCATTCACCGCAAAGAGAAAATGACCATCGCGTGATAGAATAATCGCTCCTTGAGACCCTAAAGGATCTACAGTTTGTGTGCCTGTGCCACTACCATGTGTCATATAAACTTCTGGGTCGGATAGCATTCCTGCCATATCCTGCTTCATAACGACAATACTGTTGTTTATTGCATTTGTCATGGAAAATACCATATATATGTCCTCCAATAAATTATTAAAATGATTTATCATAATTATAATATTCAAGTGTGTCTGATCGTGATACGGAAAATTAAACGGCTGTGATTTCTTGCCTTGTCAAGCATAATATGATCTCAATGTAGCGTTTATAAATCTTGACCGTTTTAGCAGGATTATCCATATAAGACAATCCTTATATAGAAATATGACCTTCCCATTATGTTTATAATTTAAACCATAGATTTATTCTCAAAGTCCAGCATTTTATAGTCTGAATGCATATGTATTGTTGGGTTCTTCAGCATTTTCTTTTCTCGAAAGCTAAAATATTTACTGCTATCTCCTCCCACAATAATATGATCCACCAATGGGATTCCCATGAGTTCTGTCAGTCTTATCATTCGGTCTGTCATCATGGTATCTACTTTCGATGGTTCCAAATACCCAGACGGATGGATATGTCTATGTTCCCTTTGGACATGTTCATACGAACTTACATTTCCATAAGAAAAAGCCACTGTTTCCAGTAGCCTTTTCCAATATTCTGTATATACTTTTTTCAATTATTAACCTCCTCGTATCGCAAAAATTTGATACGCACAACTATCGAATTTGTTATAATTTTAGAATTTCTGACTCCATATTTCTGCGTAAACAATTCTAACAGTTCAACAGATTGGAAGTTGTATATTTCGTTTATATTTCTATCTGAATTATAATTTAAAACCTCATATTCTCTAAACTATCTCTCGACAAAGACACTTACAGTTTCCTTCAGCTCATCACTGAACTCTTCGAGATCTTCAAAGCTAATCGCACCATCACTTATAAGGGAAATAATGTTATAAATAAGATTCGACCGGCTCATTTCTATTTGAACGCCAGTTTTCTTCTTATCTTCCTTTATTCTCTTGTCTAGTCTCCAAAACTTTTCTGACGGATTAACATCTTCACTTAGTAATTCTATATATTCCTTATTAATCCTGTCCATATAGGCTTCCTGCCAATCAACAATTTTATTTCTAAAAAGCAGCCAGTCCCTTTTTGTAAATTTCTGCTCTTGCAAAGTCTCACCTCTCCCTCAAAATTGGAATTTGTCGCTTTTTCTGTTTACTGTTTACAAATAATTGAATATTCTTATACAATGGGTTCTTCCGCAAATTCACGTATTGGAATAAGATGAAATGACCTAAACAGTATTAATACAGGATTGATTTTTTTCTGCAAGTCAAATTACGGATATCTACGGAAGAACCTTATGGTTCAGAATACTCAATAATATTCATTTATTTCTGCTAAAAGTTCTTCTTCATCTGTGTTTTCATGAACATAATCCATATATTGTTCTCCTCCTGTTTTCAAATAAAGCAGCCAACCTTGCAATGAAGAAATGTAGTCATCTTCTAATGTGGATAACTTCGAATATTTTCCAACATATACATTCCCTGCATTCCATGACTCATGCCTTACTGGAAATAGATACCCATACCTCATATCTTGGATAACTTTTGCATACCCATTTTCATCAATTACAAGTTGGTTCCTAACTCTATCATCAGCATTTCGCATAGCTGTTTCTATTTCTTGTTTTGTAAATAAATGTGGAGGAACCCCACACCTAACGACCTCAATTGCAAAGCAATTCTCGTATTCTTCTAACTCCATTAGATTATTTTCTTTAAGAATTTCTGCTACTCTTTTTTCAATATGGTCTTTAAAATCAATTGCAATTTTTCTATCATGAAGATAAAAGCAGGTTTCATCCGAAAGAGATTTTAGTTTTCTTATATATCCATCTGTACAAATATACTTATTCATACCTTCAAACAAGTTGTCTAAAGAGAATCTCGAGTCTGGAGCCGTAAATTCAAATGCAAATTTAATAGTCGTTGAATTTGTTGGATGATAATCTTGAATGATATCGCTAAAGACCCAGTTTTTGAAACTTTGTTTTATATATTCCTTACTCTTGCATTGTGCTGTGAATTCTCTCCTAATTTCAGCGCTATTATCCTTTTGGTTAAAATTACATTTAAACGGGTTTCTATTAAACTCTTTTAGATTTAAAATTCTATTTTCAATTTCTTCATCTGATAACTTTTTTAGTTCTCCATTTTGCTTTATGTGATGATACAGCTTCAAATAAAGTTTTATTAATTGGTCAATATATTCTTTGAATTCAGTTGCGCTGCAATCACCATGCCTTCCATCGTATGTTCCATTTATTCCATTGTATGGTCCATTCTTCATTACAATCAAGAATTTCCCTTTAGTATAACGATATACAGTTTGAAAACCGTCTGGCAAAGGAGTGCCAGTTTCGTAATCATAGACCCCGTATTGTGCAAACTGAGCAGAAACATAATGAGCAGGACTATCTTCCACAAGATATTCTTCACCTATGTCGCTATAATTTTCAAGCACAGGAGTTAATTGATCAAGTTCAAGTAAGAAATAATTCCATCTAAAGTTTTCATCAAATCCCTCAAAATATAATTTTTTAGGTTTTACAACATGACAAAATCCTGTTGTATCATACAGTTTGATACAATTTTCTTCAGCTGCAATTTCAGTATATGAAAAATCCAGCCCTCCCTTATCATGAAAAAGCATATGATTATACGCAGGAGTTCTACCTACAATATTTAATATTTCAACAATTTTATTTATATTTTTCCACGATGATGATTCAGGAGCGTTTGAACCAAATAACTGTTTAATAAGGAAGTTCCAGTCGCTTGCTTGGGACTTATCCATATCCTCATATATGTTTATCCATTGGATCAATCTTTCTTTGAATTCTTTGATGGTCGGTCGCAGATCCGGATTGTTGTCTGTAGCATCTTTAAGGAGTTCATCTAATTCTGCAGTATGTTCATTTTTATATGCATTAACATCTCGCAGACTATGGGTTGAGTCTAAATAACTATAGACTCCATCAAATCCTTTTTCGTCTTTCGTTAAAAACATCCACATAGTTTTTGCTAACGAAAAAACATCTGCTTTTTTTCCATCTGCATATTTGGGGTTACGTTTCATTTCAGGTGCTATAGTAAATATTGCACCTAACCCCTTATCCGATCTTGTAAAATCATTTTCATTTTCCGGAAAATCAACTAATCCAAAATCTCCTAAACAAAATTCACGCTCATAATAATAAATATTAGAAGGTTTAATGTCTCTATGTGAAACACCTTTTTCATGAAGCTTTTCTAATGTTTGGCATAATTCAAGTGTTCCTCTAACTATTTCTGCAATATCGAAGTTATTTTCAATAATGTAATCTATTGCAGGTTTTGCAATCGGCATAACATACCAGTATCCATCAATAGAGAAGTCTATTATAGGGATAATACCATTAATCAATTCGCAGTTATTTTTTATTATATTAATTTCTTCAACAAATCGCCCCTTTTTTTCAGCTCCACCTGCAACCAAGTCTTTTAAGGCGAAATCCTGATTATCATCTTTACGCTTAACACGATAGACCTTTGCATTCCCACCTTCACCTAATTCAGATATTATTTCATAATTGTCATGCCAACTTCTATGTTTAGCCATATAATCATTCCTTTTCAATTCCAAATAATTGTTTTATAAATCATATTTATAATAAATTTAGTTACCCTTACAAATACAAATTTTCATCTCAGCAACTTGGAATTTTACGCTTTCTTGGTTAGTTGCCTGATAACGGTTCTCTGGTTTTATCAATCCAGCTATACTTCTCATCCTTGTACTGACCGATAAATTCATCTCTGTCATCATAATGATGCCCTATTAAATTAGGGCGAATATAATCTCTTACAGCAAGAATTATATCCTTGGGGGCATCGTTGTCTGCCAGAGCCATCATCGCAAGGACATATCCTGCATATAGTCCATCTAAATATCCTTCCTGATGGAAATTTGAAATCAGAAGATTATCCTGCAAACCATTATAGCCTTTTGGCACGAGACCTTCCTCAAAGAGATGTTCAGACCATAACGCAGCCATTCTCTGCTCTGTCTCTGGACTATTGCGTAGTCGTTCAATTGTTTCTGGAAGGTCTTTTACTTTACCTTCGAGATAATCAAAAACAACATCTATAGCTATTTTTACTAATCCCTTTGCCTTGCTGTTGATATCAGCTTTAGCTTCATCAAGCACTCCATCGCCAAAATGCACATTATTATCCATGAGTTGTCCTCCTCAAATTCTGATTTATTATTGAATTCATTATACTATAGAATCATTGAATCTCAAAATGAATCTTGACATCTACCACATATCATAGAAGTTCTCAATTTAAAGCTTTCTCTTTATAAGTGCTTCTAAAAATTTGAACGGTACTCAAGCCTTCCATAATTGAATTAAAATCAATTCCTTCCACGCAAAGCAGGTTTATCGCATCAAATAGTTCATTTTCCACATCCAACGTTGAATCCATATCAAGCAGAGCCTCGTGATACCACTCTGTAACTTCTTTGCTTAATACTTCAGCTTCCTTTATCAACTCATTCAGTTCCACGATTTTATCTTTGATATCTTGTGGTACAAATGATTCATCAATATCCATTACACAACCTCCTAACTAAAATCTATTTCTCTAAGTGCCTCTTCAAGCAAATATTCTTCATAAGAACCATATCTGCCAGCATGGGTTGCTGATATTCCATATGCTTCTCTTAAGAAATTGGGTCCATTTAGTGCCGCCATCTCTTGAAGACAGGTAATCCTCAATGTTTGTGGTCCAACCCCACTAAATGATTGCACCGACTTTGTAATAAATGTTTTTGTTACTGCCTGGTCAGGAAGATAGTCCCCTCTATTTTGGACATGACTATTTCGGAGTTTTTAGATTTTCCGAAATGAATGAGACAATTTTTGAGGATGAGTAGGTATATGCTCATAGTTAATTTGTTAATGTTTTTTTGGTATTACTTATGTTACAATTAATTTTGTATATAATTCAGATAGAATGTTAAAAAATTTACAAATACAATCTGATAAGTATGTCTTTTAATAAGATAAAATATAAGAAAGAAACACACTTAAGAGGGATAGAACATGGAACAAACTAGTGTATCAAATACTAATCGCAATAAATTTAATGAAGCCACTCGTGTTCAAATGCCAGATCTTGTTCATCTCACAAGGCTTTGATATCAATATTTTGGTAAAATATCTGAGGATATGGCAGATAAAGTTTATGATTCTGATACTAATATCTTAAAGGAAGTTTTAAACAACAATTCATAAAACTTAATCCGGGACATGAAGGCGAATCGGAACAGATTCTACGTACAATACGACAAGAATTAGACAATGATGATATCGGTAGGAGTTTTTATAAAAGGTTTATAACTGAATCACCAGTACGCTTAATAGATTTTGAGAAACCAGAGAACAATACATATCATTGCACAGCAGAATTTACTTGTAAACGTGACCAAGATGAATTTAGACCAGATATAACGCTATTTATCAATGGTCTGCCTCTTGTTTTTATTGAAGTGAAAAGACCAAATAATCACGGTGGCATGGTTGCTGAGAGTGAACGCATGAATAGACAGCGTTTTCCTAATAAGAAATTTAGACGTTTTTACATATGGAATGGGAAATGACGGTAATGAATATAAAATCATTACCCAAGTATTCCTAAATAAATTCATAAATGATAAATTTGGATATGAGGTTAAGAAATACAATCCCACATTAGCGAACGCTGAAAGTGGGAAAATACATATGCAGAAAAATTATAGAAGAAATGATGGATGATTATCAACAGACTTATGAGGAGAAGATGATACAGGAAACAAAGGAGAGGAACGGAAAGCATAAGCACTAAAACAGAGTAAGGTAACTTCCTCTGTTTTAGTGAAAAACCAATATGGTCTGCTTTTCCTTTGATCAAACATTAGTTTTCGTTTTCTTTGTATTTTTGATAGTGAATTTTCATGTAGTTTTTCATTCGTTCATTAAGAGGAAGGTTAAATTCATCAGAAATATGTAATGCTGCTTTTTGTTCAGTACTAATGTAATCTGAGATGCAGATATTCCCTGTATTGGGGTTAAAGGAAATAAGATGTCGGTCAAAAAGTGCATCGTGATTGGCACAGAGTAGTAATCCGTTTGCAGCATCTATGCGTTCTTCTCGTGAGGATTTAGACCATTCTTTGATATGACTGGCACGCAATACTGATGTAGTTGTAATGTCACATAACAGACATTGATGGCGTTCTAAAAGTAGTAATCTACGAAAGGCTCCTTGGGATACACGAGTTTTCATAAGCTTAGTTATATCAGTTCCAGCAGTAGAACGATGGATTAACGAATTTTGTAATATAGACAAATCAACTTCATCATAAATAAGATCCCGTGAGATTTCATCAAGTTGAATTTGCCTTGCATGTTCATTGTTATATAAAGGATTATCTACTGTGACATTTATATTTTGATTACCATGAGTATTGGTAATTGTATATAGATTGTCACACAATTCTGAAGGGATTAAAATGCCAAGATAATGAAAAAAATCATACTTTAATAAAACCAAAGCGTCGTCTTGAAAAGCCGAATGATGGAATTTGGTAAAAATCTCATCTGAATCGGGGATGTTAATCTGAATCTGATTACCGGTGTGTCCGTATTTTTTGTATGCAGAACTATGTAATTTTTTGTCCCATTCATTTAAGTGTTGGGGTACAGAAGCAGAAGAACGGACAAAGTAGGTATTCCCTTCCGAATCCAATTCCTTTTTTACAATATTTATATCGCTTAGGTATTTATAATTGTTTTCATATAAGTCAATATCTATGTTTTGAATAGAAGTCGTTTCATCATTTAAAGATTCAAAGAAAAATAGCATACTTTGACGACCTGTAATATCAAGGTGAGTTTGATTTACAGTGGAAACGGTAGCGCCTGTATTTATTCTACGCTTTTCTTTAATTATATTCTGGTTGGACAACTTTTTCACAAATACAGCTTGAAATTCATCTGGATTTATTGGGTTATCATTGATGTTCAAGCTTCTAAGAAAATTATTTAGTTCATTGATAATTTGAGCGTACATATAAAACCCCTTTCTAGTAATCTTAAGAATATTATATCAAGCAATTTGGGGGATGTATACAAATATAATAAAAATCCATTTACACCCTGATAAAAACATTATATAATAAGGATATTAAATGGAGGAAAATAAAATGACTGGAAAAATGAATAGTAACTGTGGAAGACCGGCAGGTCGAAAAAAAACAGCGAAGATTGAAATTTCGATTGAACCGATAGTTAAAGATGAATTTATGGAGTTATTGCATAGTGAAGGAAAGAGTGCCTCTGTTGAGATAGGATTATGGATCAGAGAATATATACGTAATAATAGGTTTAAGGAGGAAAATAAATGAAAGTTGTATCATTTTTTAGTGGACTTGGGGGCCTTGATAAGGGATTTGTGGATAAGGGATATGAAATCATTTGGGCGAATGATTTTGATAAATATGCGATTCAAACATATGAAGCCAACTTTGGAAAACATATTGTGCTTGGAGATATAAATGAAATTCCATTAGAAGAAATTCCAGATTGTGATGTCTTGATAGGTGGATTTCCATGCCAGCCATTTAGTATGATGGGACAGCAAAAAGGATTTAAAGATAAAAGAGGAACATTGTTTTTCAAAATAACTGAAATTATTAATGATAAAATTCAAAGAGGTAAAAAACCTAAGGCAGTAATTTTAGAAAATGTAAGATCTCTTAGAACACATGATAATGGAAGGACATATCAAGAAATACATAGAATTTTAGAAGAAGAACTAGGATATAAAGTATACTGTGAAATTTTAAATTCTGCAGACTATGGAGTTCCTCAGACTAGAAACAGAACTTATATAGTTTGTTTTGCAAACGATAGTGCAAATTATATATTTCCAGAGAAAGAAGAACTTAATAAAACATTACAGGATTTATTGGAACATGAAGTGAATCCAAAGTACTTTTTATCGGAGAGGATATTACCTACAATATTATCTGATGGGACTGGTGGCTATAAGGCAAAGTCAGAAATCGATTTAAAAATTGCTAGACCTTTGTGTGCTACAATGGCTAAAATGCACAGAGCATGTCAAGACAATTATGTTACGCAAAAGGGACGTGTGAGAAGATTAACACCTCGTGAATGTGCAAGATTACAGGGGTTTGATGATACATTTAAGATACCTGTATCTGATAGTCAGGCATATAAACAGTTTGGAAATGCAGTAACAGTAAATGTATCCAGAGCAGTAGCCCAGTCTGTTAAAAATACATTAAATGAACTTGGAGAGTGGGTAGACTAATGAATTTAAAAATTGATAAAACAGAATTTGAAGCATTTGCAATTTCTGGAACAGAATTAAGTAGAAGCGATAACATAGATTTGTGTGTTCAAAGAGTAACACAACAAACAGGTGAAAACTTTTTAGATGACAGGGCGAAATTCTATAAGAATGAATTACAATTCGATTCTGAATTCCAAGATGCATTTAAGAATATAGCAACAATTTGTAATGGTGAAAGTCAGAAATGCAGTGTTTGCCCAGTAAGTAAGTATTGCAATACATATATTATGAACGCAAGAGAGAATGCGCCTAAGAATGCACTTAAGATGATAGACTTATTTTGCGGGGCGGGGGGATTATCACTTGGTTTTACACAAGAAGGATTTATTACTAGTCTGGCAAATGATATACAAGATTGCTGCGTGGACACATATGCACATAATCATCCAGAAACCCCAAGAGATTATATTGTATTAGGAGATATTAATGATGTTGTTAATAATCTAGATGAATTGTTAGCTGGCAGAAAAGTTGATGTTGTTGTGGGTGGACCTCCATGTCAAGGGTTTAGTATGGCTAATAGACAGCGTCTAATAGATGATCCAAGAAATCATTTATATAAGAGTTATGTAGAAGTAGTAAAAAAAGTAAATCCGAAATTTTTTGTAATGGAAAATGTAAAAGGAATGCAATCAGTTGCAGAACAGGTAAAAGAAGATTTTAGAAATATTGGCTATACAGTTGAATGTTATATTCTTAATGCAAAGGATTTTGGGGTGCCTCAAAACAGGGAGCGTTTGATATATATTGGAAATTGCATAGGAATTGATAATGAATCAATCTTTAAAGAAATTTTTTCTTTGAGTAAAAGCATTTCAGAGCATACTTTGGGAGATGCGTTATTTGGTCTTAGGGAATTACAGGTATCTAGAGTCAGAAATTCTACAGAGGATGGTTCGGTGGAATGTGGATATAAGATAGAAAAAAATCTCATAACAGAGATTAACGAGTATATTACTTATATCAATCAAGGACGAACAATAAAGACAGTTGCTAATCATAAGGCTCGGTATAACAATGACAGAGATATAGAAATATATGGAAGAATGGAACCGGGAGATAGATCAGATGATCCTAAAATAGCAGATATCATGCCATATGCGAGAAGAAATGATATTTTTAAGGATAAATATTTTAAACTAGAAAATGATAAATTATGTAAAACAATTACAGCGCATATGAAGTTTGATTGCAATATGTATATTCATCCAAATCAAGCAAGAGGGCTTACACCAAGAGAAGCGGCCCGTGTTCAGTCATTTCCTGATGACTATTTCTTTAGAGGCGCTTATACAAAAACATATATGCAGATAGGTAATTCAGTTCCTCCTTTACTTGGAAGAGCAATTGCACACGTGATAAAAAAATATATGAAGGGTGGAAATGAATAATGGAATTTAATGAGGCATTAGAGATAATTCGTCATGTGATAGGTGGATTAAGTAATAATGAATATGATGGTATTATTGTTAAGCGTCTTGAAGCATCTAATACGTTAGATCATGGTCGTACAACAAATCAGACTCATATTGCGATTTCAGGAGAACAGATGAATATGTTTCCCTATTTGATGGCTGATGGATACTTTGAGTGCGAGTATGATAATCGTGACGAACAACTAAAGAAATATTTTATCACTCAGATTCCACTTTATTTGTATAAAGAAAATACCGATTATCTTGGAGATGATACATCTGATATTGATTATTACGGAAATGAAAGTGTTTGTTTAAATGCCAGTATTGTTAGAAGCCGGAGAAAAGCACAATCGGATCAGGTGCAGTTATCACTTACAACCATTGACGACAAGTCATTTGTTGCATTTAGGAAGCTTTTACATACAGGTGATTATTTAGTTCTATTAAAACATAAGGAAAACTTGGAATATGATTGTATCGGTGTAAAGGCATCAGATGAAATACAAGGAGAATATCATCTGTCAGAATTAAATAATAAGTTCTATAAACTTCCGACAAATACAAAGGTTAATATAAAAAAACTGATTAAAATAAATTATATTGAAATTATAGTTAAAGAATTTACATTGCAACAGCTTGGAGAAGTTCTTCGGGATATGTATAATAATGCAGAAGATAAGATGCAGGTGGCTTCGATACATATTTTTGGAATTAAATATGGTAAGAATATATTGGAGAAAAATTTTCGTGCCCCTGATATTATTAAGGAATCGGGGTTAAATGATTCATATTCAATTGAATTGCAAAAAGCCTTAAATATTTATCGTTGCCTTAATAAGAATACTTATGGGATTTCCATCTTAGGAGAAAGTGATAGGGAGCCAGGTAGCAATTCGGCTACGGCAAAAAGGAAAACAGGAGCAGAGAACATTTTATTGTATGGTGTTCCGGGTGCTGGAAAGAGTCATACAATTAAGACAGAGTATTGCTCAGATGAAAGATATATGGAAAGAGTGGTATTCCATCCAGATTATACATATTCTGATTTTGTGGGGCAAATTTTGCCGAGAATAGAGAAAACGGAAAGCGGTGATAAATTAAAATATGTATTTACACCTGGACCATTTACAAAAATGCTTAAAAAGGCAGTGAGAGATCCAGAAAATTATTATTATCTTATAATAGAAGAGCTTAACAGAGGAAATTCACCTGCTATATTTGGTGAGATTTTTCAACTGTTGGATCGGAAAGATGACGAAGAGGAGTTTTCCGCTGAAGAGATAGGCGAAAGCGAGTATGGAATATCTAATTATGATGTTGCAAGCGAAGTATATGGAAATGAAAATAATTCTGTGAAGATTCCATCAAATATGTTTATTATTGCTACAATGAATACAGCAGACCAGAATGTATTTACATTAGATACCGCATTTCAACGAAGATGGAATATGAAACAGATAGAAAACAATTTTGATTCTGCAAATCACTCAAAGTCTACTATTGTTGGTACAAAGCTGAGTTGGGGAGCTTTTGCAACTGTTATTAATGATCTTGTTGTTGATATAAATGCTGAAATGGCAAGTTCAGAAGATAAACGACTTGGTACATATTTTGCAAAAAAGAAAGAACTGGAAGTAAATCGTTTCCCAGAAAAAGTATTGAAGTATTTGTGGGATGATGCTTTTAAGATGGACAAGGTAGCGATATTTAGAGATGAATATAAGTCATTGGAAGATGTAATAACTGCTTATAAAAATGCGACAGCAGATAAACTGGCAACTGTTTTGAGATTAGATATATATAATAAAATGCTTGCTAAAATGCAGATGGATAAAAAGGAAGATATAGATAAGTAGACTAGGTGGTGATAGGATGCAGGAGATTGATATCAGAAGTAAATGCTTTATCAATTCAAATAGAGATATGGATACTTTTGTTGGATTAAAGTGTAATGATGGTGATTTAAGTATTAATTTCCCTCTTGGATACCATGTGTCTGAGAATGATAAGGAATTAAGAAAAGATATTTTGTTGTTATTTTCAACATTAGCAGCTAATACAGAGCGTAAGGATTCAGAACTTCTTGGGCAAGGTAATAAATTTGATGAGGTAGCATTTCCTATTCAATCTTATATATATATAATCCGAGATTATTATGCCAGGGGTTATTTCAGAGAGCAGGAAGTGGTCTACGGGGTATCCAAAAAAGGAAAAATAAACTGGGGAAGAACTATAAAGACTCAGCATCCATATGTGCAAGATAATGACATATTTTATCTGGATTTTATGACTAAGAAAAACACAATAAAAGAGAATGAGCTAATCACATTAATACACGAGTATTGTGTGTATGAAAGCTTTGATAAAATTGGGTGGTTATTTACAAAATCAATGCCTAAAAAAGCAAGAATAAAGAAAAATAAAAAACTGTTTATATCAGTTATAAAGGCAAAGTTGGCAGATACATTTAATGACCGTAACAGAATGCTAATAAAACATATGGAAGCCATCATGGAATCTCAAGGTGACAATGAGGCAGATAATAATTATAGGTATGGTACATACCGTTTTGAATATGTCTGGGAGAAAATGATAGACAAAGTATTTGGAATAGAAAACAAATCAGACTATTTTCCCAAAACATCATGGATTTTACCCAAACAATCATATGATAATGCTTCACTTGAGCCGGATACAATCATGTTGTATGAAAACAATATTTATATTCTAGATGCAAAATACTATAAATATGGGGTTACTGAAAAGGCATGGGACTTGCCCGGATCAACATCAATTAATAAGCAGATTACATATGGTGAATATGTGGCTGGTAAAGAAAAATTCAAAAAAATACATGGTGAAAATATGAGGGTGTTCAATGCCTTTGTCATGCCATTTAACTCTATGAAAAGTAAATATCAAGAAAATCCGGAAATGATAAAAGTTGGTTGTGCAATTAGCAACTGGAAAGACAATAAAAATGATTTTGAAATGATACAAGGAATCCTTATTGATGTCAAAACACTTATGAATATAAATGTGAGACAGGATGAAAATGAAATAATGAAGCTTGCAGAATTAATTGAACAAAAATAGGAGGTACTTTATGGATGTTTTAACAAAAGACCAAAGACATAAGAATATGAAAAATATCCATGGTAAAGATACCAAAATTTCCCTCCATAACTACGACAAAGTAAATATTGCAAAGACTCATACTGAGCAAATCGGCGCATAGTTTAAATACTATAGCGACCAACGCCTGATGATGACAAGAGAGATATAAAATATCTCATTTGTTTTATTAGGCTTTTTTATTGAAAAATATTATTACTACTGAGTCTAGGATCAGACATGGAAATCATGTGCTAGATACCGCTGAGCCGGAGTAAAGCTGGAAATATCAGTTTGATGATTAATACAAACGAATCTCTTATGAAATCAAAGAATTAATATAGCAGAAAACGAATGCTCTAAAACATGGAACTTGCGGATAAGCAAAAACAGAGAATTGAGGAAGTAGATGATTATCTGAAGCAGTCAAAATTTACATTACAGGAATATGACGAGGAACTGGTCAGACGATTACTGCAAAGTATCAAGGTGATGAATAAGGAAAAGATGATAATGTAGTAACTATAAGTGAATCAACTACAATTGGAAAAGGTACATATAGAGTGAAATGTAGTTATTGGGGATATAACGGAACGTTATCGGATAATACGATTGCTTACAGTGCTGCATATGCAAGATCAATCAATGATATATTATATACAAACACCTCTAAGCAGATTTCATTATATTTACATAGGAATGTTTGTTGTAGTTCCTTTTTATATATTAAAATATATTAACTATTCAATTATTTATTTACAGTAAGTTGAAAATTTCAACAGCTTATTTATTATTTTATTATCTTTTACTAACGATTAAAAGACACAAAAAAGTATCGTAGTTATTTGGAATCATCAACTTATGAGAGATCTCACAGGTTGTTACTAGACGTACTGCATTTACAAACAGTAGAGTTGGATAGAAGAAGATAAAATAAACAGGCAATAGGTATAAAGTTGATGAAAGAAATGGTTGTATGTGGTATGATTATTTGTGTAGATAGATTCCAGTTTGTAAATAGATAAGAGTAGGGAGTGCAAGCAGAAAGGTAAAAATTGAAATGGATGGAACAGTAAGAAATAATATAAAAATTGGTGCGACAGTTAGGATTGTACAGAAGCAAGATCAACGGACGGGAAAGCTTACAGAAGGTGTTGTGCAGAGAATACTGACAAATTCACAGAATCATCCAAGAGGTATCAAAGTGATGCTCGAGGGCGGACTCGTTGGCAGAGTACAGGAAATAGTTAAAAATAGTGATTATGGAAATTTGAGTGATGTCAATTAATAATATTTAATTTAGGAGGATTATCAGATGACAAATATATATTATATTGGCGGTTCACCATGTAGTGGAAAGAGTACAATTGCTGAAATGATTGCAAAAAAATATGACCTGCACTATTTCAAGGTTGATGATTATTTAGACAAGTATATTGCAAAGGGCAAAGAAAAAGGGTTTCCCTTTTCAACTAAAGCAAGTGATTCATGCTGCCGAACATTGGAAGTGATACGGAAAGACAGTTAATTGAAGTAGGTATTAAAACTTATGACGAGCTAAAAGAGGTTGGAGCAGAACAAGCATGGCTGAAAATACAGCAAATTGATGAGTCTGCCTGCATTCATAGGTTATTAGGATTAGAGGGGGCAATACAGGGAGTAAAAAAGACCTATTGCCAGAGACAAGAAAATCAGAATTGAAGGAATTTTATAAAGGGCATAAAAAATAGCTAGACTCGAATTTATAGAGGAGGTAATTAAAATATGGCGAAAGTAGAATGGTATGAGGGAAAAGAAGGAAAGGCTGAACATTTAGTTTATCTAAATAGTAAAGCGAAAGAATTAGAAAAATTATTAAATAAAGAAAAAACAATGATTATTAGAGGTGCAGCAGGGAAAAAATGTCCTTTAGGAGGTCGTGCAAAAGTAAATGATGATATTTACTTTGTAGAAACTGGTGGAGATATGACAATTACACATAAAGGCATTATCTCGAAAGTAATAGAAAGTGAAAAAATGACTCCAGAAGAATCTACTGATTTCATTAAAAAGTATGAGAGAGAATTAAATTTATCTAAAGACCAATATAATAGATGGGCAGGGAAAAAGTTTCTAGCTGTCTATGAAATATCTAAATTAGAAGAAATTCCTGCTTTTAAATATAATAGAGAAAACAATATGGACGATTGGATTATTACCGATGATATTAAAAAAATAAAAGCATAATACGAAGTAGACAAGGAAATCTTAGGCAGTTTTGAAAGCAAGAAATATTCGATATCAAGTATTGACTTTTAATAGAGAGGCGATAGTATGATACTTAGTGTAAGTAGAAGAACAGATATACCAAACTATTATTCAGAGTGGTTTTTCAATAGAATAAAAGAAGGGTTTTTGTATGTTAGAAATCCAATGAATCCCCATCAAATCAGTAAGATAAATCTTTCATCAGACTTGGTAGATTGTATAGTTTTCTGGACAAAAAATCCTGCAAATATGATGTCAAGACTTGACGAACTTCAGAATTATAATTATTATTTTCAATTTACGCTTACTGGTTATGGAATAGATATCGAACCTAATTTACCTAATAAAAGAAATGAATTAATTGAAATATTTCAGAGACTGTCTGAAAAAATAGGGAATGAAAAGGTAATATGGAGATATGACCCCATTCTATTAAGTGAAAAATATGTTCCGGAATATCATTTAAAGGCGTTTGAAGAAATTGCAAACCATCTAAATGGGTATACCCATAAAGTGGTTATAAGCTTTGTAGATTTATATGCAAAAACAAAGCGGAATATAGAAGAATTTAATATAACAGAAATTAATAATAATGAGATAATAGCACTGGCAAAAAAACTGGCTGAAATTGCGAAAAAATATCATTTAACCATAGAAACATGTGCAGAGCAGATTGATTTGAGAGATATTGGAATAACTCAAGGAAGCTGTATTGATAAAGATTTTATAGAACGAATTATTGGTTGTAAATTAAAAGTAAGTAAAGATAGAAGCCAACGTGAAGAGTGTGGGTGTTTTGAAAGTGTAGAAGTTGGTACATATAATACATGTAGAAACGGATGCAAATATTGTTATGCTAATTATAGTGACAAAAAGGTAAAAGAAAATGTAAAATTGTACGACATAAATTCTCCATTATTGTGTGGAGATATTGGTTTGGATGATAAAATCACAGAAAAAAAAGTAAAATCAATGAAGGATAGACAAATAAGTTTGTTTGATTATTAATAAGAATAAACCAGTTACATGAAAAGGAAGTGTTGTAATGTTGAAGAATTATACATATAGCCATAACAAGCAGCAACTATCTGTTCGTGTCAGCGTAAAAATGCAGAGCTGGTCGCCCGGTACGAAACCGCCAAAAAGCGGCTGGATGATATCGATGAGGAGCACCAGTCGCGCATGACTCGGAAAGAGAAAATCAGCCGTTTCCTTGCCGACTTGAAACGGTAGGACGGTCTGCTGATCGATTTTGACGAGGCACTTTGGTACGCCACCGTCGAATCGGTGACGGTACATTCCGAAAAAGATGTGGCGTTTGAGTTCAGGGACGGCACGGTCATCCATGTGGATGTTAGAGGGAGATAAAAACAGCGACGCCCGCGAGAATGGTGGAAACACTGCTCTTGCGGGCTTTTTTCTATAATGCTTTTTCTATTTCATATTAATTAAGCGTTTCCCACGAGTATGCCGGGCGGCCAAATCAACATGAGCTTTTTTCATCTGTTCCAATCCAAATGGATACGTTTCTGCAATTTGCAGCTTAATAATGCCTTTATCGTAGTAGTCTATAAGCCTTAGCAGTGTTTCAGGCCGCAAGTAACCCCAGATGAAAGTCAAAATGCATATAAGCATGATTTCATCTGGGTTTGCCTCTATTTGTATTTGAGGGGCTAAAATCTGGTATTATCCGATAGCCCCATAGTTATTTTTTTGTTGAAGATAAATTACATGTGATCGTTTAACATATATTATAAGAATTTACTTCTTTATAAAACTTAGGATGAAGTTTTAATGATGAATATAGTAAAAATGAAGCAAATAATGGATGATCTAACACAGGGACTTGCATTATTTACTCATATATTATTAGATTTAAAGTTGATTAAAAATCCACTAGTCTATAGTTAACCTCAAATAAAGGCGTAATTCCTTTATATATTATATATATTTATTTTGGAGAAAAATGTAAAATAGTAAGTAATCTATTTTAGGAGGAGAGACGAATGATTAGATATAAAGAAAAAGAAGAACTTGATTATAAGCTTTTAGGAACAGTGATACGAGAGGCTAGAATTAAAAAAAAGCTAAGTATAACCGAATTGGCCGAGAAAGTTGGGGTTACTAATAAACATATACGAAATATAGAAACTGATAATGCAAAGGTAGGGGTAGTTACCTTAATTAAAATAATATATATACTCAACATCTCATTAGATACAATTGTAGCAGATGTTCTTAAGGAAAAGAAAAATATAGAAGAATATAGTGAGGAAAATTTTTTTGAAAATTATAATTTATATAATAAAAAATGTATCATAGGAGCACTTGAGATATTAAAAAATAATTTATAGATTATAAAGGGGATTAATAATGATTAAGAGGGAAATTAAAAAATTACTAGGGAATTACAGGCATTTTTTAGAATTAAGCGAACTTAATAAAAATACAATAATCAAATATATTAGTGATGTTAATAAATTTCTTTTATATATACAATTTAGTAATGAGGTTAATAAGGATATGCTTATATCATATAAAAACCATTTATTATATAACTATAAAATAAGTAGTGTAAATTCTTATATAATTTCGCTGAATAAGTTTTTTAACTGGTTAAAACGTGACGATTTAAAATTAAAAACAGAACGTATACAAAAGAAAACTAGTTTAGAAAATATAATTAGCTTTGAGCAATATACAAAATTGTTACAATATTTAGAAAATAAAGGAAAAGAAAAGGATTATCTATTAATTAAAACAATAGCGATGACAGGCATCCGTATAGGTGAACTTAGATATATTACATATGAGTCTATTATAAAAGGGCACGTGAGTATTATGCATAAGAAAAGAACCAGAACAATATACTTACCAGAATATCTTTGTGATATTTTGCAAATATACTGTAATAATCACGATATTAATAGTGGTATTATTTTTTATGGTAGGAATAAAAATAAACCATTAGATACGTCTGGTATTTGGAGAAAAATGAAAAGAACTGCTCATAATGCAAATATTCCTGAAGAAGTAGTATATCCACATAGTTTTAGGCACTTATTTGCAAAAACATATATGGATAAGATTGGTAACATTTCAGAATTGGCGGATATCTTAGGTCATTCAAGTATTGAAATAACCAGGATTTATACACTGACTTCATCAATAGAAAAAAGAAGGGCTTTAGATAGCCTAGGATTATAAAAGTCAATATAATACAATATTAACTGGACTTTGTCAACCATTTTACAAGAAAATAAAGAGTAAAAATTTTAAAAATCCCAGAGTATATTTCTGAGATTTTTTTTCTAGTGTCAGAAAAGGTCGATAAATAGCGGAAATAGATACATTTTACCTATTAGCGGCGTAATAAAAAAGTCAATATAATATTGTATTATATTGTAAGAGTATTTATTGAGCAAGTTTATTTGTTAGGAAGTTTTTACTAAATTATATGAATTCAAGGAGTTGAAAGGAATTAAGTATGAAATATAAACCATCCAATTATAATTATTGCGTCTGCAATAGAAAAGGTGATTATCTTTTATATAACACTTTACAGGGAACTAAAAGCTTTTGCAAAGTAAAAAAATGCAATGAAGAGGTCTTACGATATTTGAACACTGCAGAAGAGGTATATAACGAAAATCAAATAACTAATAAATTAATAAGTAAGGGATTCCTTATTCCTCAAAACTATAATGAGGAAAATGAATTGGAGAAAATCTTTTTAGATAAAGTAAATGATAATAAATTAAATATGATTATTGCTCCAACAGGCAAATGCAATTTGCGATGTACATATTGTTGTGAAGATTTCAGGAGTGGTTCAATGTCTAAGTCTGTTCAAGAATCCATAATAAAATTTGTCGAAAAGAATATAGGCAAATATAACGGAGTAAATATTGACTGGTTCGGAGGAGAACCTCTTCTAGCAATGGATGTAATAGAAAATCTTTCAACTAATATTATTAGAATATGCAATGAAAATAAGAAGATATATACCTCATTTATTACGACAAATGGTACCCTTTTAGATTTATCTAGTTTTAAAAAACTGTATAAACTTAACGTTATTATGTATCAGATTACAATAGATGGTGTCAAAAGTGTACATGATTCTCAACGTATAGGAATTAATAATCAGCCAACTTTTAATCAGATTGTCTCCAATTTAGAAACGATCAGAGATTCCAAAGTTGGAAAACATGCAATTATTATGATTCTAACTAATTATTCAAAGACATTAAAAAATAGTATTGACCAATATAAAGAATATTTCAGTAAAAAGTTTAATAATGATCGAAGATTTTGCTTTACATGTAATGTAA
>Ga0153924_1000636_pt1 | contig 21264 bp, 16 predicted proteins | sample TSNJ008MetaG_FD_104709 | JGI IMG/M metagenome (GOLD analysis project Ga0153924, IMG submission 104709) | Attine ant fungus gardens microbial communities from New Jersey, USA - TSNJ008 MetaG | ecosystem: Host-associated > Fungi > Mycelium > Unclassified | place: USA: New Jersey, Wharton State...
ACGATTTTGGAATGACCTTTGATTATTTTTCAAGCACTCGTACGGCGACTGCTGCCAAGCACTTGAGGTATTTGTGATTAATCCAATAACTACGTGCCCAGTAACAGCTGACGTAACGATCGGCAACTTCATAATCCCTTCCTTCATGGTGGATATCATCGTCTTTGCAGCATCCAAACCCCCTGCGTTCGCCAAAAATTGGCCGCTCAGTGTGCAAGTCTCTCAAGATGGGGCTATTGGTGATGTTAAGGCCATGATCACCAAAAAATACCCGAAGGTGTCGTGACTTTCCAATTCGGACAAGTATTCAAAGCTCATGCTATTCTAGTTCTCTGTGCCGAGGCAGAAAATTTCACTAAGAAATGGCGGCAAGGCTCTGGCAGATGATTTAAAGCTCGGAGAACTCGGAGAAAAGTCTCAAGTAATAGAGTTACAAGTGAAGGATCTGGGTCCACAAATTGGATGGCGAACAGTATTTCTTGTGGAATATGTAAGTTCTTCTCCTGTTCCGCTGGTTGTATTGTGCAATTTTTGTCCTTTTCAGGCGGGGCCGCTCCTCATTCATCCAGTATTCTATCACTTTCCCAAGTTCTGGTACGGCCAGGATGTGGTTCATAGCTCTTTGCAGAAGTGTGTGTACGCCTTTGTCATGCTGCACTTCATTAAACGGGAACTGGAGACATTGTTGCAAGTACTCTTTCCTGATGATATAATTGATTGATATCTGACCTTCTGTCTCAGTGTCCACCGCTTCTCCGCCGGCTTCATGCCTTTGTTAAATATATTCCGAAAGTATGTCGTCCAGAAATTATAAACATTTTCCAATTGAGTCATCTACTTTAGTTCCGCCCATTACCACATCTTGGGCGGCCTATTTCTTGCATTCGACGTATACCGTCCCAAGTTCTCGGTCAATTCCCCATACATTATCGACACATACCGCGATCACAAGGATCTCTTGTACGTTGCTGCTGGGTTATGGGCTGTATGTCGTTCTATATCAATTACTTCGATATCTTGCGGCTGACACTGTCCTTAGTTTGCAGAGTTATCAAACTTCCATACTCACATGACTCTACGCTCTCTTCGCCCGCCTGGCACTCGCACTCGTGCTATTCCTTATGGATATGGATTTTCCCTCGTCTCATGCCCCAACTATCTCTTTGAGATCCTGGCATGGACAGTCATTGCTACAATCACGAATAGTATTGCTGGTCAGTCTTCATATTCCATACCTGAAACCTGAACTCATAGTACATATTCGTAAAGCTTGGATCTTCCTTGCAGCTGGGTGCTTTGTCATGTCTCAATGGGCATTCAAAAAACACAGAAATTATAAAAAGGAGTTCGGAAAAGATTATCCTCAGAGGCAGGCTATCTTCCCTTTTGTCTTATAGACATCCATTTGGTCTCAAGTCAAGGTTGGGATAAGGGTAAGAGCAGTCAGTGATCTACCTTTGGTGGGCCCTATCAAGTCCATCTCCTGGAGTTGCTTTGCTTTCTCTACGCCTATAAAACACTTCCATTACACTGCTCATTGATCTCGGTATTTTCTGTCTCTTTCAGAAATTTATATAGAGTCAGAGAAATAATGTTTCTTCAGTTATCATCCTTCCAACAGCCTCTTCACCTGTACCGAAGCAAATCCATGACAGCTATCTCAGGAACCTGTGAGTTCAGGTATTTGTCATGATCTGAAATACCTAAATCTATAAGCTGAGACAAGGGGATGTAATGTCATATGAGATTTACACAGTATCAGGACTATATTTTATTTGCACAGTCATTTGACATGTATAGAGCTGCTGTTCTCGGCCGCAATGTTTGTCGGAGTCTGTCGGAGATTCGGAGCTTCGAATTTCAGTTTGTTACGATAAACTCCCTTAGAAGGTTTTACTCTGGTCGGCGAATAGGTAGGTTTTATTCTTTACTTTCGTGTTTCCTCCACCTCCTTCCCCCATATGACGATCTTCAAACCAAAAACTTAGGAAGTGCCGTCCGAAACGTCATCTATGCACGTCTCTGTCGAATCTGGTTCTCTGATTTTCTGATACTCTTTGTTGAGTTTTTTTTGCTGACCTTTGATTCCATCTTTCTAGGATTCGATCTCCAATATTTGACTTTGGCAAGGGTCCACCTGTGTATCTTTTTTCGCCCTCGTCAGTTCAATTACAGTTGTACTTATAACAGGTCTGTACTGTGTGGTGCACATGCTCTGATATTGGCCTGGAATCTAGCTATGATGGTTGATAGCTAGTCCACTATCGCCTATCATCCTTCCTAGTCAACTTGCCCACTACATTTCAATAAATATCGCACAAATTATCTGCCCTGTTGATGTCTTGAACAACGACAATCTGAAGTTCAGCTTTCCTCAGTTGACGAGAGAGTGTGTGTCTGTATCTATATACCGCAACAAATCAACAGGTGTTAAGACGCGGTGGGTGAGTTACCAACTACACCCGAGCTGCAGGGATAGTCTGCTGGGGTCGTTCCGAATCAGATGTGAATGACCTCGGTTGAGAGAGTAATACTGTTGGGTATCATCATCTTCCTATGTACTACCAAACTGGAAGATGTTAGCAACATAAAATGGCTGTCCCTGAGTCAAAGCCATGGAGTCTCTGTAATATGCAGTCCTTTCCTTGCTCTGTACCTACTCTCCGTATGCCTTATAGCAGAACGCATTCTACATTGACCCCAAACTTTCCAGCAAGTCAAACTGGTTTGCATGGTAGAGTTAGAGAGAATTGGCAACAATGTCCTTCCTATACCAACCAAAGAAATGGTGGCAAACACTTCTTGAAACCTATGTAGATATTTCATTTGTCATAAGTTAGCCATAGAAATATGAAGCAATTGTTGTTAAGACCACACCACTCCCCTATATAGTATGTCTGGAATGGACTGAATCTACCAGTCTCCTTGCAGATATTACACTGCTTCAGGTCGCCTAGGATAGAACCTCCATACCTTAGTGCTGTAGCTTGTTAAATGACAGGAGCCAATAGCACTTTTTCGTGGTTAGTATTATATTTCTGCAATAAACAAACTCAAGTACTAAGATGTGGAGGATCTACTCTGGGAGACCCGAAGTTAATGCAGTGACTGACCAGGAGACAGATGTGAGTATGAAGAGGACATGTGATTCAATCGATTTTCATTCTCCTACTTTGACTTACCCTAATTAGATAAAACTCATGCGCAAAACTCTGGTCAACCTGGCTGGGAGTGTCACGAAAACTCCCTTGAATCTTCGGGAGGCAAGTGCAACACTGTTACCCCCTCTTCCGTAGAGCCTTTCCGCATCCGTCGCTTCAATGTTCATATTGCCCCCATAGGCTTTATCGCAGAATATTACGTGCACACAGGAACTTAGTTCCAGAAATGCGCTCCCTGGGAGACGTCTACGTGAGATCTGGTCAGTCAGCTCCAGGAGAAAACTGAAAATTATGTCTCATGGTCTATCAGAATTCCGTCTTCATAGCAAAGTCACCAATCCAGCACATATAATTGGTTTTCTCTCACAATGGAAGATGTACTTGGAGCAAATGCCTGATCGTGAGGGTGGCAAATACTACAAAGGGAAAAAACTCGATATCACTATCATTGAGAAGGTGCGTGTCAGTCTGTCGTGGACTGAATGAACCACTAACATTTGGCTTAGATGTCACCGGAACAATTGGGCCAGCTATATGAATTCATGCAATCTACAAAGGAGATTTGGACTTCTGAGACATCATGAATTGCTCATATATGATCGTGTGAGCATTGACATAGTCTCTCTCGCCTTTTGTAATGGAAACCAACACATGTGTCCAATTCCACCATTTTCATGGAATAGATTCACTCCACTCTCGAATCTCAGAGTTCCGAATTTGATTATGTATGAAGCTCTTTGCATTTTATATTCTGCAGAAGACAAAGTGTCCTTAGACACTAAGAATCTACACTTTATGACGTTTTATTTTGATAGAAGCCTACAAGAAGGGAGAGTGGAGAAGGTGTGTTGGGAGCTCAAGTGAATTACGAAGCCGAAACGTGTGAAGCTCAGGTACAATACTAAGATTAGATACCACCATCCAGGTGGGGATAACGTCCATAAAAGAAAAACATGTCCACACGATAATCTGATTCTCTTACCATGTCTCAAACCGCTGTGAGCAGGCCAACAGTTGGTACTATGGTAGATTCTCATCCCTCAGACTCAGACTGTCTCTTCCGAGAGTGCGCCATTGACTGGACTCTCCCCTATTTACTCGAAATTGCTGGAAGCTAAAGCTCGTAAAGGTGATGAGGTCCAGCCCTCTATCAATCTCATGAAGTTGATTTCTACTTTGTAGGTGTGAGTTTTGAGCAAATCGCAAAGACAATCAACAAGGATGAGATTTGGGTAGCCGCTGGGTTTTATGGTCAGGTACATCAACATTCGCGATATCCATCAAACATGTTTATGTAGCCGATGAACCTAGGCTAAATTCACTGCTGAACAACTCAAGACAATATCTCAATTCTTGGATGTTCCTGGTGCCCAAGTGTTGAATGAGATCGGCGACCATTGGTGGCCCAACCGTGGCATTGGACCTATTCCCCCAACTGATCCTGTCCTTTACCGTCTCTATGAGGTAATTCTGTCCTTCTGTTTGTCTTGGTCAACGCTGACAGAAACCAGGCGGTTCTTGTCTACGGTAATCCTATCAAAGCTGTCATCCATGAGAAGGTGAGCCCTGCTCATTTGATCACCTGAGATACATTAGCATCATTTTCATAGTTCGGCGATGGTATCATGTCTATGATCGACTGCAAGGTCACAGTTGACCGTAAGCCAGATCCAAAAGGAGACCGTGTTGTCCTGACTTTCGAGTGAGCTCTTCTCTTGTTCAACTCTGTTCCCGTATGCTGATTTCATGCTAGTGGCAAATTCCTACCCTATGCTACTTGGTAGATCACGAGTGATGTTGTCATAACAAATACAGATCATAGTCCCAGGCCTCATCCCAATTTCTACCTCCATGAAACGAGCCCACATTCATCCCTCCTATTTGCTTGTTTATTTATTTATAATAGGCTGACACTACTGGCCCCTCATTCAGTTGGCGTTGACCGTCACTCCTTTCCTCAATTTTCCTTTTTTTCAATTATCTGCTTTCATCGCAGAGCGATGGTTTTCTCCCGTATTTCAGTAGATTTTGGAACTGTCTTTCCTACCTGGTCTTCTCCATTAGTGGATGATGATGCAGGTGATCTTGGACTTCAAGAATTACCCGACTGTGTTGGTTACTTTCCGTTAATCGTTGATTCACCTCGTCTTGACGTCTTTTTCTGCTCCGTGAGTTATGTCATCGAGATCTAATGGACACAAGAACGCCAGAATCGCTTTTTAGACTTCGTCACTTTGCGCGCAGGAAGCTCTGGATGTTCCACTTTTGCCAACACCTTCGCCCCCGCATCGAGTAATGCGCCATTCAGCCAGTAGCCTATCTTCATCGGCAACCAGTTCCAGCCCAGGAATCTTGCGAGCCTCCCCTAGTTGGGCTAGCAATGGCCTTTGTATTACTGGTTTGCTATCGTCCCCGCCTGTGGTGATACCAGGACCAGATCCTTTGTGTGATGCTGTTAGTTACATGGTTGTGAGCTATGTTCGATCACTCTGGTCTGATTGACTGAAACTGGCTCTAGGCATCAATGAGCCATGAAGAAAAAGCCTTTGTTCCATCAGAGCATTCCTCTCAGACTCGCTTTCATCTCTCCATGCGAACGCCATCCATTGGTTTCTGTGACCTTGCCTCCGACAATGCAACGATTCCTGAAGACTTTGTCGGTGTCCTCAACACCGGCTACCCTCTGAGACCTAGCCGAGCATATCTGAACCTCCCTGGCCTTGGAATCTTGATAGATGCACATCCCGATGACAGTTTGGAAGATATAAATTCTACAGCTGCTGATCCAGGAACATTCCAAGAAGGCTTTTCTTCCTCATTCTCACACCACTAGACATCCATCGTCTGCGGTGACCGGAGAGTAGGATAAAGACTGGCATTTACCTGCCAAGTATGTCGAACACAGATATTAGCACTAATTATATAATTATTGACTTAGTACGATCATTCTCATCAATTACTACACTACGGACTGTATTTAAGCCTTACCGCCTTAGTTAGTTGCTTTTTGCCTCACTATCACAAGTGTCCCCCATTCGGTTATCTACTAGGTAAGTCAGTCAGTGTATACAACCGCTGTGCGATGCTCGCTGGCACTACTTGAACAAAGTGGAGATGATCCTATGGTAAAGTCTCAATGTGATACTTAGACTATATAAAAGTGAGTTACCTGCTTGACGTAATCATTACTTATCATGTCATGGTCCAGCTCATATCACAGTAAGATATTCATGGCCTCAAGTATATCCCGATCCACGGAAATGATTTACCCTCGAAGATCCAGGGTATTTGTATGCCTCTACTGACGGTTGTCGGAGTTGAACAACGCGCTGCAGCCGCAGCTCCCTCCACAGAGTTGGAGTTTCGTCAAGCACTGATTTATCGGAGATGAGGACTTACTAATGAGTTGAATCTCCTATTCTGTTGAAAGGTCGACCTCGGACAATCACATCAGCACCTTTCATACGTCTCAAGATATTTTGGGAAGTGAGCACAGCTGAAACTAGCTCAAGATATCTTGACTACATGTGTATAAGCAATATAAACTATCTAATGGTAATTTCCAATAAGCATTGAGGTGATAAAAGGGAATCTAATGTGATCAAATGTCATCTACCAGTCCACAGCAAAGTGCGACTTGTGATCATCTTCTGACTTTCCCTTACGCAGCATCCAATTATCTGAGGAAATCCCATTGTTCCAATGGCTGACCTGACTATAACTTGTGGCTGATCAGTACTTGTTAGTCACATCCTATAGCCTCACGGTCTCTGTCTCTGTCTAGATTATAATATAGATATAGTGCATCAGATTCATCTGATTTGTCAAAGTCTGGGTATGACTATTGAGGTATTTTTTATAGAGCAATGAAGTGAGTAATGTATCCAGAAAAGTACCAGCGACGGCGTTGTGTCAAGTGACCACCGTTTCTGGTGTCTGTGAGAGTATTCCATGAGCTTGGCTTTACAGTCGAGGGAAAGTGAGGAAATAAAAATGGAAAGCAAAAAATGAAAGAGGAAACAGGCAGATAAATTTCGACAACGATAGTGATGCTGGACAAAACAAGGTACTTCAAGTCAGGAAGTAGCCTCAATAGTTAAGGTACACGACGTTAAATTTGGATTCCAGCTTGAGCGGTCCACCTTTTTGCCATCAAAGCAATTCAAGAACACCGTGTACACGGTGAAGATATGTCAGCGTCGATGAAACGCAGAACCGATTGTAGAGACCAGAGGCCACCAATGGTATTCTGCGACTTCATTGCTTCTCAGCGCGCCCGTTAGTCTGTCTATCCCCACTGGATTTCTGACCGCCCAACCTTGGCCTCCCACTGCCTAGGCCACTCGGAACAGCAGTGCATGTTGCAGCTGGTGGGCTACCAAGAGGAGACGAGGGTCCATCCCCAGTAGGCGTTGGAGGATTGCTTGTCCGCTTTCGCCCAAGAATATTCAAACTCCATCGCTTCTTTTTCAGAGAGGGTGGTATTGGAGGAGGACTGACAGGTGCCTCCACCCTGAACTTGGGTTGAATCAAGCTGAAAGTTCCAGAGCGGGAGGGATGTCTCTCAACAGATACCGAGGGATGTCTCTCGACGGATATCGGCAGATGTGGTGGTGAGAAAGAGCTGTAAGGCGAGCCAGGGCGGAAGGCAGGATGAGATGGCACTGGAGATGATGGATCAGGAGTCTCGGGAAAAGGGTACTCAAAGGGTGTATTGCTGGTCGTGTGCGCGAATGGTGTGCCAATAATGTTTGTTGAAGGCGAGTTGAGAGAAATATCAGGGAGAGTTGTGCGAAGTCCAGACATATTGATGATGCCAGGCGGTGGTGATCTGGAATGCACTCGAGACGATGAAACAGATTTTGAGGCATCGCTGACCTTCCCATTGCTCCCTTGTTGTTCTGGCTCAGTGAACAGTTTGTGCTCTGCATCCGTGTCCACAGGAGGTAGATGTTGTGGGGACGGATCCTGGACCGACATTCTGGTATCTGAGAGGGAGGATCAGACCTGAATTTGCCCACATCAGCATTCAACACAGACTATGTGATATCGATATCGATTATCTGACTATGCTGTGAAGGAACCAGGTCCGAAAGCTTAAACAATGCCGCTCACATGGTTGCTGGTGATATTCTCTGCACTGCACAACATCATAAGCGAGCAGAGTCTACCCATCACACATACCGACATGTGCATATCACTACTAATTCCCTCTGTGCAAAGACAGTAGTCCCACTCGTATTCTCATCACCAAATCTAGTATTTTCTGCCCAAAAGTTGGAATCTCAAAATTTCCGGATCAGCTTCTCGGGGTCATAGCACGCTCCCACGCTGATGAATTTTTGTGAGCTCATAAGAGTGGTCAAAAATGTTAGTCCCCAATAGTGATGATGGTTTATCGTATGTTTCACATTTTTATTGTTCTAAGATATATAAGTAGCGTAGCTAGTTTGTACACGCTATCCGTTTGTACCTATCCTCCTCTCGATCGTATTTCAATATATCGTGCATAAAAGCTGGATGTTTGGTACTATTGAGACCTTCGCATCTTTTGAGATCACACTCAGCTGTATTAGTTGTTTTGTCGTCTTAGGGCCCATTTTCAGAGCAGTAGTTGATTGAGATTTTCAGCAAACGCGAAATAAGAAATGTTGAATTTCTAATAACAGATGTTTCGCCCGTCTTCAGGACATATTTTGTTGAAAGAACATTTGCTGAAGGGCTCTGCAATTGCTACATGCAATACCAGGGACAATAAAGGACCAAGAGATAAGATCAGATTCTAATCTATTGAGACCGCCACTTACATGAATAGCATTGACTTACGTCCCCGTTAATTCATGATACTAAAGTTATAACCCAACACTGAGGTATCTTGTCAAAGTGGCTTATCAGCCAATGAAACATGGCATGACTGGATAGTTAGCAACAAACAAGAAATCGGAAATTGTCACAAGCTTCTAGTCTAGTTAGAGGTGATTATGGGGCTGAAAGGGCTTCCGGAGACAAATGCAAGGCTGTGAGTTCAATATCACCCAGCTTCCCTCCATATTAAATGAGAACATCTCAGAAGCTGCCGAGATTAGCATCAATAGAAACACGGGCTGGTTCAACCGGCCGACAAACTGATAGGTATGTAATGATTCTGAACAAATAAGGACAACGCAGTGTGCTCGGCTAGTGCCGGCGTCCAGCGAATTGTCAGTGATTCAAACTCGGTTCTCATCTCAGTACCAGATCCTATTGGGCGTAAAGTCCCAGTGTTCACGAAGGTAGTGTGAGCGACTGAGCTGTGGCCACCGATGGAATTCCTTCTATGCAGCTACATAGCTTTTCGTCGTAGCAATGGTGATTTTTGTGAGCTTCTGCCCAAAAGTGGAGCAAGAAAATAAAAATAGAAATGAAACTTGTCAACAATTTTCCTGACAGTCGCGACTCTAACAGATCCGAACTCATCATGGCGAATCCGTGTCTTCGCTTGCGATAACAGGTTCAACCTGTTCCCATAGCCGCATCCCAGAGTTCATTTGACACAGGAATTAATGCGCTTGTATATTTACGGCATTTCTACGCCGAGATTGTTGAAAGATAGGAACAGGGTATGATGTTGAGCATTTCTCATGCAAAAATGTCACAAAATTATTCCAGTTGTACTTTCACGATTGAGACCCTTAAATGTTGCCTACATCTCAACAAACCGGCCAAACAGCAAGTTCTTCACCAGTGTATTCGCTGTGGATGGATAAGTCAGCCTTCTTACGAGAAGGAAAAATGGTGATTGTAGGCCATGTTTAATGCTACCAACACATTGATATGGTTGTGGCTTCTATCACTCTCTTCCCTGAGTTCTGGGTCCTGGCCTAGGTGTTATGCATTAACTAATCAAACAATGATAATGATGTTTCCCGAACTCTGATGAGATGCAATATCTGCCTAATGGAAACAGTTGACATTCTAACTCTTCTCGACAATGGAAACTCGGATGGTTCGCTCGGTCATCTTGTGGATATAGAACGGAACCCGAATATCAGATAACATCTGATAAAAATGTTGTCAAGATGAAACAACTAGACCGAACGTAATAGAAATGAAATATCAAGCGTGCTAGAATTACGTTCGGGTGTTACCGTTCATGGCTCTTAGCTATTGCGAGTGACCCTTCGCTGTGGCTGATTCGACTAACGCGCCAAATTGCTTTAATCAGCCCATTCTCCGAATAGTAGGGATCAACATCGTTACTTCGGCTAAATTACGGCTGTTTTCAATTCTTATTTTCATCAGTACTACTGTCCGTACTCGGGTTGGTTTGTCAGTTCCCGCCCAAAATCATCAAAAATCACGAGTAAACAGATCCTTTTCCCCTTCTCTCCGCTTTGATCTCAAACGAGTATCAGTAACGATTGCTCCTAGTGTAATTGTCTTCCCAGAGATGTGCTGGCAAGAAAGCCGCAATGACGAGTGCAAAAAGTGAAAGAGTAGCCATCAATACATAGACACCATAACCTCCAAGAATGTTGTGTTGAACTGAGTAAGAGAATAATGAAGTGGAAAGAGCTGGGCCAATCGCGCGAACAATGGAGGCAGTCGTCTGGGATAAACCATTCGTGGCTCCCAGAGATCGTTTGTTAGGCGCAGATGCAGTCACGTACATGATGATTGATCCTTGGAAATTGTTAAGATAAATATGAGTTCTTGATAGTCCCTTGAACCCACCGTATGACATGTCTGTCAAAACCATCAATGACAACTGGAGTACCACCAGTGACCGCACTAGGAGTCCAACACCCCATGTACGGGCACATATGCTCGTGATGGGCATCAATATAAAGATGGGTGCAAAGATAGTCATCCCGAAAGAGAAGACTCGTTTTTCACCGTAGTGTCGAAGTATCTTCGCAAAGAAAAGGACATTGAAGATTCCAGTAGCTGCTCCATAGCCCCCCCAGAGGTACCCAATAATAGGTGGGCTCAAGCCGAGACCACCAATCTCGACTGGCATGGCGAAAAAGAGGGGCAAGAGAGCAGTGAGCATAATGTTGAGGAAAGCTAATGCGAGATAGTTTGCCACAGAGATTATGACAGGCCAGACCAGTATTTGCCGCAAGGGAAGAGGTGCATCCCTATCAAGAACGTCTGTGAGAGTGGTCTCAGAGCAGACTGAGGATCCGCGTTCGCGTTTTGGCACCGTCTGTAAGCATCAGAGAGGTCAGGAAGTTCATTACGATCAGGCTGGAACTCACCTCTTCGAAAAAGATCGCAGTGACGGCAGTGGACACAAAAATAAAGCTTGACGTAACCAAGCATGGGAGAAAATAGGGATACTCCTGCCAGAATCCACTCCAGAAAACCATTGGAAAGCGTATATGGGGATTTGACAAAGAGCCTCCAATGAGCGAACTGTTCTTTCGTTAATAAATTACCTCTCAAGGGATGATATGATTTGATGTACCCCAATGTCCCACCCGCTGACCAGACAACGGGCAGTAGGGCGAAGCCCTCAGCTCGGTTGGAGGAATCCGTTAGCTCCCCCATGACACTTTTCATCACGCCTGAGACAGATACGGTCAATCCTGGAGACCGAGCATTGCCCCAGTACAACATACCAATATTTCCGTTTAAAAACCCACAAAGACACCGACTGTAGATCCGATAATTTGGGGGAACTGAGCCTTCTATGGTCATCTCTCACCTGATGATGAGAGTCGAGAACGTTCTAGACAGCCCAAAACACAACATGGAGAGTGCTGATCCAACTAAACCGGTTAACATGATGGGTTTGCGACCAATATAATCCGACAAACGACTCCATTGTAAGATCGTCAATGCTTCTGCTGCAAAGAAGAGCGATTCCTATGTCAAAGACAAAGCATGAGGAGCGAGTAGTGCACTCAGAGCATTCAAATTGGTCACAATCAGTCCTGTATAGTAGCCAACTTTGCGCTCGTCCCCGCCCGTGATATCTAACTCGCTAACAAGCTGTCTTGGTCTTATAATCTAGTTCTCTGTCAATGTACTGGGAGTCACTCACCTGGCTGATGTACGGGTATATGGATTGACCGATTATAGGCTCGCAAAGCTGCAATAACAAGACAATTGAGATCTGAAGTTTTGGCAAAGGTGTCGCTTGACGTTTTTGAGAAACTACGGGCGTGGGGGAAAGCAGAGGAGTCTCTTCATCAACGATGGTGACTGTCATTAGGGAGTCTATACAAGACGAGGGAGAGAGGAAAGGGAGCGGCCTTAAGCAAGGCCACTTAACTTGCCAGAGCCTCAGGAGTCTGATGTTAGCCTTTCCATTAACATGTGGTAAAAAGTTCGATAGACAAGGCTCGAACAGTGCTTAGTTCTGCTCTAAGTTGAATGGAGATTAGTACTTAAAACTTCAGGTTCCTGAAGGGTTCAGTCATGATCCACCTGATGCTCGGGGATCAATTTTCAAATTTAAGCAAACTAAATTTAAGTAAGTCTATAAGTGAGCAAATAGATACACCGCAGGAAAAAGATATCACGATTTCCGTTGACCCCTAAAGGTCAGAAGCGAGTAAGAATCCGAGTACATCAAATGAAAGGTTGGTATTAATGAAGCCACGTTCGCGCCATGGAATTTTCTTCGATTTATCAGGAATAATGTAATGTAGTGTCCGCTTTTGTGTCGTGTAAAGTTTCATGATCTGTCACGCATACCGCGGGGTAACCGGTGGGATACATAAGAACCAATCAAGACTATAATGAGCAGGAGGAAATAGACAAAGTAGCCCCCAAGCCATTGTTTTTGCAGGGAGATGGAGAAGAGCGACGATGCAAAGGAAGGAGCGATGGCTCTGGTGACGGAACTCATCATCTGACCCAAAGAATTGACAGCTCCGAGTGAGTTGCGACCGGGAGCAGCATCCATTATGAATAACTGTGTGCAACCTTGGGCGAATGTTCGTTGATCAAGGAATGGGGAAGGATGGGTAGACAACTCACCATAACCCATAAAAACAAACGTATAGAATGTCATCTGACAGCAGATAGTGATCCAAATCAGAGCATGAGTATTTCCATACCGTCGAGCCAACGTATTAAGGATGGGGAATGCCGAAAAGGTAACTAGTAGTGCAGTGAAGCAACGAACATAAAGTCTCTTGGGTCCTAACTTGGCCATTAGCTTTGGAAAACATGTCACCTGGAACACTGCGTTGCAAGCGCCCCATGCTCCCATAATAATGCCAATCTGGTCGGGGCGAAGGCTCAGACCACCCAATTCGACAGAAGTCGAGTACATGAGGGGAAGAAGAGCTTGGTGCGCCTGATCCAGAAACGACAAAAAGCCGTGGTTCGCCAGTGCAATCACTAACGGTTGCGTCAGGAGGTCCTTGAAAGGGAGCTCTTGTGCAGCTTGTGCGTCAGAAGCTGGCAATGTCTCATTGGATGTATTCTCATCAGATTCCGATTCGCTTGCACCATACCCTCGCGGAGGCTGATTATGGAGAAGAGGTGATTCTTCGCCCGAGTTTGAAAGGGAATCCGAAAAACTGGATACCCGGCTACGAATCGAGGCCTTGGCGGATTCTGAAAGGTTGCTACTTTCAGGATCATCGACCTGCGGTCTAATTTTCGTAGGAAGAGTCTGACGGGACAATTAGCTCGTAAATGCCGCAATACAAGAAGAATACTTACTTCCTTGAGACCAAGATAGGCAATAGTAAATGAAACAAGGGCAAGGCCTCCTGTGATCGCACATGGGAGGAAGTACGGGTGTAGCACAAGGAAATAAGCCGTGCGTGCTAATTCAGGCCACCTATACGTAGGCATAGCGAAGATACCTCCAATGAGAGGACTGTAACGACACCGTTGTGAGTACAAACAATAAACTGCGTAGACCAACTAACCCTAGAGTAATCCCCGAACTCCACATCACTGGATGCCATGCATAAGCCTGGGCAATGTTCGTATGGTCGGTTATCTATATCAGGGAATTAAGCGCTGTTCTCATCAGATTCAGCGTACATCAACCAACCTCAAACATCATGGTTTTTGTGACACCTGAAATGTCGGCTAAGCACTAAACCCGAAGTCAGATGCACCTGGTGTACTAACCCATGTTTCCGTTGAAAGCGCCCTGAGCACATCGCGCAATCAAAAGGATCCAAAAGTTTTTCGAAATGCCGAAGGTAAAAAGAGAAAGGGCGAGACCCAGGGGCCCGAGAAGGAGAACTGGTCTTCGACCAATTTGATCTGAAAGGCGACCCCATTGGAACACTGTTGTACATTCAGCGAAGAAGAAGACAGATTCCTATAATCAGGTCAGGTGGACCTAGCACTTCTGGAAGCGGCAAGTGCACTGACCAGGAAACCAGCATAGTGTCCAACTTTTCTAGCATCTCCATGAGTAATACCAGTGTCTTTCACAAATTGATTGACGAATGGGTAGATGACCGTCGACGAGATAGGTTCCGCAATCATGACGAAAAGCAGGATAAAAATTTGTATTTTAGGCAAGGGTGTCACTTTCTTGGATTGCCTAGCAGGACAGTCGTCTTGAGCCTCATGCTGCATTTTGAAACAATGGTAACAAACGCCTCCAACAGTAACCTGGTTGAAGGAAAAGAGCAATAGAGAAGGCTGAACCTTGGGTGGTTACTATCCCATTTCTGCTGTCTTTTAACTCACGCACTATTTTGGTCAGCGTGTCGAACCTTGGTTAATTCAACACTCTTGGCAGGGTTCATGGACCGGGAAATGGTGTCATAGCGATACCTGATCCGCCTCAAATGCACCAGAAGCTCCATGATGAACTGATCTATCAGAGAATGTCGCCCCTTCTAGCTATTCTCAAATGGCGACACAATATCCTTTGTTATAGTCTAGTGTCGATGTGGCTTTCATCGCTCCCAGATTCAAAGTTCCATTCTTTAACTCACCATTGACACTGATGCCTCTTGTCATTCTCTTGTCATTGACGCTGATACGTCCGGAGGTAACTGAGTCAAACGTCAGGTAAAGCGTCAGGTAAAGGACCAATGTAAATATGCGAGGAGATAGTCATTGGTGACCATCATTACAAATGTTGGCTGGCGATGACGGATGCTCATGGAGAGAGTTTTTACGCACATGTCGGCCTGAACCGGGCCAGTGAGAAACGGCGGGTTCAAAGTCTGACATAAGCTTTTCTACGTCTAAACGAAATATCTAATCATACACTGCCAGCTAGAGATCAGCAGGTAGGAGTGTGGAAACCATGCTCCCTGCTATTGTGATGCAAATCAACAAAAGATAGGTCAGGCACTTCCATCCACCCTTCAGAGAGAATGCATAGATCACTAGTGGAACAACCATCCGCGCCGACGAGCCAACTGTTTGTCCGAGGCCATTCACAGTGCCAAAGGATTTTCTATTTGGGACAGCGCCCATTATGAACATCTGAGAGCAACCTGGATGGATGTAGCATTACATGCTTAGCTGGGACATTCCATTGACGTACCATAGGCCATATAAATTAGGGAAGACATTCCCACATGGATTTCTAGTAGGCGGCGAACCAAAAAATTGGTGTTCTGGAAGTATGCTGTAATTAAGTGGAGCACAGGGAATAAGGCGAAGAAGAGTATCATCGAGGACAGACAAGTCGAATAAACTTTCTTGGAACCGAAGCGCTGCACGAGCCACGGAAACAGTAATAGCTGAACAAGAGTGTTGCAGCTGCCCCATGTTGCCATGATTCTAATCATAGCTTCTGGTAAGATACCGAGACCGTACTCCTGAATGGGAGTTTTGTACATCATAGGCAATAAAGTTTGCTGTGCCTGATCGAGAAAGGAAATGAAAGCGTAATTCAACAGTACGATGATGAGTTGGCGATTGATGAGCTCCTTGAGGTCTGATATCTTCTGAATCTTATCAATCGGAAGTAACCCTTCGACTATTCCAGGGATGCTTTGCGTGACCTCCTGCCCAATACTGCTGACAGTATTCTCGACATCTTCCTCGGGGTTGTATACTGCACCATAGCCTGGACCTCTTGCTTGATCGATTAAGGCCGTAGTGCTTGAAGGAATCGGAGAGGTTGACAAGCCAAAAGCACACTGATCTTTAATTATCCGGAAGACTCTCCAGTTGGCCTGATATTCTGCGGGTAGAGTCTTAGAGTCATCAGCTGGCGGAAGCCGAGAGAAATATGCAAAAAGAACCTACTTCCTGTAATCCCTGATGGGTGAGAAGGAAAGAGAAGAACGAGAAGGAGGAGGCCATGGCACAAGGAATAAAAAGGGGGTGATCTCTGATGAACGGGATCCTTTCAAGAATTGGAAGCCTTCCCTTGAGGATTGCAAAAAAATTGCCCACAGACGACCTGCACTTGATTGTTGTTCTCTGCAGAGCCGATTCTGAGAACTACATGAGACCTTACCCGATGCTTAATCCGATAGTTTGTGCTATCGGCAAGATGGCGTAAGCTCGATGCTGGTTGGTAACATCGGTGATCTAAATTGCGCTGTCCCTTTAGTCAAATAAGGCGCAAACGAAGAATAGCTTACTTCGGCAATCACCGTCTTCGTTGTTTCTATCATCAGATGAGTTCGAGACAAGCTCAAAACCTGTTCATTCGCCATTTTAGCGCTCACCTAGATTTCCACCAGAAATCCCTTGCATAGAGCGTGCAGCAACTTGTACCCAGGTATTGTTGGTGACTCCAAGCAAGAAGGTTGATAGGCAAAGGCCGAAGGATCCTACTAGGAGGATAGGACGGCGGCCAAGTTTATCTGAGAACTTTCCCCACTGGTATACCGTAACGGTTTGTGCAAAGAAGAGGGCAGACTCCTGTTGAGACATCACCATGAATAAAGCACTCCAAAATGCTGTGCTGGTATTCATACCAAGAACTGAGGATATTTTGAAGCTTTCAGGACGTCATTTTCAGATATTCTAGGGCCTGTATCTGCCCTTGTCACCAGACCATCGTTGAAGGAGTAAATGATTGAATTTGTCAGGGGACCAGCAAGTAAAATAGTGGCAATTATCAGAAGTTGCTTGACAGGAAGTGACATTTGGCTTCGGAGTTCGTATTGCAGTTTTGTAGTCAGAATCAGAGATGTCTCCCATAGCACAGAGGGTCCACAAAAGGAAATAAGACTAGAAGCACGCTAAGCCTACCGGAGCGTCTAGCGTCGATCAGTCTGGAAGCCGGTGCTAGCGGCAGGCCATATCTCAATTCATAAGACGACTGTTATGAAGCCTTGAGCGTCAGTTCACTGCAAGGTTCTCTAGCGGAGTGGCTGCAAGGTCATATCACGTGTCAACTTCGCCCACCGTCCGGTTATACACCTTTTGTTGATACAATACTGGATCTTGCAGACAACGCCCTCCACGCTTTGACACTAGTTGCGGAGTAGAAATTCCCAATCCAAAGAGAAGAACGTCAAATCACGTGTAGTATTCAGTCAGGGACAGTCATTCAATATCCAAAGTCGGCACTTGACACAATGCTGCTGATAGCATTACCCTCATCTCGTAAAAGGTGAGATTGCACATGTACACTAGATTATCTGACTTAATTTTAAAAAAAACTGGGTAGATCCTTCGTTAGGCCATGTCATCCAACGAAAATCATGAACCTGAAATCATCGACCTCACCGCTCTTTCCGACTCTTCAAGTGCGGATGGAGACAGCGCAACAAGTGGCTCTCTATGCGACTCCGACTCTGACATGTCCGAGGTCGAGATTCATCTTAATGAGGAGACGAGGACTCAACTGAAGAATGTTGTCGATACCATCCCGGCTGTGCGACTTCGAGAGGTATTGGTAAGAATGATAGAAACAGAGCCGGCTGTTGAGATTGCCCTTTCTAAAGAACTTATTACGATCAATCGTGAAACTCGCACCATCGTTCCGAGATGGGAGACTTGTCCCAATTGCCAGGAAGATTATGACATAAACACACAGAGAGAGGACGGTGAATGCCAGTTCCATTCAGGTGCGCAAGTAGTGCCACCCCATGTTGAAGGATGAAAGGATCTAAACATCATAATTCTGTTGAAGGCGAACTGGAAGTGAACGAAGCTGCATTCGCGGATCATGATGAAAATGGACCGATGGACATTGAAGAGAATCAAGCCTCTTTTCCTGAAGAATCTACATGGACCTGTTGTCGAAGACAGGCAGATGATCCTGGCTGTGTCCGGGATCAACATCAAGCCTCAGTCCTGAGGAAACGACGTCGTCTTTGAAGCTTGTCCGGTGGACTTCCGAAATCCGGAAATGTGAAAATGCTATTTCTAGCTCAGCCCCCTTTTGTTCAATCTCGCTTAACGAGTGTTTACAAAAAAAGTGTTTTTTGTTCATTGCTCTGCTGTTTAATCGGACAACTGCAATCGATTGAATAACCATCCGTTTCTCGGGCCGTTCTGTTTACACTCTCCACCAGCATGATAATAGTCACGGGGCTTTTTCGAATATACCTTTGTTCAAATCTCCCCATTGGACGACTTTGCTCGGCTTAGTGATTTCCATTTTCGTTGCCGCTATCCAATTGATCCAAAACCTTATCACCATCTGCCTAATTGTAGTAAGGGACTGAAATATAAACCGGTCTTTTACTCTGACCACCTTCCTTTCTCCAATGGACCACTTACAATCTTGCTTGAGTGCGCTCAGAGCAGCAACTTCATGAACTGGTGTTGCGGCCTGCCGCAAAGGATCCTTATGTTCATGATGTCCTTGTTATGGAGCTTGAGGAAACACTGAGCACATCTACCGATGAGGCTGAAATTCCCCCTTCTCAAAGGCCCGAATCCTCTTGCCACCATCACACGAAGTCCAGCACCTTATCCGACTCCCCTGTACCCGATTCAGATCAGGAAGAGTTCGCATACCACCCAGGTAAATTTCCTGTTTCCTTACGCTGCTCTAGAGCTTAGAACGAAAACAGGTCGACTCGAATCTGAAAAGTACGAATTTCTGACTGTCACTCCGGAGGGCCATATATACCGAGAGGTACGAGCGGTTTCCATGTGGAGTTGTTGTGAAGGGGACGATGTGAGCGCTGGATGCAAAGTCACCTCCGGCCATACCCTGGTGCCTCGCTCTCGCCGCACGCGTGTTCATCACACAAAACAATGTTCCTCCAGAGTATAAAGGAAACGAGGACGATGGTAGACAGATCCCTTGAACTTGCATTTGTTCTCGTCAATGCACTATTTATGCTTTCATTTTGACAAATTTGTGGTCCTTCACGATGGGGTGCTTCCCATCTTTACTAGTTTGAAAACTTTTTTGAAATGTCGTTTGGCTCTGAATGGTCTCGTGCCATAAACCCAAAGTAGTGCGAGACCAGACCACCATCAAGTTTAGACTGGTACTACTCCTTTCAGATGGAATGATCTCGGAGTCCCTCGTAAGAATCGATACCTTTTCGGATGTATCCTTAAATGCAGTCCTTATATACGGTTAAAAATGGGGAACATAGATTTCTTCGGACACTCTTCGGTTCTTTGTTCACAATTCAAGACTTAAAGTTTGAGCCACATTGAACTTTTGTCAGAAGATGTTCACGGAAGTTTCACAGGTATGACACATACCAGAAAACCCCTAGCTTCTATCTTCGTTAAAACAGGAAGTCACAACTTGTGGGGTGTGAAGGTTAAAATAGCCTACACACATATATATATATAAGCTGTCTCTACAGTAATTGAGCACATGATGGATGCTTCATGGAATACTGAGCATTGCACTAAAAATAAGCTGAGCATCATCTCTTGATGATCAAGTGTTTCACTTTCTTGTCTTTAGATATAGATATCTTGACTCAACAAAACTACTTTCAATAGAGAAAGGAAAGACAAAAGACGAAAATTGAGGTGGCCCTTCCATGCTAATTATGTACTCTGCCAGATCTAGAACAAAACCAAAAATCTGCATTAGTGCAAGCATTCCATTTTGCCTAAATGTATAGATACTTGCTCTATCATCAAAGCAGTCAGTCTGGAGGATACATCAAGGTTTCAGCAGATTGATTTGTCATCAGGGCAAATGTACTGGCTCCCACTAGGCACACAGGTCTGTGCCGCTTAGTCATCCATCAGTCATAGGATAAGTCTGGTTATTAGGCCAAATTCAACGCGAAATTCCACGCGTTTAATTCACCAATGAATTTGACTTGAATAACCCAACCATGGCCATGGCCTTCCCAGCCGACTGCCTCCCTCCTATAATCTTAAGGGGTTTCCAGCATAAAGCAAAAAGAGAGTTAAGAATTACCTTACTTCTGAGGGTTATTTTGAGTCTCGAGAGGCCCTATCTGTGTCAAGTCATTTACAACTCAGAGTATGAGAGAAAAATGGCTTCTTAACTGTTATCTATGCATGTGATTGAAGCTGCCAGCCTCCCAATATACTAGACAAGCCCCTAGGTGTAGAAAATGTTATGCAATTGGCCATAAGATGACTTGAAGGGCATGCACTTTACATTATTCAGACATATTATAGTTTTGTTGGTGAATTAAACTGGAATTTCGCGTTGAATTTGCACTTATCCCATTATCAATGGATGACTAAGCGGCACAGACCTGTGTGCCTAGTGGGAGCCAAATGTACTTGAACTCACCTGATATGGTCATTTGACGGACTCCTGTCACTCTGTCACATGATATGCTAAACATTCGCATGTGTTAGATAGACAGGACTGGTTACCATTTTATTTAAAACATGAAACTCTCAGGAGACAAGCTTTTTCCCAAGCCTGGGCTATGGGTTTAAACAGAGGATGAAAGATGTTTGGGCTCACGAAAACAAGTTGTGTTTTATCTCTTGATGTTCAGCCTAGTTCAGGTTTCACCATACGCTATATCAGAGTCGACTGTGTTATATCTGTCCGATCAGGGTTCCGAACCATGACCATTGCTGGGTCATATATTTATAAAAGCCCCAACTGTTTTGGTAGGACCTCATCCGGTACCATAATCAACCTTCAGGGGACTGTCACAGGTTAGTTGATACGAAAAGAAGTGCACATCAGCACCTGCTATTTACTCCACTCTGTCCATATGTAGCGATTCAAACCTGATTGATTATGGCAACGCATCTGGTGGAAGGCTACAATAATTCTACATTCACTTGTAGAAGATAA
>Ga0153924_1000637_pt1 | contig 21259 bp, 24 predicted proteins | sample TSNJ008MetaG_FD_104709 | JGI IMG/M metagenome (GOLD analysis project Ga0153924, IMG submission 104709) | Attine ant fungus gardens microbial communities from New Jersey, USA - TSNJ008 MetaG | ecosystem: Host-associated > Fungi > Mycelium > Unclassified | place: USA: New Jersey, Wharton State...
CGGGTGGCCGGCTCCACTGCGGTGCGCGGTTCCGGCTCGGTGGTCACGGTCATGACAGTCCTTCTGCGAGCGGGCCCAGTGCGAGCACCGGGAAGTAGGTGAGTGCGGTGACGATGACGGCGACGCCGCCGAGCAGCCCGATGAAGAGCGGGCGGTGGGTGGGCAGCGTGCCGACGGTCTCCGGCACCTTGTCCTGCGCGGCGAGCGACCCGGCGAGCGCCAGGACGAACACCATCGGCACGAACCGGCCGAGCAGCATCACGACGCCGAGCGCGGAGTTCATCCACGTCGTGTTCGCGGTGAGGCCGCCGAACGCCGAGCCGTTGTTGTTCGCACCCGAGGTGAACGCGTAGAGCAGCTCGGACAAGCCGTGGTTGCCGGGGTTGAAGATCGACGTGCCGATGACCTGCTCGCGGACACCCGGGATCACCAGGGACAGCCCCGTGGCGAGCAGCACGAGCGTCGGGGTGACGAGGATGTACAGCGCGGCGAAGGTCATCTCGCGGGCACGGATCTTCTTGCCGAGGTACTCCGGGGTCCGACCGACCAGCAGACCGCCGATGAAGACCGTGATCACGGCGAGCACGAGCATGCCGTAGAGCCCCGAGCCGACGCCGCCGGGCGAGATCTCGCCGAGCATCATGTTGAGGAGCGCCATCATCCCGCCGATCGGCGTGAAGCTGTCGAACATCCCGTTCACGGCGCCGGTCGAGGTCGCGGTCGACGTGGTGCCGAAGAGCGTCGTGCCGAGGATCCCGAAGCGGGATTCCTTGCCCTCCATCGCGGCACCGGCCGCGTGGGTTGCCGTTCCAGTCCCGGCGAGCTCGAACGCGGACATCACCGAGAGCGAGACCAGGAAGATCGCGCCCATCACGGCGAGGATCGCGTAGCCCTGCCGGTCGTCGCCCACCAGGCGCCCGAAGGTGCGCGGCAGCGAGAACGGGATGACGAGCATGAGGAAGACCTCGACGAGGTTCGTCCACGCCTGCGGGTTCTCGAACGGGTGCGCCGAGTTCGCGTTGAAGTACCCGCCGCCGTTCGTCCCGAGTTCCTTGATGGCCTCCTGCGAGGCGACGAATCCGTCCGGGATGTGCTGCGAGCCACCCGTCAGGGTCGTGAGGTCGGTGCCGCTCCCCCACGACTGGATGACACCGCCGGCGACGAGCACGATCGCGAACACGAACGCTCCCGGCAGCAGGAGCCGGCCGGTCCCGCGGACGGTGTCCACCCAGACGTTGCCGAGGGTGCCGGACTTCCGACGGGCGAACCCGCGGACGAGTGCGACGGCGACCGCGAGGCCGACCGCTGCGGACAGGAAGTTCTGCACCGCGAGTCCGGCCATCTGGACCGAGTAACCGACGGTGGCCTCGGGCGAGTAGGACTGCCAGTTCGTGTTCGCCACGAACGACGCCGCGGTGTTGAACGCGAGCGACGGTCCGACGTTCGGCAGACCGAGGTCCCCGGGGAGCACGACCTGGATGCGCTGGAGCAGGTAGACGACCAGCAGCCCGACGACGCTGAAGAGCAGGACGCCGCGCAGGTACGCCGCCCAGGACTGCTCCGCGTCGGGGTCGACTCCGATCACCCGGTAGACGCTGCGCTCGACGCGGGTGTGCCGGACCGGCGTGTAGACGCGGGCCATCCAGTCGCCGACCGGGCGGTACGCGACGACGAGGAGCAGGACGAGCGTGGCGACCTGGACGATGCCGGCCCACGTGTCCGACGTGCTCATCAGAACTTCTCCGGGCGCACGAGCGCCCAGACGAGGTACACGACAGCGGCGATGCCGAGGACGGCGGCCGCGACGGTGATGACGATCACAGCCGCTCCACCCCCTTGGCGATCAGTGCCACCACGCCGAACACGGCGAGGACACCGGCGACGACGAAGACGTCGAACACGAGGGACTCCAGAAGGTCACGGGGTCCGCGCCGGGCGACGCGGACGGCACCACGTGTGGTGCCGAACCGATGCTGGGTCCTGCACCGCGCCTCCAGGCCGGTCCTGACGGATCCCTAACGCGCTCCTGGCGGACGCATGCGCCTCGCTAACGCGCGCTCGCGCCCCGCAGCCGTTCGGCCAGGGCAGCGGTCGCGTCGCGCAGTTCGTCCGGGCCCTCCACCGTGAAGTCCACCGCCGACGCGGCGAACGCCGCGGCGAGTCCCTCCCACGACCACGATCCACGGGTGATTCGGCACCGGTCGGGTCCGAGCGGTTCGAGCTCGGCGTCCGCGGGCAGGTACGGCGCGATGGTCCGGGCAGGCACCTCGAGGACCGCGGTGCCGACGCAGGGCCAGACGTCCTCGTGGGCCGAGCCCTTGAACCGCGCGGACACGAAGGCCGCGGCGTCGCCGCCCGGGATCGCCCGCGGTGCGAACGGCACCCGGGTCCGCATCCGCGGCGTGATCCGGTCGATCCGGTGGGTGCGCCAGTCCTGGCGTTCGAGGTCCCAGTCGAGCAGGTACCAGCGGCCGTTGCGGGCGACGACCGCGTGCGGTTCCACCCGGTGCGGCGTCTCGTCGTCGCCGTAGCCGAAGCGGAGGAGTTCTCGGAGGTGCACGGCCTCGCTGACGGCGACGAGGACCCCCGGGTCGGTCCGGGTCGGACCGGGTGTGGTCAGCGCCTCGACCGCGTCGACCCGTGATCGGAGCCGCGCCGGCATCACCTGCCGGACCGTCGCGAGCGCCCGCGCGGCCGACTCCGCGATGTCCGCACCCGACGCCGGTGCCACGGCGAGTGCCAGCGCGATCGCGACCGCCTGGTCGTCGTCGAACAGGAGCGGCGGCAGGTCGGAGCCCGCTGCGAGCCGGTACCCGCCGGCCGGGCCGCGGAGCGACTCGACCCGGTAGCCGAGCTCGCGGAGCCGGTCGACGTCGCGCCGGAGCGTGCGGGGGCTGACCTCGAGTCGTCCGGCCAACTCGTCCCCGGGCCAGTCGCGGTGCACCTGCAGCAGCGAGAGCAGCGCGAGCATGCGCGAGGACGGACCGGACATGTCGATCAGTATCCCCGGAGAAGCGGCCACGATCTGACCGCAATACCGCGGATGCTCGTCTCATGAGCATCGAGACGACAACCCACCTCAACTTCGACGGACAGGCCCGCGCGGCCCTCGACTTCTACGCCACGGTCTTCGGCGGCGAGGTCGCCGCCATGACCTACGGCGCGATGGGCGCTTCCCAGGACCCGGCATGGGCGGACCGGATCGTGTGGGGCCAGGTCGCCACCGACGCCGGCTTCCGGGTCATGGCGTTCGACGTCTGGCCGGACCAGCCGTACGACCAGGGCTCGAACGGGTTCTACGTGTTCGTGCACGGCGACGACGCGGCCGAGATCGAGCGCTACTGGGCAGCGCTGTCCGAAGAGGCCGAGGTCCGCCAGCCGCTCGGCCCGACACCGTGGGCACCGCTCGCGGGTCAGCTGCGCGACCGCTTCGGTGTCGTCTGGCAGCTCGACGTCGCCCCGGCCGAGTAGGACGCCGGTGCGGCTCGGGGACCTGCCCCGGGCCGCACGGTGCTTTCCGAGCCACTTCCCCACGAAATCCGGCCACCGGTAGCGTGCCGACATGCCCGAGTTCCGCCCGATGCCCGGTTACGAGCTCGGTAGCGGATGGGCCTCCGGTCGCCGTCGTCGCTCCCGGTTCGGCCGGGTCTGGCGCTGGGCCGGGCCACCGGTCGCACTGGTCGCGGTCGTCGGGGCGGCTGCGCTGTTCCACTGGTACGCCGGCGTCGCCGACCAGGTCGTTTGGGAGTGCGCCGTGTCGAGCTGCGGCACGAACGATCCGCGGTCCTTCGCTCCGGAAGGGTGCTGGGCGCTCCTGGTGCTCGCCGCCCTCGGGGTCGGATCGCTGCCAGGGCAGTGGTGGTGGCGTGGCGGACTCCTGCTCGCGTTCGCCGGCACCGCAGCGTGGTCGATCGACTTCTGGCGGATGCCCGGGATGGACCTCGGGCTGTTCGTCACGCCGATCGCGGCGGGGGTCGTCGGCGCCGTGCTCCTGCTCGCCCGGATCGGCATCGCGGTCGACCGGGCGCGTGGGCGAGCGGACACCGCTCGGCGGCAGGCCCAGCGCTGCGGGGCCTAGGACTCGACCGCCGACTGCGCTGACGGGCTCCACGTACTCACCGTCACCGCTGCCGTCACGGTCGCCGGGGCGAACACCGTCTCCGGGTCGACGTGGTGGTGGCTCGGCCCCATGTGCACCACGTCGTGGACGTCCTCGGCGGAGAGCTCCATCGTCCAGGTCAGGTCCTCCGACGACCGCAGCACGAAAGCCGGCGTCAGGGAGTCGTGCAGGCGCCGCTCCTTCTCCGGGTCCACCGAGATCGTGGCCTCGGCGAGCTCCGCCAGGTGCCCGGTCCGCGGGGTCACCACCACCAGCACGCCGTCGGGGTGCAGCACCCGGGCGTACTCGGTCTGGTTCCGCGGGGCGAAGACGTCGAGCACGACGGCGGCCGCGCCGTCGACGACCGGGAGGCGCTCGGTCACGTCCCCGACGACGGCTCCCGCACGCTCGTGTGCCCGAGCCGCCCGCCGGATCGCGATGGCCGACAGATCCAACGCCACCCCGCGCCTCCCGTCCGCCGCGCGCAGCACGTGTGCGAGGTAGGTGCCCGGGCCCGACCCGACGTCGAGGACCACGCCCGGCGCGTCGACCGACGCGACCACCGCGACGAGCGCCCGCTCGACGGGCGCGTAGTGGCCGCGCCCCAGGAACCGGAGGCGCGCGTCGACCATCTCCGGGGTGTCCGCGGTCAGTGCCCGACGCTTCGCGGGCAGCAGCGTCAGGTGGCCCTGCTTCGCCTCGTCGAAGCGGTGGCCCTCGGCGCAGCCGACCTGGCCGCCGTCGACACGACCGAGGGGCTCGGCGCAGACGGGGCAGGCGAGCACGGGCAGGAGGTCGTCGCGCACGGAGACCAGCGTACGGGCGTCGGTAGCCTGACCGGATGTCGCTGCAGCAGCTCTTCGGACTCGACGGTCGAACCGCGCTGGTCACCGGCGGGAGTTCCGGGATCGGGCGGGCCATCGCCTCCGCCCTCGCGGACGCCGGTGCGCACGTCCTCGTCGCAGCACGCACCGAGGCGACCATCGACGACACGGTCGCCACGATCCGGCGCGACGGCGGATCGGCCGACGGCATCGTCGCCGACCTCTCCTCCCGCGCTGGCGCCCACGCACTCGCCGACGCAGCCAGCGACGTCGACGTGCTCGTGAACTCCGCGGGGATCAACCTCCGCCCGACGATGGCCGAACTCGACGAGGACACCTGGGACGCCACGATGGCGGTGAACCTCGACGCACCGTTCGTCCTGGGGCAGCGGCTCGCGCCCGGCATGGCAGCGCGCGGCCACGGCCGCATCATCAGCATCAGCTCGCAACAGGCCCACCGCCCCTTCGCGGCCAGCGGCGCCTACGGGGTCTCCAAGGCCGGGCGGGGCCCCGCCGCCGGTTCCGGACCGACGCGCCAGCGGCGGGCCGGCCGTGCCGGTGGGGAGAGGCACTGGCCAGGTCCCAAGCAGAGGCCTGGTCCGGGCAGGGGGTCACCTCCAACGTCCTCGTCCCCGGTTTCGTGCGGACACCGCTGAACCGGCGGCTGAGCGCCGACCCCGTGACCGTCGCCGCGCTCGCGGCACGGACCCTGGTCGGCCGGAACGGGCTCGCGTCGGACTTCGCCGCCGCGGCGGTGTTCCTCGCCGGGGACGGATCGGCGTACGTCACGGGGCAGTCGATCGCGGTCGACGGTGGGTTCTCCGTGCACTGAACGCCCCTGTCCGCTGAACCTCGGTACGGTCGGGGCATGGCCGTCATCCACCAGGCAGAACTCCGTCCGTCGAAGGCCGAGGCGCTCGCCGCCTGGTTGCCCACGCAGCCCTGGAGCGGGCTGTCCGACGGCGACGACCTCACCATCGCGGGGAAGTTCCGGTTCGACGACCCCGAGGGCGAAGTCGGCGTCGAGACGATCCTCGTGCGGACCCCCGACGGACGCACGCTGCACGCACCGCTGACCTACCGTGGGGCGCCGCTGGCCGGTGCCGAGGACTTCCTCGTCACCGAGATGGACCACTCCGTGCTCGGACGTCGCTGGGTGTACGACGCCGCGGGCGACCCCGTGTACGCGGACGTCCTGCGCCGCGCGATCGTGACCGGCGGCCACGAGGCCGAGCTCACCCGGGACGGCGCACCCGGAACGTGGGAGAAGGAGGGCACGGCGATCGGCAGCGGCACCGCGCCTGACTCGCCGACGGTGTCCTCGGTCGTGGCGCGCAGCACTGACGACACGACCACGATCGACACCGATCACGGATCGCTCGTCATCGCACGGATCGTCGGCGCTGACCTGCCGTCGGGCGAGACCCTGGCGGGTTCCTGGTCCGGCGGGTCCGCCGTGCTCGCAGTCCTGCCGTCGTAGGTCCTGGCGGGGCCTGGGGCCCGGCTGACTCCGAGGGCCTGGCGGGTACGGGCAGGGCCTGCCTGTCCAGAGGTGCCGGTGGCAGGATCGAGGGTGTGAAGACACTGGAGTTGCCACAGACGGACCTCACCGCCTCCGACGTGATCGTCGGACTGATGCGGATCAACGACATGAGCGACGAGGACATCCGCGCGCTCTACGCTGCGTCCCGCGACGCCGGCGTGACGATGTTCGACCACGCCGCGGTCTACGGCGGCTGGCACGGCTGCGAAGAGCGGTTCGGCTCCGCCGTCACGCTCTCGCCGTCCGAGCGGGCCGAGATCGTGCTGCAGACCAAGGTCGGCATCCGCCCGACGGAGCACGGCGCGTACTTCGACTTCTCGTACGAGCACATCATCGAGTCGGTCGACGAGTCCCTGGCGGCACTCCGCACCGACTTCATCGACGTGCTGCTCCTGCACCGGCCCGACGCCCTCGTCGAGCCGGAGGAGGTCGCGAAGGCCTTCGACGAACTGCACGCCGCCGGCAAGGTGCACCACTTCGGCGTCTCGAACCACACCCCCGGGCAGGTCGAGCTGCTGCGTCGCTCGGTGCAGCAGCCCCTCGCGTTCAACCAGGTGCAGCTGAGCATCACGCACGCGAACGTCATCTCGCAGGGCGTCACAGCGAACATGGGCGGTCTCGACCAGTCGATCGACCGCGACAACGACATCCTCAACTACTCGCGCAGCAACGACGTCACACTGCAGGCCTGGTCGCCGTTCCAGAAGGGCTTCTTCGACGGCGTCTTCCTGGGCGACCGGGAGCACTACGCCGAGCTGAACGACCTGCTCGACGAGCTCGCTGCTGCCCACGGTGTCACGCCGACCGGGATCGCCGTCGCCTGGATCACCCGGCACCCCGCCCACTTCCAGGTCGTCCTCGGCACGACGAACCCGCAGCGTGTCCGGGACTCGGCGGCCGGCTCCGACGTGGAGCTCTCCCGCGAGGAGTGGTACCGGGTCTTCACGGCGGCAGGACACACCGTTCCCTGAGCTGATCGGGCAGGGTGGGATCGTGCTCCACGACCTCGCTCTGCCCGTCCCGCTCACCACCTCGTCCGGGGCCATCACGCTCCGGAACGCCTCGGCCGCCGACCTCGACGAGTTGATGGCGCTGCTGTCGGACGACCCGATCAGCGCAGCACGCGGCGACGTCGCGGACCCCGACGACCGGTCGCTCTACGCCTCCGCGCTTGAGGCGATCATCGTCGACCCGGCGAACGCAGTGCTCGTCGCCGTCGACGACGCCGGAGCTGCCGTCGGCACGATGCAACTCACCCGGATCCCCGGAATGGCCCGACGAGGGTCCGCCAGGCTGCTCGTCGAAGCCGTCCGGGTCCGCAGCAGCGTCCGGTCCAGCGGCATCGGCAGCGCGCTGATGCGGTGGGTGACCGACGTCGCCGCACCGGCACTCGGAACGCCGCTCGTGCAGCTGACCTCGGACGCCGACCGGATCGACGCGCACCGGTTCTACGAGCGCCTGGGGTTCACGGGATCCCATGTCGGCTTCAAGTACCGCGTCCCGAACGCCGACTGAACAGCGGAGCCCATCCCCCGATCCCGGCCCTGGCGGTTGCCAGGCTGATATGTCAGACTGGGACGAGTCGCCCCATCGCGGTGGGAGCGGAAGTGGTCCCCGGGAGCTCCTGCGGTATAGCGGGGCCCGGGGATCCGCGCTTTCACCTGCGATTCTCGACCACCTCGAGCCGATGACGAACTGCCTCCAGAAAACGAGGCTCTTCCTGGCGGGCCCGCCCGACCAGTCCGCAGACGGCGTCTGCCGCCCAGAGCAGCGGTTCGGCGGCGCCTGGACGGTGGTCGACTCGCAGGCCGCGCAGCACACGCTGGGCCTTGAGCGCGTCGACATGCGCGCGGTCGGACCGATCCGCTGGGCCGCGGGATTCGAGGACGACCCGTCCGACACCGACCCCGATGAGTTCGACCAGCATCCGCTCGAGCGTCAGCCGTCGGCGTCGCTCACTCTTGACCGCTGTGTCGTACAGTCCCACGACCGCCAGCCCGCGCCATTCGTGGAGCAGGAGGTGCTCGACGACCTGCATCCGATGGCGCCCATCACTCTCGGTCCAGTGCAGCTTCGGAGCTCGTCTCGGTTTGAGCGTTTGCAGGCCCGTACGGAAGCGCTCCGCGGCGTCGTCGTCCACGACGACCGCCCCGAGGATGTAGGCACCTGGATCGCGTCGATCTCCGGGCTCGGATTCATCCACGAACGCAGTCGGTGTCATTTCAGGATTCTACCGTTTGCAGGCCGTGATGATTCGTCAGTACCATCGCTGCATGCCGTTGAACTTCGTCGCCGTCGACTTCGAGACCGCCAACTTCGATCGGGCTTCGGTGTGTGCCGTGGGCCTGACCCGGGTCGCGGACGGGGTCGCGGATCCGTCGATGGCCTTCTACGTCGCACCGCCGACCGGGCCCGCCTTCACGAACAGCCACATCCACGGGATCGAGGCTCGTCACGTCGAGGGTGCGATCTCATGGTCCGCAGCACTCGATCGCATCGCCGCGATCACTGGCGGCTTTCCGTTGGTGGCGTACAGCTCGTTCGACAAGGGCGTCTTCAACGCCGCCAACAGCCTCACCGGGGAGGCCGACCGCGGACTCCGGTTCCTCGACGCGCTCGTCCTGGTGAAACGCCACTACGGCTTTGCGAGCAACCGGCTCCCGGCGGTGGCGGCCGAGTTCGGGATCCCGTCGTTCGAGCACCACGACGCGGGTGAGGATGCAGCGGCGTGCGCTCACATCACGCTCCGGATCGCAGCGGATCGGTCTGCGGACTCCGTCGACGCGCTGTGGGGTGACGGGTCGACAACGGTCGCTCGAGGTGGAGCTGGCGGAACGGCCCGGAAGCAGTACACGAAGAAGGCCGAGCTTCCACAACCGAGTCCGGTCGCCGACCCCGAACACCCGCTCTTCGGGGAGGTCGTGTGCTTCTCCGGTGACCTCGAGAGCTACGGACGGGCCGAGGCGCAAGAGATCGTTGCGTCGTTCGGCGCCTCCGTCTCCGGCAACGTGACGAAGAAGACGACGCTGGTCGTGATGGGCGGCTTCGATCCGGCGACGCTCCGCCCCGGCGCATCGCTGAGCACGAAGGTCCAGCGCGCGCAGGAGCTCGCAGCGAAGGGGCAGCAGGTCGAGGTCGTCACCGAGCAGACGTTCCTCGAGATCCTCTCGTCAACGTGACGACGGGCGAACCGCGACCCGCGCGTGTCGGCTAGGGTCTCCCCGTGACAGAACGACTGACCCACGCCGACATCGTCGCCGAACCGGCCAGCCGCGCGCGCTTCGGCTACAACGCCGCGCTCGACGGGCTGCGGGCCATCTCGGTGTTCGGCGTCATCGCGGGTCACGCCCACTTCGGCGGACGGATCGCCGGGTACCACGGCGTCACCGTCTTCTTCGTCATCAGCGGTTACCTCATCACGAGCCTGCTCACCGCCGAGCACGCCCAGACGGGTCGGATCGCCCTCGGCCGGTTCTTCCGGCGCCGCTTCGCACGCCTGGCACCCGCACTCGTCCTCGTGGTCCTCGTGACCGTCGCGTGGCTCCTCGTCATCCGCGAACCGATCGCGACCTGGTGGGCAGGCCCCGTGGGCGCGTTGACCTACACGACGAACCTCATCCAGTACTTCGCGGGCAACGGTTCCGTGAGCTTCTACTTCCAGTACACGTGGTCGCTCGGCCTCGAGGAGCAGTTCTACCTCGTGTGGCCGCTCCTGCTCGTGCTGCTGCTGAAGTTCCGGTCGTCGACCGTGACCCTCTGGGTGCTCGGCGTCGTCTACGTCGGCTTCTGGGTGCTCCGGTACCTGCAGGACAAGGGCGGCCCGACGCACGAGGCCCAGATGTACGGGCCGATCTCGCACGCCGACGCACTCATCCTCGGCTGCATCCTGGCGATCGTGCTCGAGCGGTGGGCGGGTTCGCGCTGGCTGGAGCGGCTCGTGGTCATCGCCGGTCCGATCGGCGTCGTGCTGCTCGGCTGGGTCGCCGTCGTGCCGCAGGGCGTGCGCGGTGTGCGGATCTTCGACTCCGCCGGGTTCGGGCAGACGGCACTCGCCGCGGCGGCCGTGGTGGCCTGGCTCGTGCTGGAGCGCCGCGGGTTCCTCGCGCGGTTCCTCTCGATCCGTCCGCTGGTGTTCCTCGGCAAGCTCTCGTACGGGTTGTACCTCTGGAACCTGCTCGCGGTGTTCGCGTTCGTGAAGGTCGCCGGACACTGGCCCGGGTACTCGAAGTACCTGCTCCTCTGGCTCGCCGGACTCGTGCTGGTCTCGTGGCTGTCCTACCGGTACGTCGAGACGCCGTTGCGCCTGCGGTGGGCCAAGCCCGGGAACCACGCGATGGTCGGCGTGAAGCGCGACGTCGAGGAGCCGAACCCCGCGAAGATCGGCTGACGCCGGTCAGTCCGACGAGGTCGGGGCGCTCGGCACGCTGACATCGACGGGCGAGACCGCTGCGGGATCGGCGGACGCCCCGCCCACCACGTCGAACGAGATCCCGAGCATCGCCGGGTCCTCGTCGAGCTCGAGCCCGTCCTGCTTCACCTGGTCCTCCGGGATGGCACGGCCGCCGGACGGATCGAACGAGTTCGCAATCGACATGCAGACGAGCATGCCCGTCGTGCTTGGCAATCGCCCAAGAGCCTCCGGAGAACGCGCGATCAGGCCGCCGGGGTGTCCGCCGCGATGAGTTCGAGCTGCGTGAGCGGCAGGTCCGACACCGCCGTGAACGTGAAGTCGGTGCCGGTGCCCTGCAGCCGGAACACCCGGGTCTGCCCGGCCCAGTCGAACACGGCGTCCTGCACGGCGACGCGGGTGTCACCGAGCGCGACGTCCCACGAGTGGACGCCGGGCTCGGACACGGTGACCGTGTAGAGCGACGTGGGCACCGGTGCGACCTCGAACGACACCGACGTCCCGGCGGTCAACGCCGTGACCGTCCGACCGGTGTCGTCGCTCAGTGGTGCGAGCCCCACGGGCAGCAGGTCGACGGGAGTGTCCCGGTACCCGTGCACCTCGGACGCCGAGACGGGCCGGGTGTCCGACGCCCAGCCCTGGGGCTCGGACGACAGCGTGAAGACGATGCGCGACGCCGAGACCACCACGCGGTGCGGGATGCTGACCGACGTCCAGGGCGAGCCGTCGACCGTCACCGACGCGACGTACGCGCCTGCGGAGCCGGCGGCGACCTCGATGACGGTGGGCGTGCCTCCCGGCTGCTGCAGCACCGTCCTCCGGACCGACGGCGGCACGAGCACGTAGGATCCCGTGGACGGCGCCAGCGGGTACAGGCCGATCGTCGCGAACACGTACCAGGCGCTCATCTCGCCGTTGTCCTCGTCGCCCGGGTAGCCCTGGCCGAGGTCCGAACCGACGAAGAGTCGTTCCAGAGCCGAGCGGACGATCCGGTGGGCGTCGTCGTGCCGCCCGGTGAACATCGGGAAGAACGGGATGTGGTGCGCGGGCTGGTTGGAGAGCCCGAGCATGCCCGTGCGGACGTCGCGGGCCTCGGTCATCTCGTGGATCGGGACGCCGTACGACCCGGCGTGCGCGGTCGCTCCGGTCTCGGGGGTGCTGAAGAACTCGTCGAGCCGGGCGTCGAAGCGGGACGGCCCGCCGTGCAGGTCGACGACCCCGGCCCCGTCGTGCGGCGCGGTGAAGGCCGTGCCCCACGCGTTCGTCTCGGTGTAGTCGTCGCCCCAGTCCCGCGGGTCGAACTCGGTGCCGACCCGCCACGAGCCGTCGGGGTCGCGGCCGATGAAGAACCCGCGTTCGGAGTCGAAGACGTTCCGGTACTGCAGGGAGCGACGTGCGAACCACTCCGCCTCGGCTTCGTACCGGGCGAGGTCGGCCGGCGTCTCGGCGCGCGAGGCGAGCAGGCCCGCCATGACGGCGAGTCCCCAGTCGTTGATGGCTGCGTCGAGGGTCCAGGACATGCCCTCGCTGGTCCCGGTGTCGACGTGGCCGCGGAAGGCGCCCGGGAGGCTCCCCTTGCGTCCGACACGCTCGTCCCGCGGCGGGACGGTCGCGTTGCGCAGTGCGCTCCGGTACGCCTCCGCCAGGTCGAACCCGGTGACGCCCTTCGCCGCGAGGTCCGCGAAGACGGTGTCGCTCGTGGTGCCGGTCATGCAGTCCTCGGCGCCGGGTGCACTCCACCGCGGCGTCCACCCGCCGTCGTGGTGGTGCTCGACGAAGCCCTGCGCGAGTTCGCCCGCCGTGTCCGGGGTGAGCAGTGCGAGGAGGGGCCAGGCGGTCCGGTAGGTGTCCCAGAACCCGTTCGTGGTGGTGAACGGGCCCTCGACGATCTCGGGTCCCGGTTCGTCGCGGATCGGTTCGGCCTGCACGGCACCGTACGGGGAGCGGTGGTGCGGCGTCCCGGTGAGCGCGGTCTCGCCGGCCCGGTTCGGGTAGAGGAACAAGCGGTACAGCCCCGAGTACAGGCTCGTGAGCTGATCGGGGGTGGCGCCGTCGAAGGAGAGCGTGTCGAGCTTCTCCGTCCAGAGCGCCTCGGCACGGGTCCGCATCGCGGCGAACGTGCCGGCGGCGTCGAGGTTCGCGCGGGCGTCCTCGAACGAGACCGTGGAGATGCCGAGCAGCACGTCGGTGTCGCCCGCGACCGACAGCCAGCCGCGCAGCTCTCGCTCGCCGACGGTCGTGTGGTCGGCCGTCACCCCGGGGACGCGGACGTGCACGAAGTGGGGCGGGGTCCCGGGGCGGTCGTCGAGCAGGGCCTCGACGACGGCGGCGTCGTCGGTGACCGTCACGGAGACCTCCGACACCCGGCCGTGGTGGTCGAGCACGATGCTGCGCACTCCCGTGAACCGGAAGCCGAGGGCGAACTCCCCCGCGGTCACCTCCGCGGTGACGCCGCCGTCGAGGTCGACCCGGTAGCGGTGCGGCCCGTCGTCCTCGTGGTCGTGGTCGAACCCGAGCGCCCGAGCAGTGCGGTCCGGATCGGGGGTCTCGAGCGGGGACGGCATGACCTGGAACACCCCGCGGTCCCCCATCCACGGCGACGGGATGTGACTCGTCGCGAAGGCCTGGATCGCCGCTCGGACCCGGCCGTCGGCCCCGGTCCGGGCGTGCTCCTGGTACGCGTACGGCCACCGGTTGCTCGACGCGTCGGTCATCGGCAGGCCGAACACCCCGCCGTGCGGGAGCCCGACGAGCGGGGCGTTGTTGCCGCGGGAGAACCGGGACGACGCCTGGGTGCCGCGGGTGGTGCGGACGTGGCCGAGCGGCGTCGCGGGGGCCGGACGTGCGGCCTCGATGCGGACGGCGTCGAGCCAGCCGCGCAGTGGCGGACGCTCCCCGTCGTCCGGCGTGTGCTGCGGGGCGGAGCCGAGCCGTGCCTCCAGGCGGTCCACGACGCGACCAGCGAACGGCGTGAGGTCGACTGCGCGGCGGTTCCACTGGTCGACCCACTGCTTGCGTGCCGCGTCCTGCGCTGCGGGCGTCAGCGCGTCGCCGTACTGGTCACGTGCCGGACCTGCACCGTCGCTCGGGGTGTCGCTCAGCCGGGAGCCGTCGGCGAAGACGACGTCGAGCGAGAACGCCGTCGCGTCCCAGAAGTGCGGGAGGTCGGCCTCGGTCGGCTCCGAGGCACCGTCGGGCAGTGTGCGTTCGGGGAACCACACCCAGGAGAGCTCGTGTCCGGCCTCGATCGTCCGTCCGGCGAACCCGGGCACGATCGCCGTGACGGTCGTCTCCCCCGCTCCGCGCTCGACGAGGTACCCCTCCGGGGACTCGAATCCGGCCTGGTTCCTGGCCGCGACGGCCGTCGTCGGCCCACCGCTCCGTTGCAGCTCTCGCACGCTGTCACCCTATTTGGTCCAGCGTCTGGAGGAAAACCTCCGGCGTGTCAGCCGCCCGACTTGTTGTGCCCCGGCGCGTTCCCGGAGTTGCCGGGCGCGCTGGCGTCCGCCGCCGAGCCCGTGCCGCTCTGCGGGTCCTGCACCGGGTTCGTCACCGGGGAGCTCGGCTGCGGCCCCACCGACGGGTCGTCCGCCGGGTCGCTCGGCTGCTCGGGCTGCTCCGGCTCGCTCGGTTGCTGCTCCGGCTCGCTCGGTTGCTGCTCCGGCTCGCTCGGTTGCTGCTCCGGCTCGCTGGGCTGCTGTTCCTCGGACGGTTGCTGCTCCGGCTCGGACGAGGTCGACGGTGTGCTCGAGTCCGTCGGCGCCGGGGTGCGGTCACCACCCAGGGCGAACACCGCGACCGCGATGCCGATGAGCACGAGGACCACGACGACGACCGCCGCGATGATCGGACCCCGACGGCGCCGCTTCGGTTCATCGGGGGCCTGGGCCGGGGGTGCGGCGACCGGTCCGCGCGGGACGCCGGCGCTGGGTGCGCCGCGCTGGGCGCCGAGGACGGTGGTCGCGACGTCGTCGCTCGCGGGCTGCTGCGCGTTGAGCACACGGGTCGCGTCGGCGTCGGGTCGGCCGCCGTCGCCGGTCGTCGGACCGGAGGCTCTGCTCACGGGCATCGCGCGGGTCGCGTCGTCCGCGTGGGCAGCTCCCGCAGCGCCGGCTGCAGCTGCTCCGGCAGCAGCCGCGGCAGCGCCGCCGGCCTGCGTCACGGTGCCCGGACCGCCGGGCAGGAGCTGGGTCGCGGGCGTCGCGTCGTCGTACTGGAGCGCCCGGAGGCGCTGCGCGGCTTCCTCGGCAGTGGGCCGGTCGGCCGGGTCCTGCGCGGTCATCACGTGCAGGAGCGTCCGCCACGCAGTCGGCAGGTGCTGGTCGATCTCGGGGCTCCGGGTCAGCCGTGCCGTCGCCGACTCGACCGCGCTCCCGGGGAACGGCTGCCGCCCGGTCAGGCACTCGAGCAGCACCAGCCCGAGGGCGTAGACGTCCGCCTTGCCCGTGATGCCCTGCGCGAGGACCTGCTCCGGAGCGAGGTACGCGGCCGTGCCCATCACCGTGCCCGTGCCGGTGACCCGTGCGGCGTCGCGGAGCAGGGCGATGCCGAAGTCCGCGAGCTTCACGTGGGAGCCGTCGGCCTCCAGGAGCACGTTCGCCGGCTTCACGTCACGGTGCACGATCCCCTGCGCGTGGACCGCGGCGAGGCCGTCGGCGACCTGCGCCCCCACGCGCGCGGTCGTCGCCCGGTCGAGCGGCCCCTCGCGCAGCCGCGTGGCGAGGTCGCTGCCCGGCACGAGCTCCATCACGAGGTACGAGTCGCCGTCGAGGTCGTCCAGTGCAGCGTCGTAGAGCGTGACGAGCGACGGGCTCCGCAGGGCCGCCAGCGTCTGGATCTCGGCCTCTGCTCGGGCTCGTTCGCCGTGGTCGACCGGCCCGATGCGGAACACCTTGACGGCGACCTCGCGGCCGAGCTGCTCGTCGACCGCGCGGTAGACGGAGGCCATGCCCCCGTGCCCGAGCGTGCCCGTGACGCGGTACCGACCGCCGAAGACCCGTTCTTCCATGCGGGGCAACCTACCGGGAGGACCTGACGGGTGTCGGGAGGACGGGGTGGTCGCGACCGTTCGGCGCGACCACCCCGCGGACCTACAGCAGCTGCAGGATCGCGGCCACGAGGGTCACGATCGCCGTCGCCAGCCCGAGTACCTCGAGCACGAGGACGGACCTCCTGCGGTCGCCGCAACGATGCCGGTGTCTCGCCATCGTCGGCCTCCCTTCCCAGGGCAGGAGACCGCGGTCCGAGCTCCCCTTCCGGATGGCCGGGAGGGTCGCGTAGACTCGACACCGTGCGGTTCGAGTTTCTACGCAACTCAGACCACTGACCTCTCACGAGGTGAGATGAGCCCCCGGTTGCCGCCGGGGGCTCTTCTCGTGCTTCATCGAGTCCGGCCGGGCTTCGCCTGGAGTCCCGGCCGGCGCTCCGATCCTTCCGTGATCCGGTGCGCGGCACGAAGCCCTGTGGACATCGCTCGCATCCCTCAGTTCGCGCTGCCTGTTCTTCAGGCCGCGCCGCGGTCGCGCAGCGGCTTCACCGGTCGTGCACCACGACGCAGCGCCGTCAGGTAGAGCCGGTGCGCGGTGATCACCAGGGCGAGCCACGCCAGCCCGAGCGCCCACGCCGCGAGCACGTCGGTGAGCCAGTGGTGCCCGAGGAACACCCGCGAGATGCCGACCGACACGACGAACACCGTGCCCGCGACGATCGTCCACACCCGCGTCACGAGCCGCGACTGCCGGAGCAGCAGGAGGTACACGATCGTGCCGACGATGACCGTCGCGTTGAGGGTGTGGCCGGACGGGAAGGACGGCGAGTGCTCGTACGGCGGGACCGCGTCGACGAGCGGCGGACGTGCCCGGCCGATGAGGTCCTTGCCCGCGACCGTCATGAGCAGCGACCCTCCGCTCGCCGCGACGAGCAGCACGAGCGGCGTCCACGCCCGACGCTGGATCGTGAACCCCAGGAGGAACCCCAGCGCCACGATGGGCATCCCGATGGTGCCCGCGACGTCGGTCCACCACGTCACGAGAGTGTCGGCGACCGGCGAGCGGAGCGTGAGCATCCAGTCCAGCACCGGACGGTCGAGCACGGCGACGTCGTCGGCCTCCCGCACGGCGTCGTAGACCCCGGACGCCGCCCAGGTCGCGACGACGGCGACCCCGATGCCGATCACGAGCGTCAGCACCAGGAGCGGGAGCGCACCCCACCGGTCACCGAGCGCCGCCCACCGATCGGCACCGACCCTCCCCGCACGGGTGCGCCACGTCGTGAGGTCGACGTCGCCGACGTGGTGGTCGGGCCCCTCCGGGCGATCGGTCTGCATCGCACCACCCTGCCCGACGGCAGCCGAGCGCGCCCGCGCCAGCACAGCCGTCGAGCAGCGATCAGTCCTTCGCGGCGCCGTAGTCGTCGACGATCGCGACCGACAGCGGGAACACCACCGGGAAGTCCCGGAACAGCAGGCGCCCGGCATCGGTGGCAGCTGCCCGGACCTGCTCGGCCACCCAGTCGGCGTGCTCGGCCGGTGTGTGGACCACGATCTCGTCGTGCACGAAGAACACCAGGTGCGGCCCGTCCGTCACCGGCCCCGGGAACCGTTCGGCCAGGCGAGACCGCAGCGATCCCATCCACGCCAGCGCCCACTCGGCCGCGGTCCCCTGCACCACGAAGTTGCGGGTGAACCGCCCCCAGCTCCGCGCGCGGGACTCCACGGCACGCTGCATCGCCGGGGTCCCCTCCACCGTGTAGGCCTGGTTGCGCGCCTCGAACCAGGAGCCTTCCGGCACCGGCGACGTCCGTCCGAGCAGCGTCGTGACGGGTTCCCCGCGTTCTCCGGCCCGCGCGGCCCGTTCGACGAGCCGGATCGCGTCGGGGAACGCCCGTGCGAGCCGCGGCACGAGCCGGCCGCCCTCGCCCTGCGTCGCCCCGTACATCGCGCCGAGCATCGCGACCTTCGCCTGCTGCCGGCTCTCGACCGCCCCGGAGGCGACCACGCCGTCGTACAGGTCGTGCCCGTCACCCGCGGTCGCCATCGCCCGGTCACCGGCCATCGCTGCCAGGACGCGGGGCTCCAGCTGGGCTGCGTCAGCCACGACGAGCTTCCACCCGTCATCCGCCACGACCGCGGGCCGGACGAGCTTCGGCAGCTGCATCGCTCCCCCGCCGTCCGCCGCCCAGCGCCCGGTGACCACCCCGCCCACCAGGTACTTCGGGTGGAACCGGCCGTCCCGCACCCACTCGTCGAGCCAGGTCCACCCGTTCGCCGTGAGCAGCCGCGCGAGCCGCTTGTACTCGAGCAGCGGTTCGATCACCGGGTGCTCGATCTCCTGCAGCTCCCACTTGCGGGTGCTCGTGACCATGAGGCCAGCGCGGCGCAGCGACCTCAGGACGTCGGCGGGCGAGTCGGGGTTGAGCGCCGGGTCGCCGAGGCGGTGCCGGACGACGGCGGCGATCTCCTCGAGCCGTCGGGGGCGCACGCCGTACGGCACCCGCGGGCCGAGGGCGTCCTCGAGCAGGCGCTCGTGCACGTCGGCACGCCACGGCAGCCCAGCGTGCAGCATCTCCGCGGCCACCAGCGCACCGGCCGACTCCGCCGTGAGGAGCAGGCGCAGCGCACCCGCTGCGCTCGACGTCGCGACGGCGTCGAGCTGTGCCCGGAGCTCGGCGACCGGGTCGAGGGCGTCGTCCGCCGACGCCACCTGGAACAGCGCGTCGTCGAAGAGCTGCGCCTGTGTCGGGCGGACGACCCGGGGCTCCTGGGCAGGAGCATCCCACGCGTCGGCTGGCGCAGCGGCGAGCGCGGAGCCCCGCGCAGCCAGCGCCGCGCGGAGGATCCGGCGGCACAGTCGGAGGTCGGTGCAGCGACCGACGCGACCACCCGCCGCGAGCACGGCCGGGTACCAGCGCGTGGTGTCGTCCCACACCCACCGGACGTCGGGGGCGTCGCGGGACGCGATGAAGGCCGGGAGGCGCGACTCGTCCACCCGGATCGGCTCGCCGTGCGCGGTCCCCGCGTCGGTCAGGGGCGTCGCGAGGACGCCGCCGTCGACACGGCGGAGGACGAGGTGCACGGAACGATCATGCCGTGCGCCACCGTCACCCGTGCGCGCTCAGGAGTCGAGTTCGACGATCTCCGCACCAGGGGCGTTGTTCTGCACGGACGCGATGCCGTTCTTCGCGCTCGCCTTCGAGGTGTACCCCTCCGAGGTGGCGATGACCTCGCCGTTGCCCGCCTTCAGGTGGAAGCGGTACTCCCCCTTGGCGTCGGTCCAGATCTCGAACTTCGCAGCCATGTCGACTCCTCGTGTCGATCCGATGGTGCTCGGTGTCCACTCTGCGCGGCTCGAGGCACACGTTACTGGTCGGTCGTCTTCCGGGTCACGCCACCGGGACGGACGGCAGCGGTGTCGGCGACGTCGATGCGGACGTCGCCGTCTTCGCCCCGGGAGACCTCGACGCGCGGGTCGGCGTCGTGCTCGTCGGATCCGGACATGCGGCGGAACGTGTCCTGCCGTCGTGCTTCGAAGGACATGTCGACACCGTCGTCGAGGTGGTCGCGGTCGTGCTCGGTCATGTGCGCGACGGTACCCGGCGAGCGCTGGACGCGGCCGGCCTCACTCCACCGTGCTCATCCGACCGCGGCGATCCCGGTCCGTTCCGTCCAGTGCCCGCCGGCCCGCCACCGATCGAGCACGGCCCGCTGGACCCTGCCGGAGGCCGTCGCCCGTCGTGCGGCCCGGAGGTCGGTCCCGAAGACGAACTTCGCGACGCTGGCATCCCCTTCGACGTCGTCGTGCGGCCCCGGCGGCAGCAGTGCGAAGCGGGCGGCGAAACGGACGAGGTTCGACTCCGGCCCGAGGGCGACCGCGAGCCCCGGGTCCAGGGTCCAGGAGCGGCAGGTCCAGACCGCAGCAGCGTGCTCCGGAGCGAGCCGCCGGAGCAGCTCCGGAGCGGCGGCGAAGGACCGCGCGCACGCGGCGGGATCGAGGGGCCCGGTCTCCGGGACGTGCACGCCCCACGCGCGGGTCCCGTCCGGAAGGTGCGTGCCGAGTTCGAACTGGAGGCGCCCCACGGCCACCACGCGCGCGGTCGCCAGGGCACAGAACCAGTCCACCCCCGTGGTCGCGACACCGTACCGGTCGCGTTTCCGCTCCACGTCGGCGATGCTCGCGGCCGCCTGTTCCGGGGTCGCACCGTGCTCGACGAGCCAGGTCGCAGTGCGCGGGAGCACGGCTCGGACGGCCGCCAGGGCGAAGTCGTCGCGATCCTCCGGCGGTGCGTCCGCGACGCTCGCCGCGAGCTCCGCGGCGAGCGCACCCGGGTCCTGGAGGCGACCCACCGCGTCGGCGAGGAGCGCGACGGAGGCGGGCCGTGCCTCCAGGACGGTCACTTCAGACCCGACGAAGCCAGGCCGTCCATCACCCGGCGCTGCAGCACGATGAACATGATCAGGACCGGCGCCATCGCCATCAGGCTCGCGGCCATGAGCACCGGGTAGTCGATCGTCCGATCTCCCGACAGGGTGGCGAGGCCGGCGGCGAGGGGCATGTCCTCGGCGCGGGTGGACACCACGAGCGGCCAGAGCAGCTCGTTCCACGACCAGAGCACCGTCGTGATCGCCAGCACGCTGATCGATGGACGGGCGAGCGGCAGCATGATCCGCCAGAACGTCTGGAACGGGTTCGCACCGTCCATCCGCGCGGCTTCCTCGAGCTCGGGCGGCAGGTTCAGGAACGCCGTGCGCATCAGGAACGTGCCGAACGCGCTGAACAGCCCCGGTGCCACGATGCCCATCAGGGTGTCGAGCCACCCGAAGCCCTGCACGATCTGGTACTGGGAGATCAGGTACACCTGCGAGGGGACGAGCAGGATCGACAGGACGATCGCGAGCAGGATCGCGCGGCCGCGGAAGCGCATGCGGGCGAAGGCGTAGCCGGCGAGGGTGCAGAGCACGATCTGCGCGATGGTGCGGATGACGGTCACCATGACCGAGGTGCCGAGCTGGCTGAGGAACGGCAGGCGCTCGAACACCTGCGTGTAGTTCTGCCACTGCAGCTCTCCCGGCCAGAACGTCGGTGTGACGGACTGCACCTGCGCGTTGGTGGAGAGCGACATGATGATCTGCCAGAGGAACGGGAACGCCATCAGGAACCCGCCGACGCCGAGGACGACGTGGATCCACCAGTGGCTGCCGCCGCGACGACCGGGCCGGCGCGCGGCCCGTGGCGGTGTGACGGTTGCGGTCATGCCTGCACCCACTTCTTCTGCACGCGGAACTGCACGAGCGTGACGATGCCGATGAGCAGGAAGATCACCATGGCGATCGCGGCCGCGAAGCCCTTGTCGTTGTCGATGAACCCGGCGCTGTAGAAGTAGAAGACGAG
>Ga0153924_1000640_pt1 | contig 21203 bp, 20 predicted proteins | sample TSNJ008MetaG_FD_104709 | JGI IMG/M metagenome (GOLD analysis project Ga0153924, IMG submission 104709) | Attine ant fungus gardens microbial communities from New Jersey, USA - TSNJ008 MetaG | ecosystem: Host-associated > Fungi > Mycelium > Unclassified | place: USA: New Jersey, Wharton State...
CGACACGGCGCTGCTTCATCTCGGCGATCTTCGTCCGGAGCTCCTCGACCGTGCCGCCGTGGGTGACGTAGGCGTCGGCGTACCCCGTGATCGCCGCCTTGCCGGCCTCGCTCTCGCCGCCGGCGTAGATGCGGGGCGTCACACGGGGCTTCGGCTCCAGGTGGGCGTTCTGGATGTCGTAGTACTCGCCCGAGAACGAGTACGGGGTCTCCCGCCACATCCCCTTCATGACCTCGACGAACTCAGCGGTGCGCTTGTACCGGTCGTCGTGCTCGGAGAAGATCCCGCCGTACTGCTTGGCTTCCTCCGCCCACCACGCGCTCACGACGTTGAACGTGAACCGGCCACCCGAGATGTCGTCGATGGTCGCCGCCTGCTTCGCCGTCACGGCCGGCAGGTGGTAGCCCGGGCGCATCGCCGCCATGATCTCGAGCCGCTCGGTCGTCGCCGCGATGGCCGCGGCGAGCGACCACGCCTCCAGCGACGGCGCCGCCGTGCCCTTGATGTCGTTGAGGTTGAGCTCCGGCACGAGCGTCAGGTCGAAGCCGATGCGCTCGGCGCGCTGCGCCAGGCGCTTCACGTAGTCGAAGGTGACCGGCATGTGCTCGTTCTCGACGTTGCGCAGCCAGCCGCCGAAGAGCGGGGTCCAGTATCCGAATCGCACGGGGTGAGTTCCTTGGGGAGGTGGGGAGTGCCCTGGAAGGGGCGCGGAACGGACGGGAGGCGCGGGGCGGGCCCGCCACGGGCCTCCAGTCCGGTGGTTCTTGCGTTCTCAGGCCGTGAGTTGCGCTGCGTACTGCGTCTCCAGCAGGCCACCGAGGTACCGCGCGATGGAGCGCGGGCCGGAGGCCGGCGCCGTCTCCTCGACGGCGGGGTTGTAGTTCGTGTTCGTGTTGATGTCGTAGACGACCGTGCGGCCGTCCGTGGTCTCCATGAACTCGACGCCCGCGATCTGGATGCGCTGGTCGGCCAGGAAGGTGCGGAGCTGCTGGACGAGCGGGTGCTCGGCCGTGACCTCGGTGCGGACTTCGAAGGCGTTGGGCTGGCCGGCGCCGGGTACGTCGCAGACGGCCCCGGCGATGACCTGCGGGACCTCGCACGCGTCCGCCGGGCACAGCTCGAAGCTGCCGGCGCTCGTGTCCACGCGGACGGCGTAGACGAACTCGCCGCCGACGAACTCGACGCGGGTGATGAACGGCTCGCGGGCCGTCAGGTACTCCTGCAGCAGGGTGATGCCGTCGACCGGAGCCTCGAACTCCGGGCTGTCGACGTAGGCGTCGAACTCGGCGAGCGAGTCGAATCGGCGGACGCCGAGGCCCTTGCCGCCCTGGTTGTGCTTCGTGATGAACGGGACGTCCTGGCCGTCCGTGAAGGTGCGCGCGGCCTGCTTGAGCGTCGTCGTGCCGAACACGGCGGTGGTGCGGGGCACGTCGAACCCGGCGCTCCGCAGCAAGCCGTGCTGAGCCACCTTGGACACCTCGAGCTCGAGCACGTGGCTGCCGCCGACGACCTGGCGACCCGCTCGCTCGAGCCAGCCGAGGACCGCGCGGGTGTACTCCTTCGAGTGCTCGTGACCGCGGGTGTGCGAACTGGCCGACATGCGGGACCAGTAGACGCCCGGTTCAGGATCGGCGGCGAGGTCGATCTGGCCCTCGGTCAGGAGGATCTCCTCGACGGGGACCCCCTCGGCCTCGAAGGCAGCGGCGAGCGGCGGGAACCACTCGGGGTTCTCGTGGATGACGTACACGCGCGGAGTGCTCACCTCGCCACCATAGGCAGGTCGTGGTGCGTGCGGCCAAGTGTGTGACGCGGGGTTTCCCGACGCGAGTCGCTGCGTATATCACCGACAGTACTTGAGTACGGTCGAGGCGTGCGATTGATCTACATCGATGAGTCTGCGCGGGATCGCGCCTACTACTTCTTCGGAGCGCTGATCGTCGACCCCACTGCAGTCCGCTCGATCGAAGCGGGCCTGGACGGGATCGGGCGCATGCTGTCCAACGAGGTCCACGGCTTCGACCCGGCAACCGAGTTCCATGCCGTCGACATGTTCCACGGCAAATCCCTGTGGGGAGCCGTGTCGCCCGGTCTGCGCGTGAAGGCGTGCAAGCTCGTGGCGAAGGTCCTCGAACGATCGAGCGCGGTGTTCGTGTTCCGCGGAGTGGACCTCGACGCGCATCGACGTCGGTACGGAGACCACGCGTTCGCTCCGCACATCCTCACGCTCGCCCACGTCCTCGAAGACGTGGACAGGCGCCTGCAGTGGCTGGACAAGCCCGATCGTCTCGGCTTGGTACTCGCCGATGAGCACCACTCCGCGGCCAGCGCTCGACGGAGCCTCCGGAACTTCAAGACCGAACGGGTCAGCGGGTACACGAACCGCCCACTCACACGGATCGCGGACACCATCTACTTCGGTCCGTCACACGAGAGCCGACTCCTGCAGGCGACTGACGTCGCCACGTTCTTCTTCAACAGGGAACGCACCATCGAGGAGCGCGACGACAAGTCGGCGGCAGCAGTGCACGAGATCACTCGGCGGATCCGCACGATCACTGCCAAGGAGTACGTCTGGTGCCCAGTACAGACGACACAACGCCCCGCTCGTGGGCGGGGCGTTGGCGAGGTGCGGGAGGCTAGAAGCGTCCTGCAGCCACCATCTTAGCCGGGCGCGTTCAGTGTGTGAAGGCCTGCTGACCGACGACGCCGAGGAGCTCGAGCTTCTGGGCGTCCTCGGTGCCCGCCGGTGCGGTGAACAGCAGCAGCGCCTGGGTCTGGCTCGTCGTGTGGAGCACCTGGCAGTCCACGGTGATTCGGCCGAGCTCCGGGTGCACGAAGGTCTTGTGGTCCTCCCAGCGGCTGGCCACCTCGTGCAGGGACCAGAGTGCGCGGAACTCCTCGCTGTTCGCCTCGAGGTCGGCGATGAGCTCGACCGCCCGTGAGTCGTTCGGACCTGCGGCCCCGACCGCCGCGCGGAGCGACGCGACCTGTGCCCGCGCCAGCCGGTCGTGCTGCTCGGGGGCGTACTTGGCTCGCTCGTACTCCGTCATGAACCAGCGCCACGGCTGGTACCGCTCGTTCCCCGGCAGATCTGTCGTCGTGCCGAGCAACGCCGCACCGAGCCGGTTCTCGACGAGGGTCTCACCGAGGTCGTTCACCACGATCGCCGGGGTGTCCTCGAGCCGGTCGAGCACCCGGAGGATCGCCGGGTCGACGTGGTCCGATCGGTGCACCCGCGCGGGAGCGTTGTGCCCCGCGAGGCGGAACAGGTGGTCGCGCTCGTCGAGCGTGAACCGGACCGCCCGGGCGATCGCCGCCACCATCTGCTCGGAGGGCTGTGGCCCGCGCTGCTGCTCGAGCCGCGTGTAGTAGTCGGCGGACATGCCCGCGAGGGCCGCGACCTCTTCGCGCCGCAGCCCCGGCGTCCGTCGACGCTGCCCGGATCCCAGCCCAACGTCCTCGGGGCGCAGCAGTTCGCGGCGGCGGCGGAGGAAGTCGGCGAGCCCGGGGCGGTCCATGTCCCTCATCGTGCACCGCCGCCGACGTCCGTGCCAGGGATCGGCGGTCCCCCGATGACGGCGCTCTGGTTCGGACGGTCGAGTGGGCGGATCGTGGTCGACATGGACATCACGAACTCCACCGTCTTCATCCCCGGCGCGACCTCGGGCATCGGCCTCGGACTCGCCCAGCGCCTGCAGGAAGCGGGCAGCACCGTCGTCATCGGTGGCCGCCGCCGCGCGCTGCTCGACTCGCTGCACGACGAGTACGGCTTCGACACCGTCGAGCTCGACGTCACCGACCCCGCGTCGATCACCGCAGCGGCCGCATCCGTCATCGAGACGCAACCGGCGCTCGACACGGTCATCACGATGTCGGGCATCATGCGCGCCGAGGACCTCCGCTCGTCGGAGCACCTCACCGACGCGGTCGCCACCGTCGAGACCAACCTGCTCGGAACCATCCGCCTCATCGACGCGTTCCTGCCGCACCTGCTCAGCCGTCCCGCGTCGACGATCATCACCGTGTCGTCCGGGCTCGCCTACACGCCGCTCGCCGCGACCCCGACGTACAGCGCCACCAAGGCGGCCGTTCACTCGTACACGCAGTCCCTCCGGCAGCAGCTGACCGACTCGTCCGTCTCCGTGCTGGAACTCGTCCCGCCGGCGGTTGCCACGGACCTGATGGGCGAGGGCGTGGACTTCGGCGGGATGCCGCTCGACGACTTCCTGACCGAGGTGGTCTCGCTGCTGCAGTCCGGTGCTGCGCCGGAGATCCTCGTGCAGAACGTCCTGCCGCTGCGCTGGTCCGAACGGGACGGGAAGCAGCAGGAGCTCATCGAGATGCTGGCGGCCCGTCGGCACTGACGGACCGCGACCGGTTCAGTCGGCGGCGCCGTCCGGTTCGCCGCGGGCCTCGCGCCGCCGGATGACACCGTCGAGGAACCGGTTGACGAGGCGCCAGGCGGGCCACGTGAGGGCACCCACGAGGGCGGTGTCGACCGGACGGCCGATGGCGCGGATCACCACGTAGGCACCCGTCGCTGCCATGGCAGTCGACAGGACGCCTGTGACGCGGCGCCGGTCGTGGTCGTCGTCGTCGTCGTCGTCGTCGGGGATTCGGTCGAACGCGATCCCCCACGCGACGAACAGGACACCCAGCAGGACAGCCACCCACGCGGCGTCGTCGGACGGATCGCGGAGCAGCGCCCGCACGGCGAAGACAACGATGGCGCACCCCGCGATCACTGCCGTCAGCAGGACGATCAGCGAGGCACGGGAGCGAGGTGCAGACACTCGTCGGAGCCTAGGGCCGAAAGACCGGTCCGCGCGCGCCCCCGTTCGCGTGGTCACGCGCCGGTCAGAGCCCGGCGAGCAAGCCCTGGAGTTCCGCCTTGGCGTCCGGCATGCGCTCCGGCCCGGCGAGGCGTTCGCGCTGCACCGCGATCCGGACGGTGTCCGCGCGGGAACCGTCCTCGGTGTTGAGGAGCACTGACTCGCGGTCGGGGAACGTCCACCGGGCCGACGGACGCTTCCCGCCCCGGCTCTCCGAGGTCGGAGGGAAACCGAACGCCTCCGTGAACACCGGCACGATGCCGTCGAGGACTGCCTCACGCTCGCCGGGCACCTGCCGGGACGCCGACACCGCGAAGGAGCCGTCGGACCGTTGCCCCGGGATCCGCAGCCCCCGAGCCTGCTCGTACCCGATGGTGACGCCCTGCGCCCACCACGAGTCGACGCCCTGGTCGACGAGCCAGGTCACGATCGCCGGGTGACCGATCGTCCGTCCGTCGGCCGCGTCGATGCGGGCGTACCAGTCCTCCGGGGTCCTCCCCGTGGCGGCCAGGACCTTGTCGGCGGCCATACCCTGCGCGTGCGATCGCACCGTCCCGTCGGTCATGCCGTCATCGTAGGGGCGGTGCGATCGCATCGCGCTCGTGGTCCCTTCAGGATCCGGACCAGCCGCTCGATCGCCGGCGTGCGCGGGTTCCGCGCACGAACTGGTGCGGCGTGAAGATCGGCAGCAACGACGGATCGACCGCGCCGAACACCTGGTCGACCGTCGCGATGCCGTCGGCACCGGACGCCATCACCATCGCAGCGTGCACCGAGTCGAGCGCGGGCAGTCCGAAGCGCTCCCGGTAGTACATGACGTCCTCGAGCAACGGTGTGAGCTCGCCGACGACACTCGCGCGCGGACGGCGGATCAGGAGAGGATGAGCCGTGATGAACGACCGCCTCGCCACCGTCCAGCGCATCGTCGCCGAAGCCGGCATCGACTCCACCGCCCGCGAACTGCCCGACTCGACGCACAGTGCCGCGCAGGCCGCCGCCGCGCTCGGTACCGAGCCGGGCGCTATCGCGAGCAGCCTGCTGTTCCTGGCCGACGGCGAACCCCTGCTCGCGATGACGTCCGGGCGACACCGGGTCGACACCGACCTCCTGGCCGGGCAGCTCGGCGTCACGGAGCTCACCATGGCCACGGCGAAGCAGGTCCGGGAGGTCACGGGGCAGCCCATCGGCGGCGTCTCCCCCGTCGGGCACCCGGCACCGATCCGGACCGTGGTCGACGAGGCTCTCCGCGAGTACGACGTCGTCTGGTCGGCGGCAGGGACCGCGAACAGCGTCCTCCCCCTGACGTTCGACCAGCTGCTGACCCTGACGAACGGGACCGTCGTCCAGGTCAACGAGCACTGATGCCGTCGCGGACGCGGGTCGAGCTGGGGCGACGGGAGGACCTCGGAGCCGACTGCGCGAACTGCTTCGGCCTGTGCTGCGTCGCGTTGGCGTTCGCGAGGTCCGCGGACTTCCCGTTCGACAAGGACGCCGGCGACCCGTGCACGAACCTCGACGAGGCAGACGGCTGCCGCATCCACCCACACCTGCGCGAACGAGGATTCTCCGGCTGCACGGTGTTCGACTGCTCGGGTGCCGGCCAGAAGGTCTCCCAGCACACCTTCGCGGGCCGGTCGTGGCGGGACGACGCCGAGACGCAGCGGTCGATGTTCGCCACGTTCCCGATCGTGCGCCGGCTCCACGACCTCCTGCGGTACCTCGACGAGGCGATCACGCTCGTGCGTCGGACGGACGACGAGACTCCGTGGGTCACGGCGTTCGAGCGCGTCCGATCACTCAGCGACGGGACACCGGGCGAGCTCGCGACCCTCGACGTCGACGCGGAGTACGACCACGCCCGCCCGCTCCTGCTCGAGGCGAGTGCGATCGCCCGCGCGCGGGGCCCGCTCGGCGCCGATCACCGGAAGGTCGGTCCGGGGGCGGACCTCGTCGGCGCGGACCTGCGCGGCGCGGACCTCCGCGGGACGACACTGCGCGGTTCCCTCGCGATCGCGGCGGACCTCGGGCACGCTCGGCTGGAGCGCTGCGACCTGCTCGGCGTGGACCTCCGCGATGCCGATCTGCGGGGTACCGACCTCCGCGGTGCGGTGTTCCTCACCCAGATGCAGGTCAACGCGGCGAAGGGCGACGCGGCCACGCTCCTGCCAGGAGGGTTCCAGCGGCCGGGCCACTGGTGAGTTCAGTCCGCCGCGGCGAGGACCGTCCGGCCGAGGCGTACGAAGTCGTCGGTGCTGAGCATCTCGCCACGTGCGGTCGGGTCGACCCCGCCGGCGGTGAGGAGTTCGGACGCACGAGCACTGCTGCCGAGGACGCCGGACAGGCTCTGCCGGAGCATCTTCCGACGCTGCTGGAACGCGCCGTCGACGAGCGCGAACACCTGCGCACGGAGCGCTTCGTCGCCCGGCTGATCGTGCCGGTCGAACCCGACGAGCACGCTGTCGACGTTCGGCACCGGCCAGAACACCTGCCGGCTGACCTGCCCGGCGATCGACCACGAGCCGTACCACGCGGCCTTCACGCTGGGGGCGCCGTAGACCTTGCTGCCCGGCCCCGCGGCGATGCGGTACCCGACCTCGGCCTGCACCATCACGAGGGCCCGCTCGATCGACGGGAACGTCGCGAGCAGGTGCAGCAGGACTGGCACGGAGACGTTGTAGGGCAGGTTCGCGACGACGTGGGTCGGCGCTTCCGGCAGGTCGTCCGCCGCGACGGCGAGGGCGTCCTGGTGCACGACGCGGAGCCGGGCCGAGGGCTGCATCGTCGACACGGTCGTCGGGAGCTGCGCCGCCAAGCGACCGTCGATCTCCACCGCGGTGACGGACGCGCCGGTCTCGGTCAGCCCGAGGGTCAGCGAGCCCAGGCCCGGACCGATCTCGAGCACCTTCGAATCGGCGGTCACCCGGCCGGACGCCACGATGCGTCGCACGGTGTTGGCGTCGTGCACGAAGTTCTGGCCGAGCTTCTTCGTCGGGGTGACGTCGAGCTTGGCCGCGAGGTCCCGGATCTCCGCCGGGCCGAGGAGCGACGCCACGACTACCCGTCCACCGTCACGGGCTCGGCGTCCCAGGCGCCGTAGACGAGCTCGGTGTTCGAGGCGATCTGCGCCGCGAGCATCGAGGCGTCCGTGCCGAGGGTCTCCGCCATCGAGCGCAGCGTGAGCGGGATGAGGTACGGCGCGTTCGGCCGCCCGCGGAACGGCGTCGGCGTGAGGTATGGCGCGTCCGTCTCGACCATGATCAGGTGACGCGGCGCGACCTCGAGGGCCTGGCGGAGGGGTGCCGCGTTCTTGAACGTGACGGTGCCGGCGAAGGACATGTACCAGCCCCGCTCGGCGCAGAGACGGGCGAGGTCCGGACCGCCGGAGAAGCAGTGGAACACGGTCTTCTCGGGAGCGCCGACACGGTCGAGGACCTCGACCACGGCGTCGTGCGCGTCGCGGTCGTGGATCGTCAGCGCGAGGTCGTGCGCCTTCGCGATGCGGATGTGTTCCTCGAAGGAGCGGACCTGGGCGTCGCGGCCGTCCTCACCCGTGCGGAAGAAGTCGAGGCCGGTCTCGCCGATCGCCCGGACCCGGGGCAGCGCCGCGAGCCGATCGATCCCGGCGAGGTGCTCGTCGAGCAGGCCCTGCTCCTGCAGCGAGGGCGCCTCGTTCGGGTGCAGCGCCACGGCAGCGAGGACCCGGGGCTCACGGGCGGCGATGGCCGCCGACCACTCCGACGTCGCCAGGTCGGTGCCGACCTGCACGACGCCGCGGACACCGACGCTCGACGCCCGGTCGAGGTGCTCCCGGTAGTCGAGTGCGCCGTCACCACCGTCGGCGATCTCCATGTGGGTGTGGTTGTCGTAGACCGGGACGACGAGTGCCTCGGGCATCGGCGGGTAGGTCAGGTCCCGCTTGGAACCGTCCCCGTCGCCACGGGAGCGGAGGTGGGCGTCGGTCACGCTGCGCCCTGCTCCGTCTGTTCGATGCGCGGGAAGAGTCCGGTCTCGAGCGGGACGACGGCCGACGCGCCCTGCCACTCCCAGGCACGGTCCACGCGCTGCTCGGCGATGGAACCGCCGGCACCGATCGAGGCCCAGAGCTTCTCGGTCGCCTTCGGCATGACCGGCGACACGAGCACGGCGACCGTGCCGAGTCCGCGGAGCGCCGTGGCGAGCACGGTGCCGAGCCGCTCACGCTGGGCGTCGTCCTTCGCGAGCGCCCACGGCTGCTGCTCGGTGATGTACCCGTTCAGGGCGTCGACGAGCTCCCAGACGGTCGCGATCGCCTCGTGCGGCGCGAACGCCGCGATGGCAGCGTCGGCACGCTCGGTGACGGAGACCGCGAGGGCGTCCACGGCTTCGTCGGACGAGGTCAGTGCCCCGCGCGCCGGCACCGCGCCGTCGAAGTACTTCTGCAGCATCGCGACGAGCCGGGACGCCAGGTTGCCGAAGCCGTTCGCGAGTTCGGCCTGGTAGCGGGCGGAGATGTCCTCCCAGCTGAAGTTGCCGTCCTGCCCGAAGGTGATCGCGCGGAGGAAGTAGTACCGGAACGCGTCCGACCCGAACGTGTCGGTGATCTCGGACGGCGCGATGCCGGTGAGCTTCGACTTGGACATCTTCTCGCCGCCGACGAGGAGCCAGCCGTGCCCGAAGACGCGCTTCGGGACCGGGAGGCCCGCAGCCATGAGCATGGCCGGCCAGATCACCGCGTGGAAGCGGGCGATGTCCTTGCCGACGATGTGCACGCTCGGCCAGAGCCGCTGGAACGCCTCGTCGTCGTCGCTGCCGTAGCCGAGCGCCGTGACGTAGTTGAGCAGGGCGTCGAACCAGACGTAGAGGACGTGGTCGCTGTCCCACGGGATCTTGATGCCCCAGTCGAAGCTCGACCGCGAGATCGACAGGTCGCGCAGCCCCTGCTTCACGAACGAGATGATCTCGTTGCGGACGCTCTCGGGCTGGATGAACTGCGGGTTCGACTCGTACAGGTCGAGCAGGCGCTGCTCGAAGTCCGACATCCGGAAGAAGTAGTTGCGCTCGGACAGCACCTCGACCGGGATCGAGTGGATCGCGCAGACCTGCTGCCCCTCGTACGCACCGGTGCCGGGGACGAGGTCGCTCGGCTGCTTGTACTCCTCGCAGCCCACGCAGTAGAAGCCCTCGAACTCGCCGGCGTAGATGTAGCCGTCGTCGTAGAGCTTCTGCAGGAACGCCGTGACGCCCCGCTCGTGCCGTTCGTCGGTGGTGCGGATGAAGTCGTCGTTCGCCACGTCCACCGTGTCGAGGAGCGGCTTCCACGCTTCGGTGACGAGGCGGTCGGCCCACTCCTTCGGGGTGACCTCGTTCGCGCTGGCGGTGCGCAGGATCTTCTGGCCGTGCTCGTCGGTGCCGGTCAGGAGCCACGTGTCGTCGCCACGCTGACGGTGCCAACGCGCGAGGACGTCCGCGGCGACCTCGGTGTACGCGTGCCCGATGTGGGGCACGTCGTTCACGTAGAAGATCGGCGTGGTGATGCTGAACGAGGACCCGTCGGACATGCGGACCATCCTACGGGCGAGCGGGGGCCGCATGACGCGCCCTGCGCGCAGCCTGTGGAGAACCGGCCTGGAGGCACGTGGCGGCGCCGCCACGTGCCTCAAGGCCGCCTGTCGAGACTGTTACCGCGCCGCCAGCGCGCCCTCGTAGAGGTCGCGTTTCGACAGTCCCGTCGCGTCCGCGACGGCCGCCGCGGCCTCCTTCATGCGGGAGCCGGCGGCGACCCGCTCGAGCACCAGCCGGACGCCGTCCTCGATGGTCGTGACGTCGAGCGCTCCGGTCGATCCCTCGACGACGATGCAGATCTCGCCACGGACGCCCTCGGTCGCCCACGCCGCGAGTTCGGCGAGGGGTCCGCGACGGACCTCCTCGTGCAGCTTCGTGAGCTCACGGCACACGACTGCTCGTCGGTCGTCCCCGAAGCCCCCGGCCATGTCCGCCAGCGTGTCCGCCAGCCGGTGCGGCGACTCGAAGAACACCATCGTACGCTGCTCGCCGGACAGCGACGAGAAGAGCCGACGGCGCTCCCCGCCCTTGCGCGTCGGGAAGCCCTCGAAGCTGAAGCGGTCCGTCGGCAGCCCGGAGACGGCGAGCGCCATGAGCACGGCGGACGGGCCGGGGAGCGCTGTGACGGTCACACCGGCAGCAGCAGCGGCCTCGACGAGGGGGAAGCCGGGGTCGCTGATCGCGGGCATGCCGGCGTCGGTGAGGACCACGACGTCCTCGTCCCGAGCGAGCTCCACCACCTCGGCGGCCTTGGCGCGTTCGTTGTGCTCGTGCAGGGCGATGAGCCGCGGACGGTTCTCGATCCCGAGCGCACGCATCAGGTGGATCGCGGTGCGGGTGTCCTCGGCGGCCACCACGCTCGCGTTCGAGAGCGTCTCGATCAACCTCCGGGAGGCGTCGCCGAGGTTGCCGATGGGCGTTGCTGCGAGGACGATCACGACACCATTGTGGCGGCAGGTGCGTCTTGGGAGCGATCCGTAGGATGCTGCCGATGACCAGCGAGCTGACCGACGACCGCACCGCCGTCCCCGACGGGCCGGTCGGCTCCCGTCTCGACGACTGGTGGGGGCGTGTCCTCTCCGTCGGCTGGCGGGTCGCCGCGTGGCGCTGGGCGGGGCCGCTCGCCGTCACGCTGCTGGCCGCCGTGCTCCGTCTCGTGAACCTCGGGCACCCGCACTCGCTGGTGTTCGACGAGACCTACTACGTCAAGGACGGCTGGTCGATCGTGCACCTCGGGTACGAGGGCACCTGGCCGGGCAACCCGAACGACGACTCGCTCCCGACGACCGACGAGCGCTTCGCGTCCGGTGAGACGTCGCTGTTCACGAGCGCCGCGGAGTTCATCGCGCACCCGCCGCTCGGCAAGTACCTCATCGGGCTCGGCATGCTCCTGTTCGGTGCCGACAACTCCTTCGGGTGGCGGTTCGCGGTCGCCGTGCTCGGCATCGCGACCGTGTTCCTGACCGCCGTGATCGCCCGGTCACTGTTCCGCTCGACCCTCGTCGGCACGCTGGCAGGGTTCCTGCTCGCGGTCGACGGACAGGCGATCGTGATGTCCCGCGTGACCCTGCTGGACGGGATCCTGACCTTCTTCGTGGTGCTCGGGTTCGGCGCACTGCTGCTCGACCGACGGTGGACGTCCCGGCGGCTCGACGCCTGGGTGGCTCGTCGCGCGGCCGCTGGCAAGGACACGCTCTGGGGACCGGTGCTCTGGTGGCGGCCCTGGCTGCTCGCGATGGGCTTGGCGCTCGGGCTCGCGACCGCGACGAAGTGGTCCGGGATGTACTTCCTGGCGTTCTTCGCGGTGTACTCCGTGCTCTCCGACATGGTCCTGCGTCGCCGAGCGGGCATCGAGTTCTGGTCCTCGAGCGCGCTGCTGCAGCAGGCTCCGGTGTCGTTCCTGCTCACCGTCCCGATCGCGGCGGCGACCTACCTGGCGTCGTGGACCGGCTGGTTCGTGTCGAAGGGCGGCTGGGACCGGGACTGGATCGCATCAGGCGGGCAGCGGTGGACCGGGATCCTGTCGTGGGTGCCCGACAGCCTGCAGAACTGGTGGCACTACCAGTCCGAGATCTACGGGTTCAACATCGGGCTGCACACCCCGCACTCGTACCAGGCGAACCCGCTGCTCTGGCTCCTCATGCAGCGCCCCACGTCGATGTACTACGTCGGCACGAACGCCGGCCAGGACGGCTGCACGGCGACGCGCTGCGGGGAGGCGATCACCGGGATCGCGAACCCGTTCATCTGGTACGCCGCAGTGATCGCGACCGTGGCGCTCCTCGTGCTATGGATCACGCGCCGGAAGTGGGAGTACGGCCTCGTCCTGATGGGCATCGCGGCGGGGTACCTGCCGTGGCTGCTGTACGTGAACCGGACGGTGTTCCAGTTCTACACGATCGCGTTCGAGCCCTTCATGGTGATGGCGCTGGCCGCGGCGATCGGGCTCGTGCTCGGGTCACGGAACGATCCACGACCACGACGGACCCGGGCCGTGGTGTGGGTCGGCGTGTACCTCGGGGTCGTCGTCCTGGCGTCGGCGTACTGGTTCCCGATGTGGACCGGACTGCAGATGCCGTGGGACTTCATCCGGTCGCACTACTGGCTGCCGAGCTGGTTGTAGCGCGCGCTAGTTCTGGGCGTGCAGGGCGCGTTCGATGGACTCGCGGTCGAGCGGGGTGCCGAGCATCGGCGCTTCCGTGCCCCCGGGCAGGACACCCTCGATGAGGACCTCGGCGTAGCGGCGCCAGGCGTTCGGGTCGTGTGCGCGGGTGGAGTCCGCCACGGCGCCGACCATCGAGGTCAGCATCGGGAGGTCGCGGTAGTCGAAGCCGGCACGGACGACCCCGGCCGTCTCGGCGCGTTCGATGATCGCGCTGACCTGGGTCTCGAGGCGATCGCGTTCCTGCACGATGGACGGACGCGCCTTGCCGGCCCGGACGATGGCGTCGGCCAGGGCGCGGTCGCGGGCGCGGAACTCGAACACGCCCATCAGGTAGACGCGGAGCGCCTCGCGCGGATCGATCTCGTCCGCCGCACGGGCAGCGGCCTCGTTCATCGCCTCGAACTTGGTGGCGAGGAGCGCCTCGATCAGGGAGTCCTTGTCGGCGAACCGGCGGTAGACCGTCCCGACGCCGACACCGGCCTCGTGCGCGATGTCGTTGAGCGTGACCGAGAGCCCGCGTTCGGCGAAGCACTTGCGGGCCGTCTGCAGGATCAGCTCGCGGTTGCGTGCGGCGTCCGCGCGGAGGGGACGCTCGAGGTCGGTGGTGCTCACGCTCCTGACGGTAGTTGAACTTTCTGGGAATAAGTGGATGCGGACCTTCCGTTTCGGTCTACACTGGTCACAACCGGATTCCTCGCATCCGTTTCGGTTCCTTCGTGAACAGCCCCTCCCCTTGAAGTGCCCGACGGCGCGCGCTTCGCCATCCCTCCCACCTTCTCGAAGGAGGCTGCCGTGACGGCAGAACAGACCGTGCCGACCCCCACCGGGGCCGCACCCACGACTTCGGGCTCCGCGCCCGCCAAGGCCAACCACCGCTGGATCGCCCTGGCGGTCATCGCCCTCGCCCAGCTCATGGTGGTGCTCGACGCCACCATCGTGAACATCGCCCTCCCCTCGGCCCAGGCGGACCTCGGGTTCGGCACCGACCAGCGCCAGTGGATCGTCACCGCGTACTCGCTCGCGTTCGGTTCGCTCCTGCTCCTCGGCGGGCGACTCGGTGACCTCTTCGGTCGCAAGAACACCTTCATCATCGGGCTCGTCGGCTTCGCGGTCGCGTCGGTCCTCGGCGGCCTGGCTGACTCCTTCGGGCTGCTCGTCGCCGCCCGTGCGCTGCAGGGTGTGTTCGGCGCGCTGCTCGCCCCGTCCGCGCTCGGCATGCTGACCACGACGTTCCGTGACCCCAAGGAACGCGGTCGCGCGTTCGGCATCTTCGGCTCGATCGCCGGCTCCGGTGCGGCGATCGGCCTGCTCCTCGGCGGCGTCCTCACCGAGTACGCGTCGTGGCGCTGGTGCCTCTACGTCAACGTCGTCTTCGCCGTCCTCGGCGTGATCGGCGCCCTCGTGTTCATGGCGAAGCCGCCGAAGGTCGAGCGTCCACGCATCGACGTCGCCGGTGTCATCACGATCACCGCTGGTCTGGTCGGTGTCGTCTACGGCTTCTCGAACGCCGAGACGAACGGCTGGGACTCCCCGCTCACGATCGTGATGCTGGCCGCAGGCGTGGTGCTCATCGCCGCGTTCGTGTTCATCGAGACGCGTGTCGCGCACCCGCTGCTGCCCCTGCGCGTCGTCCTCGACCGTGACCGCGGTGGCTCGTTCATCGCGATCGGCCTCGTCGCGATCGGCATGTTCGGCATCTTCCTGTTCCTGACCTACTACCTCGAGCAGACCCTCGGGTTCAGCTCGCTGCAGACGGGTCTCGCGTTCCTGCCGATGCCGCTGTCGATCATGATCTCGGCGACGCAGATCGGTGGACGCCTGCTGCCCCGCGTCGGTCCGAAGGTGCTGATCTTCGCCGGTGGCCTCGTCGCCGCGATCGGTCTGCTGCTGCTCCTCCGCACGGACCTCGACAGCTCCTACGCAGGCACCGTCCTGCCGGCGCTGATCGTCATCGGCCTCGGCATGGGCACGATCTTCTCGTCCGCGATGAACACCGCGACGACGGGGGTCGCCCGTGCGGATGCCGGCGTGGCCTCGGCGACGGTGAACACGATGCAGCAGATCGGTGGCTCGATCGGCACCGCGCTCCTGTCGACGATCTTCGCGGACGTCGTGAAGAACAGCCTCACCGGGCTGTCCGCGGCGCCGACGAAGCTCCAGCAGGCGCAGGCGGTCCTCGACGGCTACCACGTGGCGTTCGGCATCTCAGCGGGCGTGCTCGTCCTGGTCGCCCTCGCCGGCGGGCTCCTCATCAACCGCCAGTCGGTGCGGCTCGACAAGCTCGCACACGCCAGCGCTGCGACGACCGGGAGCATCCCGACCGCCGCGCACTGACGCACTGCACCCAGAACGGCCCGCCCTGGGTTTCCGGGGCGGGCCGTTCTGCGTGCGCGAGGTCCGGGAAGCACGCGTGTTTCGACATCGCACCCGTCGATCGACTCGCGTGGTGTCGGATGTCGCGCGCGAACCGGGGTCGACCCGGGGCCGCGCCGCCCTGCCGCTCCGGTGCGGACTCGGAACGACGAAGTCGATGTCGTACGACAACGGCTTCGTCGTTCGGTGCACGCGCGGGTTGTTGCGGACGCGCAGTTGCGACAGGACCGATGTCGTACGACGACCGCGATGTCGTTCCGAGTCAGCACCGCCCGCCGCCCGCCGCGCCGCCGCCGCACCGCCCGCCGCGCCCCCGCCACGCCGCACCACACCCCGGCCCCGAATCTCCTTCGCCAGAACCCCCACCGGTTGCGCAGTGTGTCGGTTTCCCTCGCACACGTCAGGGGTCTCGATTACCGTGTGCGCCATGGCCCCCGTCCTGACCTCGCCACTCGTGTCGACGCAGTGGCTCGCAGACCACCTCGGTGCTGACGAGCTCGTCGTGCTCGATGCCTCCGTGCACACGGTGGGGACCGGTCTCGCGACGATGTGGCACACCGCGAAGGACTCCTACGAACAGCGCGGGCACGTCCCCGGTGCGCGGTATGCCGACCTGGTCGAGGCGTTCTCCACGCCCGACACCGACGCGCCCTTCACCCGCCCCGGCGCCGAACAGTTCGAGGCCGCGGCGCAGGAACTCGGCGTGACGAACACCTCGACCGTGGTGGTCTACGACGACAACGTCGGCGAGTGGTCGGCACGCCTGTGGTGGATCTTCCGGTCGTTCGGCTTCGACTCCGTCGCGGTCCTCGACGGCGGGTTCACGAAGTGGCGCGACGAGGGCCGTCCGGTCCGGGTCGGCGCCCTCCGAGCAGTCCCCTCCCCCACCCCGGACGCGGGCACGGCGTTCCGCGCGGGTGAGGAGCGTCCGCTGTGGGCCGACCACGCACGCGTCCTTCGAGCGGTCTCGGGTGAGCAGCCCGCGTCCCTGGTGTTCGCGGCGCCGGAGTCCGCCCTCGGCGAGGACCACCCGCCGATCGTCCCGGGCAGCACCCCGATCGCCGTGGACACGATCGTCGACCCGGACACGAACGCGTACCTGCGCGGACCGGCACTCGAGCGAGCCTTCGCCGAGGTGCTCGACTCGGAGGAGATCGTGACGTACTGCGGCGTGGGCAGCGCCGCGTGCGCGGACGCCCTCGCGCTCACGGTGCTCGGCCACGAGAAGGTCCGGGTCTACGACGGCTCCCTGCTGGACTGGTGGCGACACGAGCCGGAGGCACTGGCTTCCTGAGCGGTGAGCCCCCCTCGGACTACCGTTGACGCATGAGCACCAGACGCGCGGTCGTCCTCGGCGGTACCGGCGGGATCGGTTCGGCCGTCGCGCGTGAGCTCCTCGACGCCTCCGGCCGCGGGCGCGACGACTGGCAGGTCGACGTCGTGGCCCGGCACGGCAGCGCCACCGCCGACGCACTGACGGCGGCCGGCGCGACGTTCGTCCCCGGTGACCGCCGCGACACCACGGTGCTCCGCGAGCTGCTCCGCCCCGGCGCGGACCTGCTCGTCGACACCGTCGGGCTGACCCGCGACGACGCCCTGCAGCTCCGGCCGTTCCTCGACGACGTCGGCTCCACCGTGTTCGTGTCGTCGAAGGCCGTGTACGTCGACGAGCAGGGACGCCACGCGAACTCCACCGAGAAGCCGGTGTTCGGCGGGGCCGTGACCGAACTGCAGCCGACGGTGGCGGCGGCGGACGGCGACCCGACGAGCCGCGACGGCTACGGTGCCGCGAAGGTCGCCGCTGAGCAGGTCCTCCTCGACCACGGCGCCCCGGTCACGGTGCTCCGACCGTCGAAGGTGTACGGACCGGGCATCGGCCGACCTCGCGAGTGGTTCGTCGTCCGACGTGCGCTGGACGGCCGGGAGCGCATCCTGCTCGCCGACCACGGTCGCGGGGTCGACCACACGACAGCGGCGAGCGGCATCGCCTCCCTGGTCCGGCTCGTCGCCGACGCCCCGGACCGCCGCATCCTCAACGTCGCCGACGACGCGGCACCGAGCGTGCTCGAGATCGTCCGCACGATCGCCGGACACGTGGACCACGCGTTCGACGAGGTCCTGCTCGACGCCGACGCCCCGGCCTTCGTGGGCACCACACCCTGGTCGTCGCCGACGCCGTTCGTCCTCGACACCGCGGCCGCACGGACCCTCGAGTGGGAGCCGCCGACGTTCGCCACCGCGGTCCGACCGGAGCTCGACTGGCTCGTCGAGACGGCGCGCGCGACCCCCGCGGACGGCGACGTCCCGTGGGCCGCGGACCCGTTCTGGGAGCGCCTGTTCGACTACGGCCCCGAGGACGCCGCCCTCGCACTGCTCTCCCTGAGCGGGAACTGACGCAGTGCCCCGCTCCGAGGTCCTGTTCATCGGGGGCCGGTCCGGTGTGGGCAAGTCGACCGCTGCCGAGGCCCTGCACGACCTCCTCGTCGCCGCCGACGTCCGGCACGCCGTGATCGAGGGCGACCTGCTCGACCTCGCTCACCCAGCGCCGCACGTCGAGTTCCCCGAGGCGCACCTCGCCGAGCGCAACCTCGCAGCGATGTGGTCCGCGTACCGCGAGCTCGGCTACCACCGGCTGGTCTACACCAACACGGTGGCGGTGCTCGAACAGGACGCGCTGGCCGCTGCGATGGGCGACGACCCCGTCGTGACCGCGGTCCTGCTCCGCGCCGGGGACCAGGCGACGGCGGACCGCCTGCGCCGTCGATCGGGTGGTCACCTGCCCGAGGCGCAGCTGGCGCACAGCACGCGGACGGCCGGGAGGCTCGACGCGGCTGCCCGGGACGCCGTCACCCGGGTGGACACGGACTCCCTCGCCCCGCCCGAGGTGGCCGTGCGGCTCGCGTCGCTCACGGGTTGGCTGGACGCATGACCGACAACCGCCTCGGCTCCGCCGTCAGCCCGTACCTCCGTCAACACGCGGGGAACCCGGTGGACTGGCGGGAGTGGGAGCCCGAGGCCTTCGCCGAGGCCCGGGACCGCGGCGTGCCGGTGATGGTCTCGGTGGGCTACGCCACGTGCCACTGGTGCCACGTCATGGCGCGCGAGAGCTTCTCCGACCCCGAGGTCGGCGCGCTGCTCCGTCGGGACGTCGTCGCCGTCAAGGTCGACCGCGAGGAACGTCCGGACGTGGACGCCAGCCTGATGGCCGCGGCGAGCGCCTTCACGCAGCAGCTCGGCTGGCCGCTGACGACGTTCCTCACGCCGGACGGGCACGTGTTCTTCGCGGGCACGTACTTCCCGCCCACGCCGGTCGGGCAGGTGCCGTCGTTCCGGCAGATCGTCGCGGCGGTCGTCGACGCGTGGACCGAGCGACGGCACGAGGTGGACGCGAACGCGAGTGCGATCGCGACGGCGATCCGGCAGGGCGCCGAGGCGGACGCGACCGCCCGCTCGGGTGCCGACGGAGGCGGGGCCGAGCCGCGCCTCCCGGCAGTCGACAGCATCCGGGCCGTCACCGACCTGCTCTCGCGGGCGGAGGACACCACCTACGGTGGTTTCGGCGGTGCACCGAAGTTCCCGAGCGCGCCCCTGCTGGAGTTCCTGTCCGACGCCGCGGCCGACGGCGACGACCTGGCGGACGCCCTGCTCGACCGCTCCCGGCGCGCGATCCGCACCAGCGAGCTGACCGACGCCGACGGCGGCGTCTTCCGGTACGCGACCAAGCGGGACTGGAGCGTGCCGCACTACGAGCGCATGCTCTACGACAACGGCGGCCTGCTCGCCGTCGCGGGCGCCGAACAGGCGCGGGGCATCGCGGACTTCCTGCGGGACACCCTCCGACGACCGGACGGCGCGTTCGTCGCCGCGCAGGACAGCGAGTCGACGATCGACGGCCAGCGCGTCGAGGGCGAGTGGTACCGGCTGCCGCTCGACGAACGCGGGCGACTCGACCCGCCGCCGCTCGACGACCAGGTGCTCACCGGGTGGAACGGCCTCGCCATCCGAGGCCTCGCGATCGCGGGCGCGCGGCACGCGGACGACGAGATGGTCGCGCTCGCCCGCGGAGCCGCCGATGCACTGCTGGCCACGCACCTCGAAGACGGCCACGTCACGGTCCGCTCGAGCACTCCGCGTGGGGTGTCGAGCGCGCCGCCGACCATCGAGGACGTCGGACTCCTCGCCGAGGGGCTGCTCGAACTCGCGCTCGTGACGGGCGAGGTGTCGTACGCGGTGACCGCACGCGGGCTCGTCGACGACGGCCTGGCCGGACGCTTCGAGGTCGACCCGGTGCTGGCCGCTGCCGGCACGGCCACGGGCGAGCAGCCGCAGACGGCCATGCGGTCGGGGACGGTGGCGCTCGCCGCTGCGTCAGCGGTCCTCGCCGCGCTCACCGGCGACGCGACGTACCGGGCGGCCGCCGCACGGCTGGTCGCGGACCGTGCGGCCACCGGCACCGAGCAGCCGCTCGGGCACGCGGACGCCCTCGGCGTCGCGCTCGCACTGCAGCGGCCGTCGCGCGAGGTCGTCCTCGTGGCGTCCGATCCGACCGACCCGCTCCGGACGACGGCGCGCGACGCTCGTCGACCGGGGACGGTGCTCGCGCTCGTGACGCCCGACCAGGCGGTGGCCTGGACGGAGGCCGGGTTCGAACTGTTCGCGGGCCGGGACACCCTCGACCCCGCGGGCTACGTCTGCCACGACCGGGTGTGCTCGCTCCCCGCGCGCACCGGCGACGAGCTCGTCACCCAACTGACCTGATCGGCGCCGCCAGCGCCGGCGACGCCAGTGCCGCCCGCGGCTGTAAACTGGAATGCTCATGTCGACCACGCCCGTCATCACGTACCCGCCCGAACTGCCGGTGTCGCAGCGGCGGGACGACATCGCGGCTGCCATCCGGGACAACCAGGTGGTCATCGTCGCCGGCGCGACCGGGTCGGGCAAGACGACGCAGCTGCCGAAGATCTGCCTCGAACTCGGGCGCGAGCACATCGGCCACACCCAGCCCCGACGCATCGCCGCACGGACCATCGCCGAACGCGTGTCCGAGGAGCTCGGCGGCGAACTCGGCGGACTCGTCGGCTACCAGGTGCGCTTCACCGATCGAGTGAGCTCGGACACCCGCATCAAGGTGATGACCGACGGCATCCTGCTCAACGAGATCCACTTCGACCGCGACCTGAAGCGGTACGACACGATCATCATCGACGAGGCGCACGAGCGCTCCCTGACGATCGACTTCCTGCTCGGGTACCTCAAGCGGCTGCTCGTCCGACGCCCCGACCTCAAGCTCATCATCACGAGTGCGACCATCGACCCGGAGTCGTTCTCGAAGCACTTCGGCGACGCCCCGATCATCGAGGTCTCCGGCCGCACGTACCCGGTGGAGATCCGGTACCGGCCGCTCGTGGCCGAAGAGACCCAGGGCGACGACGAGGACGACGACGATCCGCGGACAGACGACAGCGGCGGAGGCACCGCCGCTGACGACCGCGACACCATGCAGGGCATCACCGACGCGCTCGACGAGCTCGCGCGGGAGGACCCGGGCGACGTGCTCGTGTTCCTGTCCGGCGAGAACGAGATCCGCGACGCGCAGGACGCCATCGAGGGCAAGCGCTACCCGGGCACCGAGGTCCTCCCCCTGTACGGGCGCCTGTCCGCCGCCGACCAGCACCGCGTCTTCGAGCGCCGGCACACACCCGGCATCCGTCGACGCGTGGTCCTCGCCACCAACGTCGCCGAGACGTCGCTCACCGTCCCCGGCATCAAGTACGTCATCGACGTCGGGACCG
>Ga0153924_1000641_pt1 | contig 21202 bp, 15 predicted proteins | sample TSNJ008MetaG_FD_104709 | JGI IMG/M metagenome (GOLD analysis project Ga0153924, IMG submission 104709) | Attine ant fungus gardens microbial communities from New Jersey, USA - TSNJ008 MetaG | ecosystem: Host-associated > Fungi > Mycelium > Unclassified | place: USA: New Jersey, Wharton State...
CTCAAATAGCCGCTGCTCTTCTTCAGGACAAATCCCCGGACCCTCATCCAGTACTTCGATAGCAATGATTCCAGGTCGAACCACGAGGCCTCTCAGTAAAATGGCCGCCCCTTCTGGACTGTACTGAATTGCATTGCTTAAGAGGTTCTCAATGACTAATCGGAGTAAATTTGCATCCACCCAGAGAGTCAAATCCTGAGGAAAGGAGGGAATGAGAATTTGTTTTCTTTCCTCTGCTAGTGGTCCCAAGATTTCTACGACTCCGGCAACGATGTCGATCGCCGCGTGGTAATCTGCTTCAACTGGAAGTCTGCCACTTTCCGCCCGTGCCAAGGTCAGTAGTTTTTCCACCGTCTGAGTTACTCTTCGGGTTTCCTCAAGAATCTCCTCGATCGTCTCACGCAAGGGACCCTTGTTGGCTTCGTTTCGCAAAGCCATTTCTCCTATGATACGAAGCGCAGCAAGAGGAGTTTTTAATTCGTGCGCTGCATTCGCAATAAAGTCGCGCTGAGATTCAAAAACTCGGAGAATATGTTCTCTCGTACCTTCCCAGGCATTTAGAAGCTTTTGAAAATCGCCGATACGAGACGTTGCTACTGTTTCGCTGTAAATCGGTTTCCATGAATGAACAGCGAAAAATTCCTTATGCAGTTGGTTTAGGGGAGAGACTATTTTGTTTCCAAAAAACCAACCGCAAAAACAGAATATTATCACAACTGATGCTAGCAACAGAAATGTCATCGGGGAAAATCCGCTGTAATAGCACAGGGTACAGGCAATCGTGGCTACTATTAAGCTCACGCCTCCGCAAAGTGCTGTGATGACCCATGACAATTTCCAGAATTTCGATCGAGGCGACTGTTCTTTTTTCCGTCGGACTCGATGAGAATTATAGTCACTTTGTGCCGGCATGAAAAATATTCCTCAAATCAGGATTCTCAACGATCCATCAAATGGCTTATTAATAATTGAATCAGTGATAGATCTGAAACGGCACTCTTTCAGAAGGCACTTATAGCTAAGAAACTATAAAATGACTACGAAGTTGACTGGAATTTTTTCATCAAGCGAGGCGCAAAAGGTAAGCTATTGACAGAAAAAAGTACTCACACATCGATCATACAACCTTTTGTACAACAGGAACTCCCGTGCCATAGTCCGTTACCAGGTAACAAATAGCCCCCGGAGCCGCCAAAAGAACCGCCAGTAACGACGAACGGGCTGTACCGGCACGTCAATATGGTTCCTGTACATAATCGTCCAGCTGAAATTTAGAAATAGCCGGCTATGACCGTGCTCTGCCCCAAATAAAGCCATTTCCCGTTTTTTTCTTTTTACAAGAAGAATATTATTAGAACGATCTCGTATTAAGGAGTGGTAAGAATTTTCCGTGTCGAGGACACGCTTATAGCAAAGATACTTTACAGGTAAGTCGCATATCTTTGAACCATGATATCTATGATACCTTACCATTTGATAATCTTCATCGCCATAATTTCCTGCAAATTCCTCGTCGTACCCAAAATGTCGCATAAAACGGGCACGTGACAAAAAGAACGTATTTGCATGCCGTCTCATGGGAGATTGATTTTCGTTATCTATTCGAAAAAATTTATAAATACGACGCCCTGGATGAGGAAAATCTATCAGGTATTGGAGTGTATGTGCCGGAAATTCGTGGTCTATATCTGTCATGATAATTTTATCTGACTTAGCGTATGTCACTCCGAGATTTCGAGCTCCGGGTTGATTCCATTGAATATCCTCGTTGATCCGTAACCACGTAATATTTAATGCATAATGAGGAATTTTATAGTTTATGGGAGAACCATCATCGACAATAACAAACTCAATCTGTTGGGTGAGATCTGTTGGGTAGGTTTCGTATTTCCTCAGCAAACTCACTACCGGCTCAATCGACGACTGATTACAGTAAAACGGCACAATGTATGTCAGTTTTATATGTGACATATCTAAAGGACGTTTGCCGTTCACCGAAGAAACCTTGTTCACCATGGTATAGAAGTACAGCGCCAAAAGATAATATGTTAGTAACAAGCGGCGGTGGTGAGGGCAAGCGTTTTTCGGATATCCTGGAGAGGTGAGTTACAAAAAAAATGAGGAGGAAGGCTCATATTTAACTAATTAACAATAAGTTATATTTATAGCGAAATACCTATAAAATGATCACATCATTAACGTTTTTTTCCTCTCCGGCAGCTGCCGGATTACGAAAACAAGTCCGTATTATGGATATAGCTTAGTTTTCGTGTCGCGTCTGAAGAAAAAATCCAGTCTACACCGGCCCGTGGGAACGGCTGGGGTTAGACTTTCCAGCTTCTCCGAAAAACCCCGTAGAGGCAAGACTTGGCGGGAGCCAAACGAGTCAAATTTGCAATCATTCTATAGGTATTTCGCTATATACTATAATTTAGTATAAATCAGAGTCCCTCTTCAGAAGCCGATGCATCCGAAGAGGGACCCTTGTAACTCAGCAAATTTTAGCCGGTTTAGAGCCAGTCGCCAAATTTTTTAATATAAGCTGTCTTAAGTACTTGCGTCAGCATACAATAGCCGACGAGCGTCAACGCCAGCCATGGGAAAAAGCTCATTGGCAGTGGGACCATCCCAACACTGACGCCAAAGCTAGTGAAAGGGATAACAATGCCTATGGCCATGATGATACTAGTGGAAATCAAAATAGGCACCGAAGCAGTACTTTGTATAAACGGGATCTTTTGTGTACGAATCATGTGCACTATAAGTGTTTGTGAAAGCAGGCTCTCAATGAACCACCCACTTTGGAAAAACGCTTGATGGGCTGCGGAATTGGCATGGTAGACGAACCACAGAAGAAGAAAAGTCGTCACGTCAAAGATAGAACTAATCGGTCCGATTAATATCATGAAACGTGCGAGGCCACCTGCTTGCCACTTGCGTGGCCGCTCCAGAAAGTCCTGATCCATACGATCCCAGGGCAGGAACAGCTGCGAGAAATCATAGAGTAAGTTTAGGATGAGAAGCATAATCGGTAGCATTGGCATAAACGGTATGAAGGCACTTGCTATGAGGACGCTGAAGACATTTCCAAAATTCGAGCTCGCCGTCATTTTAATATATTTAATAATATTTCCAAAGACGGCTCTTCCCTGAAGGACACCTTCCTCCAATACTAACAGGCTCTTTTCGAGAAGGATGATATCCGCAGATTCCTTTGCAATATCTACTGCGGTATCTACCGAAATGCCTACATCGGCATCACGGAGTGCTGCAGCGTCATTAATGCCATCCCCCATATATCCGACTGTGTGTTTTTTCGATTGGAGCGCCCGAATGACACGCGCCTTTTGCATCGGATTCATTTTGGCAAACACTACAGCGTTCTCTGCGACGTCGGCCAATTCAGTATCTGAAAAATTCTCCGTCTCTGAGCCCAGCACGATGCGCCGATGGTCAAGCCCGACCTCACGACATACCTTTGCCGTCACAATCTCATTATCACCGGTAAGAATTTTTACAGCTACGCCACTATCATGCAAAGCTTTAATGGCAGCTTGTGCCGAAGGCTTTGGTGGATCGAGAAAACCGATGTAACCGGCTAAGACCATGTCGGCCTCATCGGAGATAGTATAATGTTCGGATTTATTAGGCAAAATACGATACGCTACCCCAATAACACGCAGTCCATCTCGGTTCAGAGTGCTCACCAGTTCACGCACCCTAGTGCGTGTTTCAGGCTGCAGGGGAACAAACTCCCCGTTTTTTTCGATTTTAGTAGAGATATCAAAGATTTCTTCGACGGCACCTTTGCAAACCATGAGTTGATGACCGCTGTCCTTTTGAACAATGACCGTCATGCGGCGACGTACAAAATCAAAGGGAATTTCATCGACCTTGCGGAAATTCCGTTGCTGGTGGGCCATCTCCGGAAAGCGCTCTTCCATACGAGCGATTACGGCAGCATCTATCAAATTTTTAAGCCCAGTTTGATGGAAGCTGTTTAAGTAAGCCAATCCGATGACTGATTCGCTTTCTCGACTTTCTACATCTAAGTGTCTAACTAATACCACCTTATCTTCTGTAAGCGTGCCGGTTTTGTCCGTGCAAAGAACATCCATTGCACCAAAATTTTGCATCGAGTTGAGTCGCTTAACGATGACTTTACGGCGAGACATTGCCACTGCCCCTTTAGCCAAATTGGCTGTTACGACCAGAGGCAGCATTTCAGGGGTTAATCCGACGGCCACTGCAATGCCGAAAAGAAATGCCTCCTTCCAGTCTTCTTTCAGCACGCCATTGATCACAAAAATAATCGGAACCATTGCCAGCATAAATTTGATCAGGACCCAACTGACTTTGTTAACTCCCCTATCAAAGCTGGTCATCGCACGGTGCCCGAGAACCGATTTAGCCAACGAACCAAACATGGAATGCTCTCCGGTGGCGACCACCACGGCTGTCGCCGATCCGCTGACCACATTGGTTCCGAGAAAGCAGAGTGTATCAATACTCAGTGGATCCGAGATGGAAGTCACTACTGCATCGGCTTTCTTCTCGACCACTGCAGCCAGATTATCGATTTTTTCCACAGGCATAGACTCGCCCGTCAGCGCGGATTGGCTGACAAAGAGATCCTTAGTCTGCAGGAGTCGTATGTCGGCCGGAATCATGTCTCCTGCCGAAAGCTGGATAATATCCCCCGGAACTAATTCACTCATTGCAATCTCTTTTTTTCCTGGAGTAGAGCCCATCGCAGAGATCAGCGTTGCGTCGCTCGTATCTTCTTTGTCATCTGTTTTGCGAATTACGGTCGCGGTGGTACGGACCATGGCTTTTAGCTTTTCTGCGGCCTTAGTAGAACGGAATTCTTGCCAAAAGCGGAGTAAGGCGCTGACGATGATCATGGTACTCATCACAATCACAGTGCGCCAATCTGCATCCGCACCATTTAGTGTAGATGCCACTATGGTCGCTCGTTCGTCCACGGGGGCCTTTGCTAATGCATCGGCTATTGATTGTGCCTGTTCACTTAATTGAACCTGAAGAACCTCGGAAATAAAGTTCTGAGCTGCCTCGTGATAATTCTTAGGCTGAGCATTGAGCACATCTAGCAACTTAACAAGAATCGCTTTTGCATTATTGATCCCTTCCTCTGTTGCCTGCGTAGCAGTGAGACCGGTTTCCAAAGAGGCTGGATTCGGTTTCGATGTTCGGATCGCCTCGCCTACTTCCGCTAATTTTGGATCTGCATCCGCACTGCGCAGCATTTTGTAAAGCAATTTACTGCGTTCGGCGATTGGCTTTCCTTCGGAAGCAGCCAGAATTTTTTCTACTTCCGATGTAAATTTATCGTTGCGTGCCGGATAGTTTAATGTCTCGGAAATCGCATCTCCTAGAGCTTTCGGACCCTTCTCATCAATCTGCGCCACAATTTTCCTGGCATCTGGCATCGAATCGTGAATCGTTTGCAACGGCGTATAAACATCGGTATAGGAAGACACGAGCGCCAGAAGCGCTAAAACCAGGATGAATGGATTATAAAAAGCTTTCGCAAGTTGGACATACCAGTGAGGTGGTTTCTCATGAGCAACTTCATTTCTGCCAAAAGCTTTTTGTCTTTCCGCTGCTTCCGCGTCCGTGAGTCCGCCACGTCGGCTCTGCATGAGTTGGACAGCATGGTTCACATCTCCTTGTGCAACTTTCTGAAGGAGAGTGTTCAGCTTGTTTTTAGATTTGGAATTCTTCTCCGCTTTTATAGCGGTGGGCGAAAGCAATTCGGGTGTCATAATTTGCGCGATTCGGTTTTTTCGGCAGCAGACTGACGTATAGCCGTAAAGATTTACGAACAGAATTGACTGAAATTTCCTTAAGGTTTCGGGATAGCTGATGTGCCTCTGATCCGACCTATTCGTGCGCCCAGAACGGAAATATTCTCAATGTGTTTACGGATTTGTCTGAAAATTTTGGTTGAGACTAAGCACCAAACTTATTTAGTTCATCCGATATCCTACCCCTCGCACTGTCTCAATAATATCGCGCCGCATTACCGTTTGTAGTTTTTTGCGAAGGTGAGCAATGTGCACGTCGATAACGTTATCGAGCGAAGTCAAACGGCCTGCCTGTCGCCAGACGTCCTCCACAAGCATCTCTCTACTCACAATCTCACCTTGGTGATTGATCAAAACAGCCAATAAGTCAAATTCCCGAGGGGTGAGCTCGACCGGGTGACCAGAATAGAGAACGTTACGAGTGAGCAGATCGATGGTTAATTGATCGATGGTAAGCGTCTTAACAGTAAACTGTTGACGTCGGCGTAACAGGGTGCGAAGACGCGCAAGGAGTTCTGAGAAGGAAAACGGCTTGACCAGATAATCATCAGCCCCTGAATCAAGTCCCAATACTCGATCTTCAACCGCATCGCGTGCAGTTAAAAACAGAATGGGAATTTGTACGGACTCCACCCGTAAGGCGCAGAGAAGCTCAAACCCGGATAAATCTGGTAACATCCAATCCAGGATGACAAGAGCATAGGTTCCGCTTCTAGCCTGTAAGAGACCTTCTTGGCCCGTTCTCGCCAGAAAAGTTGTGTATCCTTCCTGCTGTAATCCCTGGTCCAACCGCAATCCTAGCGAAAAATCATCTTCGATGAGTAATATTTTTTGTAGGGACACAGATCAGCATGACGATGCCGGATGGGAAAATAATGCTCAGGTTGTAAAAATGACAGGAAAAAATGCTAACTCAAATTCTTCACGTATTAGACTTCTCGTAGAGTGGGCAGAGGATGACGGATTAACAGGCTCATCGCTAAACGATCGCTTATCTTTCGTTTCTCATCAAACGGGTGAGGAATTCCCTGAAAAAATTGATTATGGTTTCGCCGCCAGCGACGGGCTGAGAGTGCGCTAGCAGGGAATATGCGCGGTGGCCGTAGCAGGGAAGCGCTGATACACAGCTTAGGCAGCTGAACGACTCAGCAAACGCAACTCTTTCAGCTGGGGACATCGAAAACTTTCAAAGTCCCTGTGCCACAGAATTTCCGCACAATATCCTATGGCTACCCATTGCAAACAACTCTACCTAAATTACTTATAAAAATATAAAATTAATATAAAACTAATTGGACATACGGGTGGAAATCGTATACAACAGGTTGTTTTAATTAAACTCCCATGAACTTAGTCCCGTTCCCTTTATTAGCTGTGGCGACCTCGCATCTTCTACACTTGAGTGGGATCGATGCTCTCATCATCTTAATCTATTTTTGCTTTGTTTTAGGCATTGGATTTTATTTAAAACGCTTCACTAAAACGAGTGAAGATTTCTTTTTAGCGGGACGCAGTATGACCGCATGGATTGCCGGCTTGAGTTTCCTTTCCGCCAATCTGGGTTCTTTGGAATTAATGGGTTGGGCCGGAGCTACTTATCAATATGGAATTTTGGCTGCCCATTGGTATTGGATTGGTGCCGTACCCGCCATGCTTTTATTGGGCATGATCATGATGCCCTTCTATTATATCTCCAAGACCCATTCGGTGCCTGGCTATTTGCAACTACGATTTGGCAATAAAAGTCGAACCCTTGCCGCAATCACATTTGGTGTTATGACCATTCTAATGAGTGGCATTAATATGTTCGCGATGGCACTCGTCATGAAAGTGGTGTTAGGGTGGAACCTTGATATCAGTATCTGGGTTTCATCGCTCACTGTCGCAACTTATGTGGTCTTCGGTGGTTTGCTCTCTGCTATTTTCAACGAGGTTCTCCAATTTATGCTCATATGGCTCGGTGCCTTGGTCATCCCGATTCTTGGCCTGACTGAAGCCGGCGGTTGGTCAGGCATGGTCAAACGGATCCACGAACAATTTCCAGCGACGGATTATACTCATCTATGGTCACCTCTCTCTTCTTTTTCCGCTAATCCTATGGGGATTCATTGGACGGGGATTGTATTCGGCTTGGGATGCGTGCTTGCTATGGGATATTGGACCACGGATTTCCTAGTAGTTCAGCGAGTGCTGAGCGCAAAAGATCTCCGTGCAGCTAAAATGGCCCCCATTATCGGAGCATTTTTTAAGATGCTAGTACCGATAATTGTCATTCTGCCTGGTTTGCTTGCCCTCGCAGTCCTTCCAATAAAATTAGTGCCTGAAAACGCAGCTGTTGCCGGAGCACACACCTATAACGAGGTACTCCCGCTCATGCTAGCGCGATACGCGGGACCGGGCTTATTAGGTCTGGGTATCACTGCACTAATCGCTGGATTTATGTCCGGCATGGCAGGAAATGTCAGCGCTTTTTCGACCGTCTGGACCTATGATATTTATCGTCCCTTACTCAAACCTAATGCAGCCGATACCCACTATGTGACCGTAGGTCGTTGGTCTACTCTCATCGGTGTCTTAGTCAGCATCGGCGCCGCATATCTTTGTATGCAGTTCAAAAGCATTATGGATTATGTTCAGGCATTATTTAGTTTCTTTATCGCACCTCTATTTGGCACGGTATTGTTAGGAATGCTTTGGAAGCGTGCGACCAACGCGGGAGGATTTTGGGGATTATTGGCGGGCATTGGATCCTCCATCGGGATGTATGCTTGGGTAAAAATTAATCCTGCCGCGATCAAGTATATTGCATTGAGTGATCATGCGCAGGACATGGCTGAAAATATGTATCGAGCGTTATGGAGCTGGGTTATTTGTGTGGCGGTCACGATCATCTTAAGCTATGCAACGAAACCACGCCCCGCTGAAGAGCTGACAGGCCTGGTACGAAGCTGTACACCTATTCCTACCGAAGGGCATTATCCCCTCATGCAGCGCCCCAGTTTTTGGGCGGTAATTGTTATTTTGATTTTTCTGATCCTTAACTTTATCTTCCGCTAGGACATTTTATGAAAGAACATATCGTCTCTATTTGGTACCTGATCGGCCAAATCATGGTTGTTTACGGAATACTGATCGGCGGAGCCGGAATTTATTATTGTTTTTATCCCCCGCCAGAACAACTCGCCCTCACACATTTACATGCGGACCTTTGGTGGGGCGTATTCATGCTTGCCTTGGGAGTTTTCTATCTCTCAAAATTTCGTCCTTCAAAAACCAAAAATTAGTTATTGGTTTATATAGTTTATCTTCCTTGGCCAGTGTAAAGGATGTGTTCCACAACTTCTCCTAATCGTATTAAGGCGCTTTTGTACAGATCGTTCCAAGGATGACCACAAGCCAGTCTAATAAAATTCTTGTAATTTCGTGAAATCGAAAACGCATTTCCGGGCGCGATGCAAATTTTTTCTTGGCGAGCAGCATGAAATAAAACATGGGAATCCACTTCTTCAGGGAGTTCCACCCAAAGTGCAGTTCCGCCTTTTGGAGGAATGAGTTTTGTTCCGGTAGGAAAATATTTCAGTACCGCCTCTGTCATAATTTGCATCTGTTCGGCCAGAGCTCTTCTCAACCCTCGAAGATGATAATCATAACCTCCAGTAGCCAAAAATTCGGCAACTGCCATGGCGGGAAGAGTAGCATTGGACATTGTTGACATCGCTTTTCTATCAATTATGTCCCGATAAAATTTCCCAGGTACAACGTAGCCTACCCGATAAGAAGGAGCCAAAGTTTTAGAAAAGGAGCTACACAGCATGATCGAGTCTTTGCGATCCAAAGTTTTCAAAGTCATCGGGCGTTTGCCTTCAAAAACTAAATCTCCATGAATATCGTCCTCGATAATCGGAACGTTATGAAATGCGCACAATTCTACCAGCGCCTTCTTGTTCCGTTCGGGCATTAGTGAACCCGTAGGGTTATTAAAATTCGGCGTTATGAGCAAACCTTGGATGCGCCGCAGGGACAGAAGGCGCCCTAACTCGGCAATCACCAACCCATTCGGCGGAACGCAGGAAATTTCTTGCGCATGGATCCCCAATTCCCGCAACATCAAAACCACTGCTGGAGACATGGGAGACTCTACCGCAATAGTATCCCCTGAACCGCAAATTGCCCGCACGCAGAGGGCAAGCGCCTCAGTTGCCCCATTGGTAATCACCACATCCTCCGGTCCCAGTACTTCCCCCCATTCTACCGAACGTTTTGCAATCTGTTGCCTCAAACTCAAATTACCAGGAATCAAATCATATTCCATGGCTTTGTATCCGGCCCTTCTCGCCGCAGACCCTAATGCACGGGAAAGCTTTAGAGATGGAAGCAAACGGGAAGACGGTGCGCAGAGCCCAAAAGAGATAAAATCAGGGCACGTTGCATCTCGTAGCAGTGTCACCAGAAAGCTATCTACACCCTGCTTTTGATCATCTTTACGCTGAGAAGAAGGCCTAAATCCCCGCAGATAGAAGCCCGATCGTGTCCGAGCCTCCACAATTCCACGAGTCTCTAATAACACATAAGCTTGTGTCACCGTTGGAATACTCACTCCGTACCGGCGAGCCAAAGATCGTAATGAAGGCATCCGATCGCCTATCCTCAAACAACCCCTGCGGATCAATTCTTCTACAGCTGCTGCCAGTCTTCGGTATAACGGTTCATGCGATTGGGGGAGAGGAAGTCTCTCTCCGTGGATCATATCCAACGGGTCTTCTTCCTCTAGAACATCAATCCGAAAATCTCTCCAACGAGGCAAGACATCAGAGATTGGTATCGTCTGCCCAAGTTCAATAGAACGCGCATTCCCACCATAGTTTTTTACAACTGGTTCTATCTGCATAATCTAGAAGGCTATGTTTACTGACGTAATTGTATTCATAAGTGCCACTGTCCCTTCAACTTCGATGCTCATATTTAAGATAATGGTAATGAAAGAATTGTTGTCATAATTTGGTTTTCTCTTGTAAAAAATGTCATTCCGACTGCAAAATAAAGCGAGTCACCAGATAGAGCCGAGGTGACTTCCGGTGCCTCGTATCAAAGATTTTCAACCTACAGAGATACAAAGCATTATAGTTGTAAGTTTAGCACAGAATTGACAATTCTGCATCTCACAGAATGAGAAATTCAAATTGTGATCAATTTTTTTGCGATAGTAACACGATATTGTGATCCATGCGTGTTCAAAACGTACTTTACTTCTTTGGTAAATCTGTTAGATTAGACTACCTAAAGTTAGGCAACCAGATCCTGATTCTCTTGTGCCATTTTGAGCAAGTGCTTTGCCGAAGAATATGCAATGGATTGATAATGAATATCTTTATTTTCAGATATTCTAACAGCTACCCTAATTCGTCGCTTTGCAATAAAAGACGGCCATCCCTTAAGTACAGACAAAAGGAATTGGTAAAGGGTTTTTAATTCCGATCCTTTTAAAGTGAGTTGCAGAGTGCCACCGGGCGCTATTTTAGCGGTCCGGATCTGTGGCCACATGAACTGATCCTTAAGTAAAACGCCGGCATCCCAAATTATATTTGTGATATGGATCGTCTCGGGACAGCTATTATAAATTTTGAGGGTGATTCGATGCGGATCTTCCTCCGTTTGAAGTTCCATAGCGACGATTTCCTTATTTCTATGAACCCAAGATCGAGCCAAAAAGAAGACTATTAAGGTACTCATCGCTAACCCTGCATTAATAAGGAGCCCTAGGATTTGCTGGATTTCTTCGCTAGTCACACACGGTAATTACTGAATTATAATTAGACGGGGGGCCCTATCACATTCATCCTTTAGATATAAATAGGACAACATTATGCATATTGATCAACGCCTTTTTCGTGTCCCAGCCATCTTCGCAAACGGAATATGTGCGCGGGCTTCGTCGACGGCTCCAAGATCACGTAGTTTTGGGAACCATTCCAAAAAAATCGCTCTCCATTAAGAAGATCTTCGACTTGGTAAGAATCATTCTCTAGCCAAGCAAATTCCTTGATAGGCACTTGTAAATAACCGGACTGGGTCTGAAAAGGGTCTAAGTTCACCACCATTAAAAGAATGCTTTCTTTGGAGGGAGTTGACTTACTGTAAAAAAGAATTTGATCATTATCTACAGGGTGAAAACATAGGGTCTCAAAAAATTGCAACGCTCGATTTTCACGGCGAATGCGATTGAGGGCGGTCAGATATTTTTTGATATTGCCCGGAGCATTCCAATCTCGCGCTTTAAATTGATATTTTTCAGAGTCAAGATACTCTTCTTTTCCTGGGATAGCTGTGTTCTCGCAAAGTTCAAATCCACTGTATATACCATATGTGGTCGAAAGTGTTGCCGCCAAGGTAGCGCGAATTAAGAATGCAGGACGTCCGCCCTGTTGAAGGAAATAAGGCAGGATATCTGGCGTATTCGTAAAGAGGTTCGGTCGAAGGTAATCTTTAACTTCGGTTTGAGTTAATTCGGTAAAATATTCAATGAGTTCCCGCTTCGTATTTCGCCACGTAAAATAGGTATAACTCTGGGTAAATCCGATCTTGGCTAGTTCTTGCATCATTTTGGGTCGTGTAAACGCCTCGCTGAGAAAAATAGCCTCCGGATATGCTGTTTGAACTTCTTCTATTACCCATTCCCAAAATGCGACAGGTTTGGTATGAGGATTATCAACGCGAAAAATGGTCACGCCACGGGCACACCAGAATAGCAGGATGTCGCGGAGCTCTTCCCAAAGCGCCTTCCAATTTTTATTATAAAAATTCAGTGGATAAACATCTTCGTATTTTTTTGGAGGATTTTCCGCGTATTTGATCGATCCATCGGCGCGTTTAAAAAACCATTCCGAATGTTTGCGAACATAGGGATGATCAGGTGAGCAGTTGATGGCAAAATCCAAGGCGATCTCCATACCACGTTGCCGAACTTCCGAAACCAGCCATTCGAAATCCTCGAGCGTCCCCAATTCAGGGGCAACGTCTCGATGGCCCCCTCCATTTACCCCCTGGCGGAAATTTCCGATGGCATAGGGGACCCCCGGTTCACCGGGGTTGCACCTCAACGAATTGTTGCATCCCTTCCGATTTGTTTCTCCGATAGGATGAATCGGCGGAAAATAAATCACGTCAAATCCCATTTCCTTCGCATCATCGATCCGCTCTAGACAGTCTCGAAATTTTGATCCCTGATCAACCTTGCCTTCCGCTGACCGAGGGAAGAATTCGTACCAGGCGCTAAAGGACGCTCGTTGACGGTCTACACGGACTTTTCGAAAGGGATGGATGATACTCGAAAATTCGCGGTTAGCCCAATAGGACATCAGGACCATCAATTCAGGTTCTTCGCAAAAAGAGAGTAGTTCTTCGGCGGATGCGGATTTCGCTCGATGAGCTAATTTTTGCAGTATTTCAGCATCAGGGGATCCGGATGCGCGTTGAGCGTTGGATTCAATGATTTGGGCTCCTTCCCATGCTTCATTAGTAAGTTCACGCAAACCAGCATCGAATTTCTTTCGAATTTCTTCCTGCCACGAAAGAAATTCATCTCCCCATGCTTCAATAGTATATTCACAAATCCCTATTTGAAGTAGAGGAAAAGTTCCGCGCCATCGATCGTTTTCCAATGGAATCATTGCGGTTTCATGCCATCTCCGCTCGTGGAGAGAGCGCCATTTTAAACAGGCGCGGATGACATCGTGTCCTTCCTTAAAAATATCCGCTTCGACACTCAAATCCTGTCCAACCGTCCGTTTGACGGCAGCTTGTCCGTCGTTAAAAGTTGGAGTGAGGTTTCTAATTACGACGCTAACAGGATTGACAGGATTGTTCACTAGCACCTCCCGAAAAATCGACCGGATGGAGTTTGCTCATATGGGACTCTTGACAAAGGCCCCGTTGGGCACTTTAGAAGGAGACGGAAGAAATTGCGGAGGGAAGAGCGAAGGAGTATCCTCTGAGATACACGACCGACTGAGCAACAAAGGGGGACGCCGCAATCCGGCGGCTGCCGGACTCGTCCCTGGGCTTGCCGTCCTTTTTCAGCCAGGCTACGTCGCCGCAGCCTGGCAAGATCTCTGTGGATAGTGCCAGGCTCCGGCTCTTTCTTGAAAGTTGATTTCTTCATTACGTGTTTCCGATTCTTATGCGTTTCCTCCACTTTCGTTGTACTTGCCTGACTAAAAAAGTTCCTGCCAACCCCAACTGCTCCTACTTTGTGAACTGTCCCATATTCTCAAGCAGCTTTATCAAGAGTTTTCACAAGAAAATCCAGACCCCCATGGTTTTGAGCAATCTCATGAAGTAATCGATGTGCTACAGGGATGTATTTCAAAAAATTCTTACGCCTTTTTTTCAGCCCCAGAAATCCATAAGCTCCCAGCGCCTGCATTAAACGTTGTATTGCACACATACGGAATGTCACTTCAAAATTATCGTCTTGCTGGAGGCCCGCATCCCGCCACAGTTCTTTATAAAATTCCAATAATTCTTTACGTTCCTCAGCCACAAGTTCCACGTAAGGATCATACAAAAGCGAAGCCACATCATAAAGCCCTAATCCGGGTCGCATACCCTGGAAATCAATGAAGCAAGCTTTTCCGTCCGAGATAATGATATTTTGAGACTGAAAGTCTCGGTGCACCAATGCTCGGGGTAGGCTAGCAAGTTGAGTTGCGATTTTGCGCAATGTCGGCGATTCGTTGAGTACATCTGTTTCAAGTCCCCAAACACCCTTTACACAATTTTCAAAAAAATATTGCTGTTCCCAAAGATAAAGTTTTTCGTCAAATTCCAGTTCCATTTTCCAGTTTTGGGCAGAAAGACTCGTTTCATGGTGGATCAAAAAAACTTGGGAGAGTGCTGACTGGTATAAGGGGCGTCTTACAGCCCAGGGGCTCTGCCGGTAAGAGCAAAGATCCTCCTCACCCAAATCTTCCATGAGAATGAGTCCGGACTCCGGCTCATGAAAATGAATGCGAGGCACCCGGACCCCGGTTTCATCAAGAAATTTCGCAATCTTCACATAATGTGCGTTTTCAGATTGTTCCTGCGTATACTGCACCAAAATAACCGAGAATCCTCCCCGAAACCGGATACGATAATATTTACGCCCAGAGCCGCCTTTTTTTAAGGCGGTCACAGCAAATTCGTGATCCACCTGACCTCCAAGAAAATTGTGAAGGGCGGATTTAACAAGATGGGCGGAAAGCATAGAACGTTTTGTTTCTCAAAATGATATAGATTATTATAGAGGCTTGTAGATCGAAAAAACGAGATTTTCAATCGACGCTTCTTTTAGAAATATAATATGTGGTTAAAAAAATGTTTTTTGTAACTGACGTTGTTACGCACATTTAGGAGTGCCGGGGGCAGAAAAAGGTCATTTCGATTGACAAGGACTTTTTCTTGCGTATGGCGCTGATTAACAAAATCAGAGTAGGCGGCGTGAGGGAAGATTGTGGCGAGCTCCAAGGAACGGGGAGCGGGGGAGGAAGAGTATCCTTGGCGGCACACGACCAAACGAGGTAGCCGCAATCCGGCGACTGCCGGATCATTTTATAGGTGTTTTGCTATAACATCACTTTGTTAGAAGTTTTTAAAAAACAATGACTTGGCAAGGTCAAAACAAATCCCGGTCTGAAAAATCTCCGTCGACTTTTGCCCGATCACAGACAATACAACGACGGAGGTAACTGCCGGAAGCAATTTTTGCGTCGTTCCAAACAATTGTATCCTCTAAAATAACGCCTGTCTCAATTTTGCAATTTTGGCCAACTGTACAAATCCCTCGTAACTCGACTTCTTCGGAGATCTGACTCTTGAATAGTGGAATTCCTGGAAATTGAGAAACTAATTCTTGATGGACTTGTCGGTAAGAAGCCCGAGTTCCCACCTCGCTCCAGAAGCCTGAATCAAGAACGCATCCACCAATTCGTTTTCCTGCAGACAGAAGCCGCCAAAATACCGACATCATGGGAACCGGCCCAGTGGCCGGGATCCAACGGTAAATCTCGGGTCGAAGAATATAGAGGCTCGCAAACAAAAAATATGATAATCCCGTATTGTTTAATTTATTATGAAAATCCAATACTGCATTGCTTTTGATGTCCATTCCCACTTGGGGCGCGCCAGGCCGTAGCCCTAAAATGACGGGAGCATCATCTTTCTCGGGAGCCTTCAATAAGCTTGCAAGGGGAATATTTGTCAGAACATCTCCGTTGACGACTAGAAAAGGATCTTCTCCGATCCACGGCCTTGCATTGCGGATCCCCCCTGCTGTTTCCAGAAGTACCGGTTCATAAACCAGATACACGGGAGCACCGCGATAGGAAAATTCGCCATGATATCCTCCAAAAAAACGCTCAAACACATGAGCTAAATGATGAGTATTGATCACAAAGCGGCCAATGCCCTGACTGAGCAGGTAATCCAAGGTCCAAAAAATCAGTGGCTTTACCAAGATAGGAACCAAGAGTTTCGGGCGTGAGTTTGTTATGGGGCGTAGTCGAGTCCCCAATCCCGCTCCTAAAATAAAAGCTGTTTGAATGCTCATTTCTGAAGCTCACAGAGCTCAATTTCGGACAAAAACCAATAGGGATCCACCATCACTATCCCTTTCCTTAAGAGTGATTGTTGACTGAAAGTTTCATCCGCAGCGGAACCATATCACTCTGGGTGAAGCCAGCTCTTAGAAAAAACTGTTTGGCAGCTTCATCGGCCGCGTCTGTCAGCAGAGTAATCCTTAAAAATTTTTTATCTTTAGCAAATGTAATGGCATGCTGGAGAAGACGACTTCCATATCCCTGACGGCGATGCTGAGTGTGGATGATCAGATCTTCCAAAAGTAACACGAAGCCCCCTTCAGCGGTACTTAAAGTAATGAGCAGATTGATCATACCAAAAATATAATTTTCGTTTCGCAAGACAAAAATCCGTCCTCGGCTGGGTTGTTCTAATATCAGTCTCAATCCTCTTAATTGCTTATCCCGGTTCGGCGTAAAATCCGCCTCTTGAGAAAAGAGATCATAAAGTAAATCAGCAAGTTTGGGCAGATCATCCAAAACAGCCGGCTCAATACGCAGGGAATCAGCCATATTTAGCATTCTTTATTAACATAAACTTTTTCCCTCTGCAATCTAATACTCTAATAGCGATTTAATGATAGATTGCGGCGAACTGCAAAGTGGATACCAGTCCGTGCACGCGGTAATTTTCAGACGTCGCATCCAAATCGTTTTTTGAGTTCGGAGATCGGAATAGGAATCATAGTGGCTTTTCCTATTGGACAGGAATATGGTAACTCACATCGAAATAGCTCCAAGATGAGTGCTTCGATCCTTTCCGATTCCGTCGGGACGGCTTCTCCACCCACAAGTCGAGCAACGGACCGCGCCAGGGCTTCCTCCGCCGTCCGATTGCCGCTCCGGATGCCGCCTCTTGCTAAATCCCCGATTAATCGCACCAAGAGCTGTTCAATATCTGTTTTATTGACAGAGGCTGGAATTGCCTCCACTTTAACGGAGGCTCCCCCAAAACATTCGGCTGCAATACCCACCCGATGGAGTAGCTCAGTGTTTTCTGCGATCCAAGCAATGTCACGTGGAGGCAAATCAAAGATGACCGGAAGCAACAGGGTTTGAGAATTTGCTTGTCCCTCCTTCATTTCTTTTAGGAGTCGCTCGAAAAGAATTCTTTCGCGGGCAGCGCGTAAATCAACTACGACCATACCAAAATTTCCTTCTAAAATGGCGAAGCGCCCCGCAATTTTCCCGACTACAACGATATCCCGCGATTCTAACAAATTTTTGATTTCCATTTGTTCAGCGGACAGGAAAATTTGTTTGGCTTCTCTGCTTGTTTCAGTGGAAATCACTGTCAATGGCGTCGTGTTCTTGGACTGCTGGACATTTGCAGTGGATCCTGCTTCAGACACCGGCTCGACTGCAGCCAATAATGAGCCACGCGGAGCTCCAAGCACAGGTGTTTTTAGCTCTATCACTAATTTTGGTGGGCTTTCAGATTTCAAGGAAGCCTTCTCCTCTGGCCCCATATTAATTCTCGTTCTGCGGCTTCCTGCTAAGACTTGCTGCGCAAACTCTCTGACTGCTTCAGCTACAACATTGGATTCTCGAAAACGCACTTCTCGTTTTGCCGGGTGCACATTGCAGTCTACTAATGCCGGATCCAATTCGAGAAATAAGATGGCCGCTGGGTGATAGCCTTTTGGCAATAGAGCGTGATAAGCTTCCCTCAAGGATCTCGAAACGGCTGATGCTACGACAGAGCGACCGTTTATGAAAATAAATTGCTCAGAGCGATCTGCTCTTCCTCTTCCGGGTTGAGAAAGAAATCCTCGGATACGCAGTCCTCCCATTTGAAGAGGTTCGCCCTGGATCAGTCGGCCTGCCCAATCCGGACCAAAAAGGTCGTGTACTCGAACTTCAACGGATTCTGTAGTAGCAAGTTGAATAAATTTTCTGCCTTCTCGAAATACCACAAAAGCAACGTGAGGATTTGCCAATGCCAAGCAATGTAATTGATGCATAATATGAGCGGTTTCGGTTTGAAGTCCCCGAAGAAACTTCTTCCGTACGGGCACATTAAAAAAAAGCGAACGCACCTCGATCCGCGTACCGTATGCTTCTCCACTTTCGCGCACTGCCTCAATGCGGCCTCCATTGACCAATACTTCAGTTCCGGTTACTGCATCGCGACAGCGAGTGATGAGGCGAAATTTTGAAACGCTCGCAATACTGGGGATCGCTTCCCCACGGAATCCAAAAGTCGAAATGGATTCCAAATCGCGAACGGTACTCAGCTTGCTTGTGGCATGCCTTTCAAAGGAAAGAAGCGCATCTTCTCGGTCCATTCCAATGCCATCGTCGGACACACGAATGAGAGCGGTCCCTGCTTGAAAAAATTCTATGTGGACTCGCTTTGCCTGCGCATCCAAGCTGTTTTCTACAAGTTCTTTAACTATAGACGCAGGCCGTTCCACCACCTCACCTGCGGCGACTTGACTTGCGACGATATCTGTCAATATTCGGATATTTCCCATGAGATATTTGACTTCTATCCGTAGCACTTCTATTTATAGTGGAACAATTAATTAACGAGCACGCTTTGGCATTCCATTTCCTTTTTCTGGTGAATACATGATTCCGTGAAGAAAAACGTGTGTACTAAAAGAAATAGGAAAACCGAATTGACCCTTGGCCGAGATCAGCGCTAAAAAGATAGGACTTATCAGCAGATCCGCGGAAACAGCCGGAGGGAGGGCCGATTGCCATAGTTTGTGGTCATTGCAGAAACAATTTGCGATAATTGCTATGTTAAACATTAGCCAGAGGGCATCCAATCAGCTTTCCCATCTCCTTGCGGAACGAGGAGGTGAGGGGCTTCGCTTGGCTATTGAAAAAGGCGGGTGCGCCGGATTTCAATATGTCCTATCCGTGGATTCTCGACGCAGCGATGATCATATTTTTTTGTGCGAAGGAGGCAATATCTTTATTGACCCGGAAAGTTTTATTTATTTGGATGGCAGTACACTGGAATATGACGATGGTCTCAGCGGCGTAGGCTTTCGTATTCAAAATCCTAGAGCCAGTCGCAGCTGTGGGTGCGGCACCTCCTTTGAATACAAGGCCCAAGCTTCCGAATCCTGACCTTCTCAAAACGCAGTCGATTGTAAGCGCATGAGACTGGATTGTGTTCATGACACTGTTTTTCCTAAAAAAGTTTATGTTTACTCCAAAAAAAATGGAGATCACTCTGGCCGCTGCTTGTGAGATTCGACACTGACACTGAATACGATGACTTGCCCGACGCGCGACGGTGGGAAAAGAAGAACACTCTGTTCCATTGGACTGTTTTTATTCTCCTGCTGATTCTTTTTACGATATTTTGTTGGGTGGGCAGCTATTTTATTTTTTGGCATCCGGAAAAAGCACTGAGCTATGGGATCCTCAAAAAGCTGAAAAAGCTGGAGCCTCCACAAAAATTTGAACTCACAGCAGCCCCAAAAGGTGAATTTTTAGATCCGAAAGCATTGCTCCACCGTTACGGATCTCTCACACCAAGGGCTCTTGAAGAAGTCAACGCCACCCTGTTGCGCAATTTTATTCGCAATTACAAAGAAACGCGCGACCTCGTCCCTTATATTACCGGCACCTATAATATTCTCGATTCATTTGAGCTTACTACTAATGATTTTTTTCCATCCGGCATTGTTGCTCTGACACAATCCACGGACCTCCCCATGGTACTTTTGGAAAATGTTTTTACCGCCGATCAGCGGGTTGTCCCCATACTCCATCGAACATTGCTCACTGGTCTCAATATCCGTTTGGAAAAACGATTTGATCTTTCGGCTCTGATCCATGTACGGCGATTGGCGGACGGACGGATGGTATTTACCACCCTGCCGATCCTTTACGGGAGCTATGCCTCCAATCATGGCCCAGGCAGTTTTTCTCTTCTGCCACCGGAGATTTTAAACATAAAGGCGGGTCTTCCGATCCTTTCTCAAGCCAGGATCAGTGAAGCTGAAAAAACTTACGTGAAATATCGCCAACAAGTGGCAGCAGATAACTCGCCAGCTAAGATGAAGGCAACGTCGGATAAAAGCCCGACGTCCGTGACCCGTAGTCAACAGAGCCCTGATATCAAGGAACAATTAATTCGTATTGAAAAGCCAGTCGGAGGTGCCTTGCCTGAAAATGTCGCTGTGCACAATAATCCAGTCAAGAAGAGTAGCCCAAAGCGCTTACTCACTTCTGTTCCTCAAAAATCCTCGCAAGCGCCAGTCCTTCCTCCTCCGCCGGCTTCTCTAGAAGAAGTTAAGGTGGCTCGAGCGCTATCGGCGCAAGCAGCCCTGACTGCCACTCCATTCCCGTCTCAACCAAGAGAGACCCCCGAGACAGAGGCAATGACCCAGGGAGGTGCGGTAGCGACGCCTCCTCCGGTGCTTCCCAACGCCACTCCGGTCACTGAACTTCCTCCTTCTTTAGGCACGGCATCTTCTTCAACTTCAGCTTCACCCTCTCCGAGCGTACCTGCCGTAGCTTTCACTAATGTTGCTTCTGGAAATTGGCAAACATACGATGCTGGCCACATGCCATTGGGACGCTTGCTAGATTTGTCAGATGTCCCTCAGTTCGCAGAAAAGGGTTTAACTGATGAACGACTTTACCTGAAAGGAAGTTTTCTGGTTACGGCCGCCCGTGCTAATCGAGCAGTTCTCCGTTCCCAAGGCTCTTTTCTCGGCAATTCTTCGGCAAAAGTACGGATCATTGTGGAATTTCCCTCCAATTACAAAACGCCTGAACCCGGCTCCACATTTA
>Ga0153924_1000643_pt1 | contig 21109 bp, 14 predicted proteins | sample TSNJ008MetaG_FD_104709 | JGI IMG/M metagenome (GOLD analysis project Ga0153924, IMG submission 104709) | Attine ant fungus gardens microbial communities from New Jersey, USA - TSNJ008 MetaG | ecosystem: Host-associated > Fungi > Mycelium > Unclassified | place: USA: New Jersey, Wharton State...
CACTGATTGTTTGTTCAAATTCCGCTTTCCTGGTCTTATTTTTACCATTCGTAATACAAACAACAAGATAATCATCTTCGATTAAGTGGGCGCCTCCCCATAATAACTCGTCATCTGGATGGGCTACTATCATTAACTTATTATATCCGTCTAAACTTAATTGATTTAAACTTTCTTCATTAACCGGTTTAATATTTACATATGGTGCAAATACTATTATAATCCATATAATAGCAGTAATTACAATGATTCCTATTATTGATAGAATCACTTTTTTAGAATACTGCCTAAATATTTCAGATAAAGTTTTGTCCATGAATTTTTTTTGTTCCATTATTTACTCCATCCTTGTCTTCTCTGGTTTTACTAAAACTATATAAAAATTACTTACTTATATTAACATAATAAATGCATTTATTCTATTATATCCATAAAATTAAAAAATTCTTAAAGATTTTTTATAAATTATTTGATAGAATAGACAAAGCATTATTAAAAGGAGATCTACCATGTTTCATAACATTAAACGAAATCATATATTGCACTTACTAACAATCACAGCGGTTATTTTCTTTATTATATATTTAATAGTCGGTTCTGACTTTATTTTCGGCGCACCTATTGACTGGATCAATCAGCACAGTGTTATACCGGATTACTTTAGGCAGCAATTTTATCAAACCGGAAAGCTGATCCCTGATTTTGCGATGCACTTAGGTGCAGGGCAGAATATATTTAACTTTGCTTATTACGGTTTTCTTAGCCCTATTACTTTAATAAGTTATGCATTTCCCAGAGTATCAATGGTCAACTATGTTATGATTTCAAGTGTTGTACTATTACTCGCTTCTGTCTATTTATTCTATATGTGGATGATAAAGAATAAATTTTCAGATAGTATTGCATTTGTTGCCACCTTTTTATTTGCATGTGCTTCTCCATTGTTATTCCATAGCCATAAACAGGTGATGTTTGTCAATTATATGCCGTTTATGATAATGGCTTTAATGGGTATTGACCGATTATTTGATAAGAAAAAGAAAGGGTTATTGATTATAAGTGTCTTTCTTATGCTTATGTCAAGCTACTTTTTCAGCGTATCCGGATTGTTTGCTCTAACCATTTACGCAATTTATAAATATTTAGGATGTGTACAAAAGGTTACATTTAAAAGCTTTATAAGGAATGCCATACCATATGCCGTTTCAATAATTACAGCCTTATTCATGGCATGTATTTTACTGATCCCAACTTTTAGTACTATAATGGCCGGACGTGGTGAAAAATCATTTGAAGGCAAAAATCTCTTAAGCATGTTTCTGCCAAGATTTCCTTTTACTACTTTAATGTATAGTTCCTATGGAATGGGATTGACAAGTATATGCATTTTGGCTTTAATCGCCTTTATCATTTATGGTAAAAAGAAAGATCGAATATTTCTATCCGTCTCTATTTTAGCTTTTGCCAGTTTTCCATTTTTACTCTATGCCCTAAATGGTTTTTTATATGCACGGGATAAGGCTATGATTTCATTTATGCCAATTGTTGTACTAATTGTGGCTTATTTTATAGAAGGGATTATTCATAAAAAATACGCTTTAAAACCTTTGTTCATTGCATATCCGATTATTGTATTACTTGTTATCTTAAGCTTTAGATATACACCTCTTTATATATTAGCTATTACTATAGATTTGGCAGTGGTTCTGTCTTTATGTGTAATCTATAAAAAGCCGGTGCTCTTTTATACTCCGCTTATTATGATATCTATTGTGCTTTGCTACTTTGTAAATATTTCCGAACCACTGTTGGAAAAGGATTATATTAAAGATATTTATAGTCAGGATAAATATGATATTATTAATAACACGATCGGAGAAGATGATACCCTGTTCCGCAGCAATGATATCTCCGAAACAAAATCCACAAATAACATTATCTATCACAATAACTTCCTGCAAACCGGATTTTATTCCTCTACTTTTAACCGGAATTATGTACACTTTTGCAACTACGATTTGAATCTAGCGAATCCTACTGTGAATGATATTTCCATTACTAATACAAAGGATATTTTATTCCAGACATTAATGGGTGTTAAATACATTGTTTCAAATACAAGTGCTCCGGTCGGTTACTCGTTGGTGACCGAGCAAGGAGACTACAAAATCTATTACAATGACAATGTTTATTCAATCGGTTTTGCTTCTCATGAATTAATGAGTTTAGATGAATTTAAAAGTCTTTCTGCGGAAGACCGGAAAGCTGCTTTGCTAAAATATATTGTAGTAGACAAAGAACTGCCAAATGTATATACTTCGCCTTTTACCCCTGTCGAAATTGATTATGATTTGGGATTTGGTGAGATGGAAGACGGTTACTATAAAGTGAATCTGTCTCAGGTAAAAAAACTTTCTATTCCTTTAGAATCCGCAGCAGCTGATGATATTTATATTGTTAAGCTAAGCATAAAGCAGCGGGAACAGCTTCGTGCGACGGTAATTGTAAATGGTATTCAGAATTCTTTGAGTGGTTTTGATGCCGCTTATCCGAACTCCAATTATAATTTTCAATTTGTAGTATCGGATACATTAGGTTTAGACAGTTTAGATTTTAGATTTAACGCCGGCAATTATTTGATTAGCGGCTTAGAATTTACTAAAGTGAACTATGATACGATTAAAGATCTGGGATCGAATTTAGATATGTTAACAAATGCTGTTCTTGAAGCTAATAATATAATTACCGGGACTATAGATGTTGCCAGCGATGGCTATTTTACAACTACAATACCATATGACAAAGGTTTCACTGTCTATGTGGATGGTCTGGAACGTAATTATGAGAAAGTAAATAATACCTTTATCGGCTTTGAAATAGAATCCGGTTCTCATGATATTAGAATTGAATATCATGCCCCATATTTGAAAGAGGGTAAAATCTTAACTTTAATAGGTATTATTATGTTTATTGGAATATTATCTTTACAATTTTATATTGACAGGAAATCATTAAAAGATAGAAATTAAATAGGAATGCTCATAATGAATCCGGATAATGTCATAAGTTTGGCAACTCTCTTCTCAAACTCATATAATTATCCGAATCCATTATTTTGCAAACTATAATATTTATTTTTATCTCTTTATCAAAAATTACTAGCGAATTTGGTTATCTACCAGCTTCCGCCGCCTCCGCCGCCGAAGCCTCCGCCTGAAGATCCAAAAGAACCTCCGCCGCCAAAGCCGCCTCCGCTATTAGATGCAGATGTCACTACTTTATTAAAACTTTTATTAATCGCGGTATTCAAGTGATTATAAAATCTTGGCAGCATAAATACTGTTGGATTATAACCCACATACCAGTTCGGTGCAGGAACTGTAATCTTTTCAAATTTACCAATCCACTTATTAGTAAGGCCAAATACATATGCATATGGAAGTACACTATAAAAATATTCCGGATCTTCCATTACAAGTGCTTCTAATTTAGGCAGCTCTGCTGTCTCAATAAATTCTTTTAATCCAAGCAGTTTACCAAGCATTTCAATCCTATATGTGGTAGGCTTATATGGATATGAAAATAGAATAACTGCACCTGCAGCTGCCGCTCCTATCAGATACGTATACTCAAATCCTATCAAATTCGGTGTATTAAGCCAAATCAATACACCCAACACCGCAATTTCAGCAGCCAAATATAATATTGTTGTAAGAATCCCTTTCTTTAAATGCATATTACTAGAATAAGAAGTTACAGTAAACCAGATGCAAAATAAAGGAACTATCATTATCACACTAAAAATCCACGCCCCACTTGTGGCGGCTCCGCCGGTAAAAATACTGCCTAGCACAAATACTACCGCTGTAATAGCTGATAAAATCAAATTTGCTCTTGACATTATTTCATCATGCAATTTATTCGTTATTGTATAATGCTCTCTTAATCGTTTTTTGCTGGTCTCAAATTTTGTCAAAAATTTGGAACTTAGTTTATCCAAATCGATTTCATCTGCTCCATTTTCAAACAAACTATCAAAGAAATATCTGATATACAATGGTTTGCCTTCCTCGACCGGCCTGATTTTTTTAAGAATAACCGTATTATTCTTTCCCTCTTTTTCTTCAATTGTTATATATCCTTTTGTTGCAAACCAAACAATCAAAGATAAAATATCCTTTTTATCTGCTGTTCCATCCATTATAAATCCTACATCCGCACTGCTTAGATCGTTAGGCGGATAAAACTCTACCGTTTTTACAATCTGTAAATGTCTGACAGAAGCTTTGAATCTGATAAATCTTAAAATACTAATTACAAAAAATGCAATCGTCACTCCAAACAAAATATACGTCGGTATTGAATTATGCGTCCTTGCTCCAACAAAATATCCCTCAGGCAATCTTATTAAAATCGTTACAGCTTCATTTGGATAAAGTGTTCTATCCATACTGCCGGTGATTTTATTTCCATTGACTTTATAGGTTAATCCTTCACTGGTAGTAGAACCTTTTCTTCCGACATACATCTGTAGATTAGATAAGTCGGCTTCCTTATCTAATGTAAGATCAAAGGAAAATGCACTAATCGTAGTTCCCCAGTCCGTACCGACAAAGGAATAATAGAATTCATCATATTCCTCCACTCTATCCTCTGGAAAGCTTAAACGATACCCAAATGTGTATGTCTTTTTACCAAAGACATATTTATCTTCATCACCAATTTTAATTATAAAATTTGAATCCTGAGTATCCGTCGTAAATGGGTCATCCTTAACATAAACATTGGATACTTTCGTATCATAGACAAAAACCCTTGTTCTGCCATCGCTTAAAGTACGCTTTATATTTTGAACCATTGGAATATTACGGAATATCCCATGACTTCTGGTATGAAAGTTCACATTCATAGATTCGCCCACCGTCAAGGTATTATTCTCATGCAATACGGCACTGATATGGTACTCCTGGATTGTAAAATTTTCTTCTACTTCATTGTTTGATGCAGATACATTAATACCGGGGCCTGCAAGTGATAACACAAATATCATGCAACAAACCACAGCTTTCAATAGACGTAGTTTTTTCATGTTTATATTTTTTTTCACCCTATTCTCCTAAAACTCTACTTTAACATTTTTACGTTCCATAGCTTCATCTACTTCAAATAAAGCACGCTGCTTAAATCCAAACATACCGGCAATAATATTGGTTGGCACAACCATTGTAGCTTGATTATATTGATTTACTACTGCATTAAAGAATTTTCTAGCATTTGCAATATCCGCTTCTAAAGATGTAAGTTTCCTCATTAACTCCTGAAAATTTGTATTTGCCTTTAAATCCGGATAATTTTCAGCCAAAGCAAAGATCTGGCGAATCCCTTTTGTAAGTTCTGCCTCATTCTCAAGACGCTCTCCTGAGTCTCCGCTGACACCTGCATTCCTCATACTTACAACTTTTTCTAACGTTTCAGCTTCATGCTTTGCATAACCTTTTACCGTTTCTACAAGATTGGGGATTAAATCAAATCTCTGCTTTAAATAGACATCCATTGTTGCAAATGCTTCATCGCTTCTTAATTTAAATCTAACTAGTTTATTATATGCTGTAACCGCCCATATCAAAAGTATTACTATAATTCCTAATATAATCCATAATGCTATCATTCTATCTCCTCCTTTATTCTAACTTTACCTGTTTCTACTCCATTTTATAACACCTTCCCGTTAATGTCTATCTAATTATCCTCATATCGTGAATCCGCAGAATTATTTACAATAGCTCCTGATACTTTTTGATATATAAATTTTTTACGATTGTCACCAATACCATATAGAGAACAACTGTTATTGCCAGCCACATAAAATATACGGATGGCAGGGAAGCGAATCCCAGATTTTTACCCACTTCCGTAAATGGAATAATCGTCAGCACACCAATTCCCAAAAATGTTAACAGCACGACCGGCGTTGAAGCCCTGCTTTGAATAAAAGGAATTTTAGGGGTACGGATCATATGGATAACCAAAGTCTGTGTCCACATAGATTCAATAAACCAGCCGGCCTGGAATACAGCAATATACAATACCTGCACAGCCGGATCCGTAATTTGATGAAATAGAAGTCCACCGGATACCATCGGACAAATTACGAAGTACATTAACAGATATGTTGTTACATCAAATACAGAGCTTGTAGGCCCAATCCAAATCATAAATTTCCCAATAGAAGACGCATCCCATGTTCTTGGTATTTTTAAATAGTCTTTGTCCACATTATCCCATGGAATCGCAGTACAAGATATATCATAAATCAAACTCAGTAAAATCAAATGGATGGATGCCATTGGAAGGAATGGCAAAAATGCGCTGGCTATCATGACAGAAAACATATTTCCGAAGTTTGAACTTGCAGTCATTTTAATATATTTAATCATATTAGCATATGTTTTCCTGCCTTCAATAATACCTTTTTCCAGTACCATTAAATTCTTTTCCAATAAAATAACATCCGCCGATTCCTTTGCGATATCCACAGCGGTATCTACTGAGATTCCAACATCTGATGCCTGCATCCCTGCCGCATCGTTAATTCCATCACCCATATACCCCACTGAATGGCCATTTTTTCTTAATGTGGTTATAATCCTGGCTTTTTGTGTCGGTGTAAGTTTGGCAAATACATTTGTCGTTTCTACACTTAATGCCAGTTCATCATCCGACATAGCTTCTACTTCATTTCCTAAGATAATATTATTTACTTTTAACCCGACTTGTTTGCATACACATTTTGTAACCTTGTCATTATCTCCTGTCAATATCTTTACATGCACACCATATTCTTCTAATGCACTGATTGCTGCTTTTGTTGTTTCTTTAGGAGGATCTAAAAATGCCAGATAACCAATTAATACCATATTGCTCTCATCTGCTACTGAAAACTGACCGACAGGAGCCGGATTTGTTTTTTGTGCAACTGCGATGACTCTCATTCCATCCTCATTTAAATCATTTACTTTATCTAAAATCACTGATTTGAGATCCTCTGTCAGTGGTTTAACAGTTCCCTGATATTCCGCAAAAGAACAGATAGAAATCATTTCTTCCACTGCACCTTTTGTAATCATCTGCGTCTTTCCGCTTTCATCCGCTACAACAACACTCATTCTACGTCTGTCAAAATCAAATGGTATTTCGTCTACTTTAGTATAGCGGCTATCCAAATCTTTTAATTGTTCGTCTGTATCTTCTTCTGTTTTTGCTCCCTCTATTATTGCAATATCAATCAGATTTTTAAGTCCGGTTTGATAATAGCTGTTTAAAAAACCATGCCTTAATACTCTTGGATCTTCATTTCCTTCAATATTCATATGATACTCTAAGACTACCTTATCCTGCGTCAATGTTCCTGTCTTGTCCGTACAAAGTATATCGATACAGCCTAAGTTTTGTATCGAATTTAGATTTTTAATAATCGTCTTTTCTTTAGACATCGCCACTGCACCCTTTGCCAGGCAGGTTGTCACAATCATTGGAAGCATTTCCGGTGTCAGTCCTACTGCTATAGAGATGGCGAAAAGTGATGCTGCCATCCAATCACCCTTAGTAAAACCATTGATAAACAATACAATCGGAACCATACAAAGCATAAAACGAATTAATACCCAGGATACAGCATTCACGCCTTTCTCGAAACTGGTCTTGTCCGGAGTAGTATTAAGTTCTTTTGCCATTAACCCTAAAGTCGTACTGTTACCGACTGCCACTACAACTCCCATCGCACTTCCACTGATTACAGTACTGCCCATAAAAGCTAAATTTGAGTACTCTGCCAGTGCTTCATATTCCTGATTGGGATCAATTTCAGAAAACTTCTCTACAGGTTCACTCTCACCGGTCAATGCCGATTGACTGATAAAAAGATCCTTTGCCTGAAGAATACGGAGATCCGCCGGAATCATATCACCTGCTGAAATATGAACAATATCTCCGACCACAACTTCATCCAACGGAATTTCTTCTTTTCCGGTTTCAATTCTCTCAACGCAGGTTGTCGTTGTAATCATTTCAGTCAGCTTTTCAGCTGCATTTCCGCTTCGCGTTTCCTGTACAAAACGAAGTGTTCCTGATATCAAGACCATTGTGGTAATGATGATAACAGTCATCGGATCTTTTTCACCCGGCTCTGCCATAAAAATATCTGTAATTGCCGAGACAGCTGCAAGTACAAATAAAATCGCTGTAAATGGGTTAATAAATGCTTTCAGAATTCTGGTGATTACCAAATCCTTTTTCCCATGAGTTACTATGTTTTCTCCATATTCTTCACGTTTCAGCTCCAGGTCTTCTGTTCTAACACCTTTTTCTGAAGTTTTAAGTTCTTTATAAATATTTTCCTTGCTCAAAGATACATATGTTAATATATTTTCTCTTTTCATTGTTCTGCCCTCCTTTATAGTTAGTAATCTAGCCGGAACTAATCGGCCGGAACCGTCGGCCGGAACCGGGTCACGACTGGTCGTGACCCGGTTGCGGCTGGTCGTGACCCGGTTGCGGCTGGTCGTGACCCGGTTGCGGTTCCCATGAACAGATACAATCCCAAAAAACTTAATATTTAATTTCAGCATTGAAAATGAAAGACTGTATTACATCTACAGTATGTCGCATTTTCAATATTGAGTTTATACTTCGTCCTTCGGGACTGAGACTGCAACTACCACCAGCTTCCATTTTCATCACCTTCCTTTAAAATTCATAGTATCTATATTATATCCAATTTGGATGAATTGTAGTTTTACATTTTTATACAAAAACAATCCGCCTTTTTAATTGCAAGTTCAATAAAATATTACTCGCAAATAAAAAGGCGGACATTATTAATATCGTCTTGAAATCCCTAACGGAGCGTTTTTGAGAGCTTTTACAAAATCTCTTCTTATAGAAATCAGTATCTGACAAATAATGAAATGTAGTACTCTCCTATAAAATATAAATTCAGACGACTTTACGCAGGTACAAAAATGAACATAAAAGTACAATATGATCTTCTAAGTTCCCGTTTATACAATATCCACTTATTTCATTCGCTCGATAACATTGACTTCGACTATCCATTTAAATCACCTGCCTTTATAATTTATTTTAATTATTAATTATAATTTTAGTATAAGCTTCTTATTTTAGTCTGTCAAGAACTAGATTGCTTAGCGACATTTTATATATCCGCTTGTGAATATATTATACATAAGATATAATTGTAATATAAATTTAATCGATTGAGAGGAATTAGCATGGGTGTTTTTGAATTACCAGAGGGTTATTACGAGATTCAACGAATTGATTTGGTGAAGAATAAGAAATTAGCAGTATTAGTGAATGTTATGGCTGTGGTTATTATGATAGTACTATTTATTATAGGGGTGATTTTTGTTCCATTTAATTTCTTATTTAGCAAAGATAATTTAATCACTGTTTGGCTAAATGTCATTGGTCTATTATTGGCAATTATTCTATATATTATCGCGCACGAGTTTATTCACGGTGTATTCATTAAAAAATATTCATGCAAAAAAGCCAAATATGGTTTTAATGGATTATATGCCTATACCGGAAGCGATGCTTATTTTAATAAGCATCAGTATGTAGTAATAGCACTTGCTCCTGTTGTCTTGTTTGGTATTATCTTTTTACTGCTAAATGTTTTTTTACCTATAGAATGGTTTTGGGGAATATATATATTGCAGATAGTAAATCTTTCGGGAGCAGCCGGAGATTTTTATATAACAAGACTTATGTGCAGGCTGCCTTCTGATGTAATGACTAAAGATGAAGGCATTACAATGATTATATATTCTCAAATGAAATAATTTTTTTTAGACTGGCCGGAACCGGGTTGCGACCAACCGTGACCGGGTTCCGATCGGCCGTGACCCGGTTGCGGCTAAACCGGCCAACCTACAAAGACATCGTTGCCTGCAATGCTTCTTGATCTAATTCATTAGGATTCCCCTTCATTACGATTCTGCCATTTTCCATAACATAGCAATAGTCTGCTATCTCCATAACAAACTCCAAATACTGTTCCACAATCAACACTGCCATCTTCGACTTTAATTTTGTAATTACCCTCCCTATTTCCTGAATGATTGTTGGTTGAATTCCCTCAGTCGGTTCATCTAAAAGCAAAATTTTAGGATCAGCGATAACTACTCTGGCAATCGCTAACTGTTGCTGCTGTCCTCCCGATAAATCGCCTCCCTTTCCATCCAAAAATTCTTCTAATATAGGAAATGTTTCAAATATTTCTTTTGGAATCTTCCCCTTTCCTTTAGAAGCTCTAAGTCCTAAAAGTAAGTTTTCTTCTACTGTTAGCTGAGGGAAAATCTCTCTTCCTTGAGGTACGTAACCAATTCCCGCTTTTGCCCGGTTATAGGTTGGAAATTTGATAATGCTTCTATCCTCTAATAGAATATCTCCCTTAGGTGTGGTTATATAGCCCATAATTGCCCGCATCGTAGTAGATTTTCCTGCTCCATTACGACCCACCAGACAAGTCACTTTACCCTCTAATGCTTCTAAATTTACTTTTCGCAAAACCATTCCTTCTCCATAGGTTGCATGTAAATTATCCAATTTAAGCATTCTTATCACCTCCACGGCCAAGGTAAACATTGATAACATCATGATTATTCTGTACCGAATCCATTGTTCCTTCATCTAACACTTTCCCCTCATGAAATACTGTCACGGAATCCGATACGTCTTTTGCAAACTGCATATCATGTTCTACTACTACAATGGCACACTCTTTCTTCATTTCTCTAAGAAGATCTGCCGTCTTTTCAGTTTCTTTACGCCCCATACCTGCCACAGGCTCATCAAGTAATATCAGCCTTGGTTTCGCTGCTAGGATCATCCCAATCTCTAACCATTGTTTTTCACCGTGAGACAGCCTTGTCGGATAATGAAAACGTTTGTCTTTCAATCCAATGAATTCCAGAACATAATTCATATAGTCTCTTTTTTCCTTAGATAGTTTCAGAAAAGTAGTAGCATATAAACTATGTCTTCTGGCAGTAGCCATCTCCATATTCTCTTCAATTGTTATTCCATAAAAGACACTAGGGGCCTGAAATTTACGTCCAATTCCCATATCTGATATAATATGCTCCTTTAATTTAGATACATCATATTCTTTTCTATAGATAATTTTCCCATTTGAAATCTTATTCTTTCCACAGATGGCATCTAAAATCGTTGTCTTACCTGCTCCGTTCGGACCGATAAAAAAACGTACTTCATGGTCATTTACAGTAGTCGATACATTAGAGATTGCTTTAAAATCTCCAAATTTTATACTGACGTCTTCTATTTGAAGGATAGTATCATTGGCTTGCTCATTAAGATTATTTTCTAACATATCTGCTCCTCCTCTATCATCGGGATGATTTCTTCATTATCCTCTTGCTCACTTTGTTTATGAAATTTTTTCTTTATCCTGGCAGGAAGGTCTTTTAGCGAAATCAAACCACCAGGCAGCCAAAGGATGACAACGACAAATAGTATCCCGATAAAATAAGACCACACTTCCGGAAAGTTCTCACTGGCTGCTGTCTTCATAGCATTTACGCCTAACGCCCCTATGATTGGACCTACTAATGTTCCTTTACCTCCAACCGCTACCCATATAATCATTTCAACTGACGGGGTAATCCCGACTTCGTTCGGAGAAATGATCCCGACCTGGGTAACATAGAGCGCACCGGCAATTCCCGCAATAGCTGCCGATAACGCATAGACAAACACTTTATATTTAGCAGGATTATACCCGGTAAACCGTACCCGGTTTTCGCCATCTCTGATAGCTATAAATATCTTCCCAATCCTTCGTTTTACCAGAAATCTGCACGGTATAAAGATTAATATCAAGGCCGCTAATGCCACATAAAACAAGACGAGTTTTGTCATTGGCGCACTTAAGCTTTTTCCAAAGATAGTAGAAAAATTTGTTAGGCCGTTAGAACCTCCGGTATACCCCTGACTCCCAACCAATAGTACTGATAGAATCATTGCCAGAGCTTGAGACAAAATCGAAAAATATACACCTTTGATTCTATTTAAGAAGGTTAAATATCCAATTATAATTGCCAGAATAACCGGAACGACTACCACCATCGCCAGAGCAAATGCCGGGTTCGCAAATGGCTTCCAAAATGCCGGCAATTCAGATAATCCAGACCAGGTCATAAAATCAGGAAGAGCACCGCCGCTGGCTTCCAGCTTTAGATACATTGCCATACAATAAGCACCCAGCCCAAAATATACGCCATGCCCAAGACTTAATATTCCGGTATATCCCCAGATCATATCCAGTCCGATTGCAACGATTGCAAAACAAATATATTTTCCAAATAGGCTCACACGAAACATCGACATATAGAAAGGTGCCGTTGCCAGAAAAATAAAAATCAAAATAACTAAAACCGTTGTCCATTGGCTATTTATTTTTTTCCTCATCTACTCACTCCTTCTAGTCTTCTAATGCTCTGCCTGAAATAGCAAAGATACCTTTTGGTTTAAACTGTAATAAAATGATGACACAGACAAAAATCAACACTTTCCCTAATGATGCATCTGTTAAATATTCGAATGTAGTACCTCCTAAACCGATAAAAACCGATCCGAATACAGTGCCCAATATACTTCCTGCGCCGCCTACAACCACACTCATAAATGCATCCACAATATAATTTGTTCCCAATGTAGGACCAATCGCGCCAATCCAGGTTAAGGCAGCACCGGCTAATCCAGCCAGTCCGCACCCCATCGAAAATGTCAGGGAGTCCACTTGTTTCGTATTCACTCCAAGACCTGCCGCCATATCACGATTTTGCATGACACCCCTTATATTTCTGCCATATTTAGTACGATACATCAGCACATATACACCGACTAGGCAGCAGATTGCAATGACCAGTATAAACAACCTTTTATATGAAAATGATATTGTACCTATCTTTAAACTATTTTCCAGAAAAGATGGTGCATCTACAGCTACATTGGGCGCTCCAAAAATGCTTCTGGCCAGCTGCTGTAAAATCAGACTGATACCCCATGTGACTAATAAACTTTCTGCCGGTTTTCCATATAGATGGCGAATAATCAGCTTTTCTAATACAGTCCCAAAAAGCGCGGCTACCAGAAAAGATAAGAAAAGTGCAGCAATGCAATACATATCAAAAACATTTTTCGGCAAATAGGTTCGAAATAAATTCTGCACTACATAAGTTGTATAAGCACCAATCATGATAAATTCACCATGAGCCATGTTAATAATCCCCATCTGCCCAAATGTGATCGCAAGCCCCAGCGCTGCCAGCAGTAAAATAGAACTAACACTGAAACCGTTAAATATCTGCATTATTAATGTTTCCATATAAACTCCAATCTGCCTTATATCAAGCTTATTTCGATACTGACAACCCTTCTGCCCAATCATATGTTGTCAGATATGGATCTGGTTTTACTGGCTCTGTTGTGCTATATACTTCATCAATCAGACCTTCTTTATTGACTACACCGATTCTGACTGATTTATAAATATGTTGATTATCCCCATCTATGGTTACCAGACCCTCTGGCGCCTGGAATGTAATTCCTTTCGCCGCAGTTTTCACAGCATCTATATCAGTTGTACCTGCTTTCTCAACTGCAGCTGCCCATAGGTATACGGCAATATAACCGGCTTCAATCGGATCATCTGTAACACGGCCTTCACCATACTCTGCTTTATAGGCTGCTACAAATGTTTCATTCTCAGGTGTATCTGTTGTCTGGTAATAATTCCAGGATACCATGTGTCCTTCTAAATAGGATGCTCCGATACCTGAAATCTCTTCTTCTGCTACCGACATAGAACAAGTCATAATATCATCTGAGGAAATTCCTGCGTCCGCTAATTCTTTAAAGAATGCCACATTAGAATCACCATTTAATGTATTGATTACAAAATCCGGATCTGCCTGCTTAATCTTATTGACTGTAGTTGTATAATCTGTATGACCCATAGGTGTATACTCTTCACCAACAACTTCCAATCCAAGTGCCTCTGCCTGCTTTTTAATAATTGCATTTGCAGTACGCGGGAATACATAATCAGAGCCGACTAAAAATACTTTCTTTCCATAATTCTCAGCCAAATATTCAACTGCCGGTACAATCTGCTGGTTTGGTGCTGCGCCGGTATAGAATATATTGGGTGAAGATTCTTGACCTTCATATTGTACCGGATACCAAAGCAGTCCATTGTTGCTTTCAAATACAGGTAATACAGCTTTTCTGCTGGCAGAGGTCCAACATCCAAATACAGTTGCTACATTATCACTTAATAAAAGCTTTTCCGCCTTCTCAGCAAAGATTGCGTTATCAGATGCGCCATCTTCAACCACTACTTCAATCTGTTTTCCAAGCACGCCGCCATTTGCATTGATTTCCTTAATCGCTAATAACTCAGCATCCCTTACCGAGGTCTCACTGATTGCCATCGTCCCGCTTAGGGAATGTAAAATACCAACTTTAATCGTATCTCCATCTGATGTTGAATTAGATGCTGCCTTGGTCTCATCCTCTTTAGAAACTTCTGATATGGCTCCGCATCCTACAGCGGATACTCCTAATGCAATTGTCATTGTTAATGCACATACTTTTTTCCATAATTTCATTTTTTTCATTCTCCTCATCTCCTTATCGATTTACTGTTTCCGGTTATAAGTTGACTTATCATCCAGACTCTGGCAGAGTGTTTTTTAGAGCTTTGCCAAAGCTCTTCTTATCGGAATCAATGCCTTGGAAAGAACAGAAGGTAGTACCGATAAGATAAAAAGCCGCCCCCTATGACGGATTCATCATAGAAAGACGGCTTTGTCTACCAAAGACTATATAATTAAGTTACAACTATCTTATACAATAACTTCATTTTTAAAAACCTAATAATTCCGCTTTTATACCTAATAAATCAGTAAATTATAGTAATTTTCTATATTGCGTCGGTGTATATCCGGTATAATCTTTAAAGAGACGTGTAAAATAATCTGTTGTTTGATATCCTAACATTTCACTGATTTCATATACTTTAGCATTTGTTTTTTCAAATTGTTTTTTTGCATATTCCATTTTAAGCATTGTGGTGTACTGACTGACAGTAATCCCTACTTTTGCATGAAATAGCCGACTGATATAATCTTTTGTCAAACCCAATTCCTGTTCTAAAATATCTGTCACTCCGGGATTGGAACAATTTGCTACCAAAAGACTGCATATTTTATCTATCTGATAATCCTGCTTGTTCAAGGAATACTTTTCAATAATTTCTATCAAGCTAGTCAGACTTTTATAAAAATCCGAATCATATGTCTCATTAGAGATTTTCAACTGTGGGTCCTCTAACAAGGAGATCCAGTCATGTTTTCGAACCATCTGTTTCCATATATCCTGCATTACCAGCGTAAGCAGAATCGCTGCCTTAGATGGCTCTTTTTCATAATTTCTTTTTAATTCTCTGTTAAGCAATAAGAGATCATTTGCCACTTTTTCATCTAAAAGAAAAAGTCTATTAGCAATACCCTCTATTCGATTTCTGCTAACATAGCTGTATAGATTTAACGAAGTTTCATGCACATTACTTATTTCCTGCAGTTTGTCATATGCCAGCCTAAGGCTTTCTGCCAGCTTCTCCTGCGTGTAAGGCTTTTCAATAAAGTCTAGTGCCCCTAACCGCAATCCTTCTTTTGCATATTTAAAATCGGTATATGTACTGGCAAGCAGCACCAAAGTCTTATCTCCCCCATCCCTCATCCGACGCATACACTCGAGTCCATCAATTAAGGGCATTCGTATATCCATAATCACCAGATCAAAAGAATCTTTCGCAAGATCCTCCAGCGCTTCCTTCCCATTTTCAGCTGTCTTTGTAATTTGAAACTTACAAGTATTCCAGAGACTATATTTTTTAACCATAAATGTAATTGCACTGTCATCTTCGACAAATAAAATTCGATACATATCTCATTCCCCCTTTCTTAAAATATGCAAAGCTGTTTCCCAATCAAAGTATTGAATCGCATATTCCAGTTGTTTATAATTCTCCAGACCTAAATATTCTAAAAATAACTTTCTTTTTTCGATAAGAATATCCATGCTGGACAGGTTTCCATCTGCAAGGGACGATTGCAAAAGAACGATTGCCGGCTCATCAAGTGATTCCGTCTCTTTATGACTTTTATTTGCCTTAGATCCATCCTCCGCCAGAATTAGTCTGGTACACTCTTCATGATTAGATAAATACTCCTGAATCACTTTTGATGTCTCCATATAAATCTGCCAGACTTTATTCAAAAGCTCTTTATTATTGCATTGTTTTTCAGCAATTCCCAGTACCCTTTGTAAACGGACCGCTCCTAATGTCCCACTCACACCTTTTAGCTGATGAATGAGATTAAGAATAGTGGCTGATTGTTCCCCTGCTGTTACCGAGGATAACTTTTCAAAATCTCTGCTATGATCCCTTAGAAATACAGTCAGTAACTCTATGTATAATTTTTCATTTCCTTGTAATCTGGCTAATGCTGAATTGATATCCAGAAGTGGTGACATGGAATCTCTTAGATAGTGATTTTTATATGCATCCTTTAGCACTTCACCAATTTCATTTATATTAATTGGTTTGAGTAAATAACGTTTGATACCTGCCTGATAGGCCATCTCCACTGATTTTTTTTCTGCATCAGCAGTTAATGCTATAATGAAACTGTGCCTGCTGCTTCCCTCCCGGCAGATGGCTTGTGCTGCTGTATATCCATCCATACCACTCATCCGTAAATCCATAAAAATCATATCATAACAAATCTTATCCGCTTTTATAACTGCCTCTTCCCCATTTTTTGCATAATCTACTATAAGTCCATATTGTTTTAAGAGCTCTCCTTCCATTTTTTGATTAATCTCATTGTCATCTACTAATAATACATGTACTCCTTTATATAGCGGCTGGATACTAATATTATCTACGGACTCCACGCTCTCCTGCCGACTTAGCTGCAGTGGCAATTGTACTGTAAAAGTGGAGCCCATTCCAACTTGGCTGTCTAGTTGAATCTTACCCTTTAGTAATTGAACTAACTGCTCCGTAATTGCAAGACCCATTCCCGTTCCCCCATACTTACGGCTGACTGATGCATCTGCCTGTTCAAACGCAGAGAATATTTTACTTTTTTCCTCTTCCTTAATACCAATCCCCGTGTCTTTTACTTGCAAAAATAATTGAATATCAGTTTCTTTCTGATCTACTGTAAAATTCTCCTCTATCTGTACAGTGATCGCTACGCCACCTTTTGATGTAAATTTAATAGCATTGGATATTAAATTGATAAGGATCTGTCGAATTTTTACTTCATCACCCTTTACATATGAATATTTTAAATCCTCCATAGACAAATCCAAAAAGACTCCTTTTTGATTTGCCGAAGAATAAAAAATCTGATAGACTTCATCGCATAATTTGTGAATGTTAAAATCAATATACTCTATCTGTTCCTTACTTTGTTCAAGTTTTGAAAAATCCAATATGTTATTTACAATATGCAATAGCTGTTTGGTACCGATTTGTATATATTCTAAATACTCTTTCTGTCTGCTGGTCAGTTCAGTATCTTGCAGTAGATATTCATACCCTGTAATTGTGTTTAAAGGAGTACGTATCTCATGACTCATGGCTGATACAAAGATACTTTTTGCTGCGCTGGCTTCCTGTAGCTTACCGAGCAGTTCATTAAACATCTCTGCGAAAATGCGTGTCTCTTTAGATCCTTTTGGATATAACATTGGGTATTTTCTATCCTGTGTACTATGCAATGTATCAGAATATACCTGAATCGGATGCACTACCATTCTCATAAAGACAAGCAGTACCAAAAGTACAAGACCGAGGATAATACCCAAGATGAGAAATAAAATACCCATGGCAGATGTCGTCCTCTCTCTTGATGTTTCCAGCACCAGATTCAGGCGGTGCTGCATTGTCTGCTGGAAGACTTCAACATTTTTCATCATTGTATCTTTTTCAAAAGTAAACTGTTGTCCAAACAGTAACTTGAGCGCAGCGTTTTTCTTTTCTTCATCCGTCATCTCTTTTTCAACAACATTTAATACATAGCTCGTAACCTGATCGGGCAGCCTGCTTTCATCTACATTCATCGTATCTAAAATTAACCGCATTGCTCTAGATTCTGTATAGTTGTTTAAATCAGAATTTTCTTTTGCCACGCTGAGTAAATGCATTTCCTTTTCTGGAAGATCCATCTCTTCCAGTTTAACAATCACCGTATCCCTTGTCTTTACCACTTCGACCTCATTCCAGTAATTATATAATGAAACCAACTCCTGATTAATCACAAAATTACGCACCTCATCTGTAAGATAGGACGATGCCTCTACTAACTGCTGGCTTAACTCCTCACATTGATTAATATATTGTTCAATCTCCAATTGCTTTTGAGCGCAGGAATTAATATACAGGACACTGCTCACTGCCAGTATCACTGCAATGGCAAATATACAAAAAATAAATACATTGACCTTCTTTTGACTGATAGAATTTGTACTCATATTTGAATTTTCCGCTCCTTTCCTTTATAATAATCAATAAGTAGTTACGAAATATATCCAGATATGTAAAACAGCAATTTCTGGATTTGAAATACTCAATACAAACTTTCGAAGGAGTCTCTATGAATGAAATAATGACTGTCCCAAATATATTGATCGTTGATGATACCCCTGAACATATACGAATTGCACAAAACATATTGCATAATCAAGGATATCGTATGCGTGCGGCTACTAGTGGCGCCGCTGCATTAAAATTAATTGAAAAAGAACTCCCTACTCTCCTCTTACTTGATATTAAGATGAAGGGCTTAAGTGGACTCGAACTATGTAAATCTATTAAATCACAAGTCAAATATCAAGATATTGCAATTATATTTATGACTGCTGCAAATGATATCAATAACATTGAAACTGCATTTGCTTTAGGCGCACAAGATTATGTCGTTAAACCTTATCATGCAGCTGAATTAATTGCGCGTGTCAATGCTCATATAAAAATAGCGCTGCAAGGACAACAGCTGCGTCAAGCCTATTATGAGCTGGATCAGTTCTGTCACACAGTTTCCCATGATCTAAAATCACCCTTGCAGGTTATTCAGCAATTAGCGGAGCTGCTTAAAGATGATTTGTCTTCTACTTGTCCTGAAGCATCGAAGAGCTGTCAGGAAATTATTGAACAGCTCATCCTCAAATGTGACCAGACATTATTAATGAACCAGCGTCTTCTGGAATTGTCCAAACTGTCGCAGCTATCTTGTCATTTTACAAATATTGACTTAACGCATCTTTTTAATACTACACTAAAAGAGCTGACTGCTTTGTTTCCGGACCGTCAAATTATATATACCGTCCATAATCTTCCGGTTATTAAAGGAGATGCTGTATTATTGTCACATTTATGTCAAAATATCATAAACAATGCCATAAAGTTTACGAAATTCAAAGCACCCGCTAAGATTTGGATAACATCCAATAAAATCAGTGATGGCTGGCAGATTTTAGTTCACGATAATGGTGTCGGATTTGATATGGCGTATTCCGACCGTTTATTCCGAATCTTTGAACGACTGCATCCTGCTTCCGAATTTGAAGGGTCCGGGGTTGGCCTAACGATCGCATTTCAAATTATGAAACGGCATAATGGATCTATCTCCCTTGAAGGTGCCCCTGATAAAGGTACGATTGTCTGTTTGACATTTCCCGAATAAAATTAGTGTAAATATAAAAAGCACCTTCAAGGGTCACTCGCCTTTGAATGTGCTTTTTATATGAGGTTAGTATATTATATTTTTTGGGGTTCGTCAATTGTCATTTTAAATATGTATCATTTTACTCGATTGCAAAACTTATATAAACCTCTACTTGAATAGAACCAAAATAGAAATCACTTACGGTTAACAACACTATTTCTACTTAACATTAACTTTAACTCTGACACTCTTCTTTCCACACTTCACCGTAATGTCAGTTTTACCCTTCTTCTTCGCGGTGATTTTTCCATCTTTGCTTACGGTTACATATGCCTTATCCTCTACCTTATAAGTCACTTTATAAGTTGTTGACTTTGGTGTAACCTTCACTAAAGATTTAAGATTATATGTCTGTTTCACTTTTAAATTCAATGACGACTTTTTCACAGTTAATTTTGTTACTTTCTTTGCTGCTTTCACTACGTGTACTGTTATCTTAACTGTCTTTTTCCCATCTTTTGACTTAACATAAATTTTTGTTTTTCCTACCTTCTTACCTTTGATTACACCCTTTTGCGTTACTGAAGCAATACTTGACGCCTTTGAAGAATACTTGACGCCTTGTTTCGCCGTTGCCGGAGATACTGCTCCCTTAATGGTTACTTTCTTTCCTTTCACAATATATAGGTTTGTTACCTTTTGGTTTGATGCCAGCCCCGTAGTTGTCACTGTTACTTTACTTGTTTTTGCATATGGGACAGTGACGATACATGTTGCTGTTTTAGAACCATCCTTTGTTGTTACTGTGATTGTTGCTGTTCCGGGTTTTATACCTGTTACTTTTCCATTCCCATCAACTTTGGCTACACCAGGCTTATCTGATGTCCATGTAACTGCTTTATTTGCTGCATCTGCCGGAGCGACCGTTGCTGTTAATTGTGATGTCTTATTAATCGCTACCGTAGCTGTTTTATTTTTTAGTGTAACTCCTGTTACTTTAACAATCGTCGGCTTTGAATCTAAAACTTTTATTTCTGCAGCTGCTGATTTACCTGATTCATCCTTTGCGGTTACCGTAATAATTGCTGTACCAACACTTACTGCTGTTACATTACCGGATGCATCTACTGTTGCTACTACTGGATTTGATGATGTCCATTCCACATTTCTATTTATTGCATTTTCCGGTAACACTGTTGCTGCTAATTGCAATTTGTCACCTATGATAAGAGCGGCTGATGTCTTGTCTAGTGTTA
>Ga0153924_1000644_pt1 | contig 21107 bp, 27 predicted proteins | sample TSNJ008MetaG_FD_104709 | JGI IMG/M metagenome (GOLD analysis project Ga0153924, IMG submission 104709) | Attine ant fungus gardens microbial communities from New Jersey, USA - TSNJ008 MetaG | ecosystem: Host-associated > Fungi > Mycelium > Unclassified | place: USA: New Jersey, Wharton State...
AATTGTCTGTACATGTGGAGAGGGTGATTCTGTTAGATAAACAAAAGATGAAAGTGTTCTGAGAATTGAAGGTAATTATTTTTGGTATAACAGAGGGCATATACATGTCCCAACAATAAAACACTGACTGAGCTACTATACATACAAGGAAATGTCAATGAAAGAAGTAGAACATATGCCAAACTCATAAAGAACATCTGGATAACATGAGATCAGTTATAACATAAAGACTAGTAATATAGAATGAGTCAAAGAAGAAAGAATATATCTTAAAGGAGCTGCAATGAGTAAAAAAGGTATGGCCTCCATGACTGATACTATGATGTCATCACAGATCATAACTAAAAGTATAAATAAAGAATATGAGGCATCTATGAGACAGAACCAAAACAATGGATTAGGGTTGAAGACATAACAGGTATAGCTTGTAGAAGAGAAGTACCAAACTCATGGGAGTCAACATCCATATATAGTATGCATTCTTGACAACATCTAAATATGGTGTGCAGCCCCGGTCTATCAAGGTATCTTAGGAATTTCCTAGACAATATCTTGGGAACCCTGAAATTTGAAATCCATGCTTGGCATATTGGCATGGCATAGACAAGTCTGAGAAAATCCAATGTTGTCAACCGATTCCAACATCATGCCTCACTTGAGTATCTCAATGTGGATGCTGTAGTAATCATGGAAAGAACATGTTTCCATAGAGGAAGCTTTTTGTCATCTGTCATCCTAAATGAATAGTTTTGGTTCGCTCAAGAGTCCTAACTTGAGGATATGAGCATGATACTATCATCCGCGGGTTTTCTGTACCCTTGCAATCTCGGTGGAATGGGTCATGATCAAGGATGATCAAGGACACGTTACTCTCATGGTTTCCTACTGCACGACTGTTGAGTTGAGATAGAAAAATGCGTTGCAAAAGCGCAACGAATCACTTGTATTGATCTCTATGCACCATTACATAAATGAAACATCTGATCATCAGGAGATAAAACCCAAGTTATTTTGAGTGTGGCACTCGATATTCCAGCAGCAGCACCCCTCAGGAATTCGACGGCGAAGTTAGTTGATCATGTGAAGCAATCTTTCTAGGTTTCCTCTCCTTGTGGTCATACCGTCTAGAACTCTTCGAAATTGACTCGGAGAAGTTAAAAGGTTCTTTAAAAAAATCACTTGACTCTGAAGTGAGAAAATTCTGATACATCAGAATATCACTCGGATACGCGATTCTTGATTCTCTTACCTAATGTGGTGTCTATAATCTATATGTTGCTATTCTTGTCCGTCTTGTGTAGTTCGATGTTATAAGGCTGCAGGTGCTACGTCCAGACAATCAAACATCCTACCATGGGAAGCACCTTTTCCTCGATTGTCCCTCTGTACAATCCAACTCGTTTTAAACGCGCCCGGACATTACCAGTCAAACGCCGCCGCTCTTCTAGTTCCTCAGTTAAAACCCTCTATGAAGCAGAAAATCTAGTTGACGAAAAATTTGGGATCAGTAACCAGCCGCAGGAGGCTCCAACCCTCGCCTACTCTCCCTCTTATGCCATATCAACCGATAGCTCAGACCCGGCTGCACTGGCGTACAAAGAATTCCTGACGGTCTATCCTGGTATTTCAATCTCATTCTGTCACACTCGATGGTTGTTGATTCACTTCTAGAGTATCAACTCACATGGATCCTGGATACATTACGAAGAACAGATTACACAAGATTAGACCGGACAGGGGAAACTTACGTTGATTATATGGGTGGCGCACTGTATCCGGAAAGCTTGATCAGTGTTCATACCAAATTCCTGTGTACCAACATTCTTGGGAATACCCATTCAGTGAGCAACAGGTGCATATATGCATTACCATATAGGATCCAGGCTAACTTTTTCTGCTACACAAAGCTCGAGACTGTCTTTCGAGTGTGCAAACGAGGCTCGTGCAGCACTTCTATCCTTCCTCAAAGCTTCAGATAAAGACTACACTGTCGTCTTCACCGCAAATGCTACTGCAGCTTTGAAACTAGTTGGAGAGTCTTATCCATTCACTAATCAAAGCACTTTGGTTCTTGGAGTAGACTCGCATAACAGTGTGCGTATTTGATAAACCACAACCGACCAAATTTTCATACTCTTACTCCCAGGTCCATGGACTCCGGGAGTTTGCTACCCACAAAAAAGCTCGGACCACCTACATCAGCTCTACCCCTGTTGGTGGATTGGAGGCTATGACGGCCAAGGTACGTTATAGATTGTTAACATGACCACTGACAATCCTCACCTCCGTTTTCTGAAAAAGAACGTCTTATTGCGCAACCGACCCCAGAACAAAGACCTTGCCCCGAGTCTCTTTGTTCTTACCGGACTTTCCAACATCACGAACAGTAAGACGGATTTGTCACTGGTTGAATATGCCGCATCTTTGGGATACCACACCGTCATAGATGCTGCAGCTCTTGCCCCGACTTCTCAGCTTTCCCTTGCCAATCTTTGCGTTGATGCGGTGGCCATCTCGTTCTACAAGATGTTCGGATTCCCCACCGGTGTCGGAGCACTAGTGGTTAAAAAATCCTTCCTCGCTCAACTTCAACGTCCATGGTTTGCTGGTGGCACCGTTGATGTGGTCCAAGTACCTGGATCTATTGTCACTCAAGCTCAAGAGCCTCATGAGCGGTTTGAGGTTAGGATCGGAACTTCTCAACCGAGTGCCAGTCTAATTTAATCCATTCTTAGGATGGAACCATCAACTACCTCACTTTGCCAGCAGTGGTCGATGGCTTGAGATTCTTGACCGCATACCTTCCATTCCTTCCTCTCCGGTTGTCATGTCTGATGCATTTTTTGACCCGAACGCTCATTGAACTTCGCCACGACACAACGAACAGACCGATCGTACAGATTTTATCACGGCTACCGGGTCGAAGGCTGAAATGTATTGGTGAGCAGTCAGATACTGGTTCCACGGTATCAATGCTCTTTCATGGGGTGAGTTCGCTAATGTTTTGGAGTTCTATGGGACCCTCACAACTTTTCTGCCTTGCACAAGCCCAATGGCGACTTGCTACCGAATTCATTTATCGAACACGCTGCTACAAGACATAGAATATCACTTCGAACAGGCTGTGTTTGCAACCCTGGTGGCGCTTCTGCAATACTTGGAGTCGAAGAAGATATGCGCAAACTATATCCTGGAGTAACATTGAAGGACTTTGAGCACCATATGGGTCGCGAGCTGGGTGTTGTTCGGATAAGCTTAGGGCTTGCCAGTAACTTCCAAGATGTTTGGAGAGTATTGGAGTTCGTTTCACTCATAGGAAAGGAGACAGTCCGCCAAATTATGTGGAATCAGTGGGTGGAGTCGAAGTCGACGACCTTGTGATGTGCAGATATCACTGTGAGCCATTCCTGGAGAAAATTCGCTCACTCACGATGTTCATGATGTATTTTTAAAATGCGACCGTCAGTGTACAATGTATCGGCTCCGGAATATTTGTTGTAATTTTTACACTACATGTATTATACAGAAGTTGCCATTGTAATTATAAAACAATCAATTGGAACATTAAGAAGCCTGAAGAAAGGTCTGAAGATACAATTTAATAGATGAGCTAGTCATCCACTTGTGCAAGGGTAATGTACTAGGGTATTGGCACAATAAAAAACCAGAACAAACAGAAGGAGCAGAGAGCTCAAGATGCATAACATACCGTCTCAATCATACATGTCCAAGATGATGAGTAACAAGGTATACAAAGCACTTGTTACTCGTCATAAGAGAGAAGTGGAGACTATGAAAATGACAGAACAATCGGAAGGGTTTGATTTTTCTGAAGAGCACTGAGTCTAGTATTTTCGAGTGCTTTGAATCAGTGAGCACTACTCGAGCGGAACTTTGCGAAAAAAATATCGTCTTAATCTGGTAAACTCCCAAATTAAACTCCACTCCGGGCTCAGTACAACTGATACTCACTAGATAAGGATATTGGGATTCAATTAGAAAAGGCTGATATAAGCTTCTGAACAACTCAAGCTTTGAATTAATTGAAACCCCAAGAGCTCCGCAATATTGAAAACAGTGCTCTCTACTGTGTGCTAGCATGTGGAAGCGATAGATTTCCACGAACTTCCTTTGATGCTAAAATGAGTGCCACGTGACTCTATACATCTCCCAACTGGTCTCTGCCAGTCATCCTGGTTGTGCATGGAGTTCTTCTCACAGACCTATGTTGCCCTTCGAGGTCCCCAGGGACAACCACAAACAGCCTCAGAGACGATAGGGAGACTCAGTGACCGACTATCACCTGCTACTCTGCTGGCAGATCGTCGTGCAGCAGTACTGGCCCTGAAGGGCCTCGCTCGTGATCACAAACAGGACGTTGGGGATCGTGCTCTTCCAGGACTCTTAGATGTACTTGCTAGTGATGCCAAAATTGACGCTGACATTGCAAAAGCTGTATTAGAAACCCTGATTATCTTGTGCGAGGCCGATACTACCCACAAAGAGCTTCGATTCAAATACACGGATACAGTGCTTGCAACAGAAAAGACTGTTAATGTATTATTGGAGTTGCTTGGAGATAATGACTTCTACACGAAATTTTCAGCGATACAGTATCTAGCGATTCTGCTACAAAACAGACGCCAAATTACGCAAGGCTACTTCCTTAAATCTTCTACCGGAACGCGCAACGTCATTGCAATACTAGATGACAAAAGGCAGATTATCAGAAATGGTACACTTGAAGCTCCTATTGCTCATATCACTACACACTGACGGATCCCAGAGACTTTGACCATGGTACAGATATTGGTGGCTCAAAGTCCAGATATCCAGAAGGTCCTCGCCTTCGAAGGTGCATTTGAGAAGTTTTTCAATATCGTACAACAGGAGGGGGGAATAGAAGGAGGGATTGTATCACAAGGAGCTCTGATCTGTGTTGATGGTTTATTACGGTTCAATACATCCAACCAGGTTCGTCTACTCCACGAATCACCTTTCTCTTGCACTTAATTGGGATTACTTGTATTGTCAAGAGTTATTTCAAAGAAACTCAACTTTCTCCCATATTGTGCTCTCTTCTCTTATATCCCCTGACAATACCACTCCACAACGCAGCGCCGCAAGAGTTTGCTCTTCAATTCTGGGATGAACAGAAGGCTGTCAATGCAGGCCTGGTAGTTGGGATCTTGGGCATGCTGATCGGTAACAAAACGAGCGGGGTAGGTAATCGGATCCTGTGCTTTCCCTATCAAGTTGTTCAACCACTTCAGATGCAAGAAGGCTGGGGATTCATCCGGTGTCTCGTTGAGATAGGTCTGGCGTCTAATGCTCCTACTAAGCTGAAGACACAGGTGCCTATTTCTCCTCTCCTACCAGTTCCAGGTTCCTGATAGACGAGGACGTAGTCGCTCCGTCTCCTCCCTGCAAACATGAATTTCCCTCTCTCTCAACATCTGGTGACGCCTTACATACCGGTTCCTGAAACAAACGGCGAAGAATGGGATCGACTAGAACCTGCATCTGCACTTGATGCACTTGTAGAACTTGCACTTCACGGAGAATATAATGGGTTATCCAGTGAAAAACGGTTTAAGGATGGGCTAGATCTTCGGGTAGCTGCCGCAGTAGTGTTTGAGGTATGTCAACAATGTATGGGGTTCCGTCTTCATTGATAATCACAGAATTTTGTGAACAATGACGAAATCAGGAGTGCAATTCTCCAGGCAATGTTGCCTGCAGGTGCGTGCAACTGAGAGTCATCAGGTGTAAAATAGGCATATAGCCTTGGCTTAGATGACGCTTCAGATCCCTCAATCACACCCCTCATACACGTTCTTGCGTCTCCCCCCGATACCTCTGAAGCCAATCTTGCCCAAATCTCTTCCACGTGTTTTGCATGTCTCCTCTTCGCTCACCTCTTACGTTCATCATCAAGAGCCAAAGCGATTGCATGTCTCATCAAGCCCGGTTCGCTTGAACCACGAAAAAGCGAGAGTGCTGGTCAATTTTTTGTCCCTGCCGACGGAACACCTCCTTCCATTATCCCGCAGGCTGAGCCTGTAGATGACGAACCCCCACAAACATTACTACAAATAGTCAGCGAAAATCTCTCTCTTGCGCTCTTGGCTCGCTCGCGGTCTGATATCTCGGATAGAGAAAGTCGAGAATGGGACCGGATCGTCGTTGGATATCTTTCACTCTTAAGTCAGTGGTTGTGGGAAGACCCCAAGTCGGTTAGGGACTTTCTTGATACCGGAGGTCTTGGAACGGTGAAGTTCCTCGTGATTTGATTTGAACAACATCTCACCCTCGCTCTGTGTAGTTGGTAGAACCAGTCAACCAAATCTCTGAAAGCGACATTCTGGTCCCTTCACTTTGCGCTTTCTTGTTGGGCGCGTGTTATGAATTCGATCGCGAGCCTGGAGAAATCACCAGGTGGGTACTAGCGCGTTTCTTAAAAGTGTGATTCTTGATCTCAGTTATCATCAGAAATACTATTCATCAGATCTTGAACCGGCTAGGTATAGATAACTTAGTGGCTCAAGTCGTTCGATTGCGGGAGGATGACCGGTTCAGAGCTGTTGGTCCAGATACCGTCGTACAAGTTTCGCCTCTTTCTGCCAATTCGTTAACTCCGCAGAACCAGGCTGATCAGGAAGAGGCAGAAATATGGTTTGATTGGGCTTTCGTTGATTTCTGGAAGTCTAATTACTGTAAGACTTAGATGTGACGCCTTGAAGAAAACCTCTGATTTTGAGTTTTATCAGACACTGTTCAACGTGCGTTTTCCACTGAACCAAATCAAATCTCTGCTTCAGCAGGTAGACGGTTCAGTTTACCTGTGATTCGATATGCGTTGACGCTCATTGATGTAGGGCACAGTCTGGAGTCGGCCATGTTGGTCGGGTCTTTGCGTGAGGTTATAGATAAACAAATGAAGGAGATAGAATTCTTGCAGAGACAGTTGAAGGAACAGTCTTCCCAGCCCGATGAGGTGATTATTTTCACAGGTAGGGCACCCACGCGGCTGATTAAGTGTCACTAGGCTGCCGAATTACGAAAGCATGTCGCTGAACTCACCACCCAGCTGTCGAAAGTGGAAGAAAAGCAGAAAGTTATTGAGAAGGAACAGGAAGATCTCTTAGTCCTGTTGGATGAGGTTACAACGAAAAGAAAACGCGACAAGACAAGGCTGAAAGAAGCTGGCTTGGAAGTATCTGAGGATGAAGGTGAGGAGGATGCGGAGGAGGAGGATGATGAGAAGGAGGAGGAGGAGTGACTTGATTGTAATTTGAGTTCACTACTCTGTGTATCAGCATTTATTAGTTTGGGGCCATTACTTCGGATCTAACTGAACCGATCGGAAAAGTCTAATTTCGTTGGTACCTTGATTGTCATCTCTGAATTTAGATGCCGATCATGTCAACGGTAAAGCCCCATCGGTTAATTAGACGGGCCAGCCTTCAGAGCGTCAGCCTCCTCCTGCAGAGTGACAGAAAGACGCAGATAAGGCATCTTTAACTCAAAATGTGAGCGTTTTCCTGTTGTGTGCTGTTGTAGGCACGCTAATCTTTTTTCACTCGCCGCTCTCAAGTCCGCAACACCACCTCCAGCCTCTGTTGCCCCGAGCCCTGTGCCTCTCTTCAGTGCCATCATTCTGTTCCTCTCCAGCTCCTCTACGTTCTCCAGCATTCAGCTGGACTGTGCCTCGTCGACTATCCAGAGTTTTAGAAGATTCAAGGATGTAGCCCCTTTCATACAACCCCTGTCACACTTATTATTTCTGCTCCAATGTATTTTTCCACCATCAGATACCAGCTTGCAAGCTCCTATCCTCGAAATCCCAATACAAGAAAGTCCTTGTTACAATAATGATGATTTTATCACCGATTCTTGTCTGATTATCGAGAATGGTGAAAAGGTTGCTTTCCAAACATGCAACAACCTGGTTATGTGTGCCTTATGTGCCTTACATGATGACTCATTATTACTGGTCCTCTAGTCAAATGGCAATGCTAACTGCCAAGGCTGATTTTCCAACACTGGAGGGTCCCCTTATCCAAACCACATTGGGACCATCAACATTCTTGAACTTGTTTTCAATCTCTTGTAAGATGGTGGTACGGGTGCCTTCCATACATGGTTTGTGTAACTATTCTCCCCAAGGATGCGCATTAAATCATTTAGCTCTTTCTTTTTATTTTCTCTGTAATAAGATCTCGGTCAAATTTGTCTTTGAACGCATCGAGTTTGTTTCATAATCTAATTACCTTTTTTCTTTGAGAGTCAACAAAGATGTACTTGACTGGAGCCAACTAATTAGTCCCAAACGCATTCAAACGAACCGATACATACGCATCCGACTTTTCAGCCATCTCCGAATGAAGTTGACCACTTCTTCTGTGATGATAGGAGCTCTGTGATAGTATGGCACAGTTGGTTTGAGATTCGAATCTCCTTCAGCCTGTTGAGCTGGCCAGAGAGCACTTGTATGCTGTTTGCAAGGCTTTTCATGGCTTCATAGGATTCCTCTTGCATCTTCAAATGCTGCCAAAACTATCAGTGATGTTATTAATATTAAAAACAGAAAAGGAGCCAACTTTGTATATGACCTGGATGCAAGAGAATATCTATGCAACAGGATTTAGCTGCTTCAAATCAGACAACATACATACATACTAGTCAAAGATCAATCACCTTGCTGGCTGCAATCCCTAAATCAATCACCATTCTAGCAACATTGCTTGCGGAAGCAGAATGATACAATACAGACTGTAACTCATTCAGTCCTACCATCATCTCCTTGCTCTGTGGATTCATGGTGTTCAGATCAGTGTTGTGACTCTACCATTATATTTGAAGAGGAAATCAACACAACAGTGATAATGATAGCATACCTCAATGAGCAACCACAGTTGTGATTCTTCAATCTGATCATTAAATTGCACCTTGAAATTTGCTGAGGTCCTCTGAATAAATTAGGAGCGATCGAGGTAAAAATTCCCTCACAATTTTTTCCTGTTCTAGAAGACAAGTGTTTCCGTAGGTCGTCGAACTTGATATTAGGCACGGGTCCCTCCTCTGAACCGGGCTCGTGAATGAGTTTTTCCCATAGTTGGGAATGTTTTTTGTGTATCTCAATATTCAGTTCACTTCCTTCCACGAGCATGCTGCACCACATGAACACGTAGGACTGCTCAAGCACAATAAGCTCAACTTACCACTCGTTTTGGGTGAGTGCCAGATGCTGTTTATCCCTGATATTGTTCAATTTTCTTTCAGGCGACTATTCACGTTGAATTTGACAACGAGTGAGTATGGAATTTTATCAAGCTTTTCGATGAATTCTGAATGTCAATTTAGTCACTGATCTACTGAGCCGATCGAACAAAGTAGCACTCACTGACAACTTGGATGGCTTGTACCAAAAACTGTTCAACTGGATTTGCCATTGCTTCAACTATTGAAGAGTATGAGTGAGAAGGGAGTGTGGGACCTTATCACAGAGTTGTGACACAGGAATGATTATCATTGTCCCAAGAATGGAACTCAATCCAGGCGGCGAAAAATGGGAACACCGATACAGAAGATCCATTGAATTGACTGATTTTACTAGTGACCACAGTCCAGATTGTGTCGTTCGATTATCATGGCAGCTAAATCTTCGAAGACAAGTATGATTGAGATTTGCCTTACCGGATTACATGACTACAGTAACACCTCCGAACACAGTTACACTACCCATCCACTAGCAAACTTCGCCCACACCTTATTCTCATGACCGCAGGTCCCCTGTAGACACACACCTGACATCGGCCTACTTAGGCCCTCTGCGTCTTAGTATTAGTTTGTTTATTGTGGAATAGAAATGCTGAACACAAAAAAGGTGTGATACGTGACTATAGTTGACGCTATACTTGACATCAAACCTCAACTGATCAGTTGACAGCTATTTGTCTACTGTATCAGTCACTCAGCATTCAACTGTTAGGTTTCATTCCCTGGATTTGCTAGAGGTGCTCGAAATCACTGCACATATATGCAGGTCTCCGATAAATCTGATTTTGCACATGGTTTGCAAGAGGAATCTAGTATCAAGATCATTTCGCCTATTCCTCTTCTTTATACCGCCAGGAGTGAAGCTGTTTTACGTTCAATGATGTCTTTCCAACCAGAAAGTATGACCATAGTCCATCATCAGATTTCAGCACTATAGCTGAAAAGACCTGGCCAGGGTCTACTGAAATTGACCTGGATGTTTGTGCCCCTGACACTACGGAAACCCCTATCTTAGCCCAAGCTTCTTTAACTGCGCTTCCTGGTGGCACTGAAAGTTTCCATGGACCGACATTACATACCCCGAATATTATGGCACGCATAGAGCCAGCCTTTTCTTCCACTTTAATGGCCTTGACGGAACCTTTCTTGATGGTTTGGTGCTCTGATTCAAAGGATTCAGTACCAGCTCTCAACGGAGAACAACGTGAGGCTTTTCTCTAGGTTCATATGCCCACTTCCGTGCTTCCTGAGACTACAACATCTTCATTTAGAAGCTTATGGGGTTATTGATTTGCACTGATATCTTAACCCGGACAATCAACTGGTTGAAGATGAACTTGGAGAAATGGAGTTCAGGCCTTTGAGAGGCTGATATGGATACGGTGCCTGTCGAATGATTCTCATGTACCAGCATATCACTTTTTTCATGCAACAGACAACATAGTGTTCCAAGTTACGTTTGACTGCATCCAGGGAAAAGTCCAGCAGCAGTTCCGGTGAGAACAACATTTGAACAAGTAAATTGAGCCTCGCCAGATGAGGCACTTAGGAGAGGGAGTGCTTAAGCCGATGCCACAGCATTGAAATCAGAAGTCTCACCTGAGACTGAAATCATCCACTTCAATATCGCTGCAACGCCCATCCGGCGAGCATGTCAAGCTAGCCACGACAGATTTAGTCGACGTTCCAGAAATACTGACAATGACATCAGAGCACGATCCATGACTATGGGATGGGCAGTTTTACTTTCTGAATACAATGTCCTGGATGAAAGTATTGGATGGGAACTCGGCGCATGCGACTGCATCGGTGAAGTAGCACTAAATTGTGTGTTGAGCATAAGAAAGTAAAAGCAGAGTAGCTAAATTACGCACCTGGTCAATGACAACGGGGTTGTCAACTTTGCTTTCGACAAAACCGTCAAAAGTAACGTTCTTGACAATGCCACTGCCCACGTTTGGACCAGCCCATGCCTTGATGCGAGCGCCATTCTGCGCATTTGTCATCTTGATATTTCTATTTGAACATTTGAGCAGTGCTTAATGGGGTATGATAATGACATGGTATACTTGGCAAGCACATTCTCAACGATGTCAAACATTCCTGGGAATTGTCCTAGTGAGCTATTTCATTCACCGTTCAAAAGGCTTGTAGTTGTATTCAGTTGACAAGGTAGCTTACCCGACCGAGATTCCGCTATGAGAATGGTTCAGTATAGCTTCTGACGACCTATCGTAAAATCACTCAACTGTGAACCCGTACAATCAAGGTTTTCGACGAGTACATTCGTAGCATCTGGAAAAGAATCTTAGTGATTCTGTGAATGATATTCATTGGGACCAGGGTCATACTCGGTTTGAAGGCAACGCAGTCGTCTCCATTCACGATTATGGAGTTTTGGATAGTGACGTTGTCACTACGATATATATTCCAGCCGTCTGTATTTTTGGCTGCATTAGAGGATGTAGATCCAGAGTTGATATTAATATTGTTGAAAACCACCCCCTGTGCCTCGTTGACCTAGAAAGACATCGATAAAAACAAAGCGAACCTCGGGAGTCAGCGCACCAAATTATGCCATTCAGGTCCGTTGACATAATTGATATTGTCGACGAGTACATTGTTCGCTTGGAATACAGTAAGAACAATCGGGCGAAGTAGAGAGGAGTTTGACGGGCTTAGTTTCTTTTAGTAGGGACTGTAAGGTGATGATGCACAAAACTTACAACGCATCATACCAAGCCTTGTTTCAAATATAAGAATCTGGGTGGTTTTTTGGACGTATAAGTATCTACCTACCTGACCAGCACCATCTAGCGTTCCACCACCTGTCAACACGATGTTCTCTCCTCCCAGTAACCAGAATGTGATTTGTGTCTGGAATGGGATGAAAAACCCGTTCTACAATTGCCTGTTATCCAACATGAGATAGCCACAAATATGGACATACTCCAGTCCAATAGGGTATGTCCGGGTTGAATCGTAAAGTTCCCTCAAGTTGCTAAAAAAAACAAAAGGGCGCCTACTCAGGAATGCATAAAGTACAAATGGTGAGCAACCCACAATGCGCTTGTCAACTAATCCAGTCATGTTCATCCGTGTGGCGATATTCAAAGTGACATCTTTCGGAATTTGGGTTGTAGCGCAGGATTGTACAGCCTGGAGGAGTGCAGGCGCATCGTCGCCGCCAGAGGAAGTTAATGTACAGCTTGTTTGCGCAGCTACTGCGCCAAGAGAGGCTAATCCCAGGGTGACTCTTGTAAGAGATGACAATAACATATCTTCCTTACTGCCTCGGGCAGATTACATGCAGCCTTTATAATTTGAGGAGACGGCCCGCTCTCTCCACAGCTGCGGTCCGCATATGGGGAAACATTGTCGTCTAGTCGGACTTTGCGGAACATGGGCCACCTGAGAAATGGTATGACACTGTACACATGATCATTTGAGATGACATTCAAACATAGATCCGATTATATTCTTCCCATGGCATCACTTGCAAGTGTTTGGCTCGTGTTTGGCTCGTATTCGGCTCTGCATTTGAACGGCAATTGACATGCCCACCCTATCAGGTTCTAAATATCCGAAGATCTTGCAAAAACGCTATGACGGTTCTTATTTTGGTGTCAAGGGACCAGACAAACACAGACATACAATTTGACGTCAGCGTATCGCTGCTTACTATCGAGACCTCGTATCTCCTTTGAATTTTAGCTTTGAGTAAATTTCACTCTGAAAAACTCTTCTGGCACCATATCTCGGTTCATGAGAAATTGGCTCATGAGAAATCACATCAACATGTTTTACATAACAACAAATCAAAGTTCGAAAAAAAAGTCATCCTTTACAAATCTCCACAAGTGTTTGTCTTCTCAAAAATTCATCGTGGTTTCAACAACACGAAAAGTGGCTGCACACTCTTATATCAAGTCAACGACTGTCCATATCCCATTTATTGCCTCTGATCATTTAATTCAATTCCAATTTCTGGCACGAGGTCTGCACTATAGCTTTTAAATTTTATTAAGCGTCCTCTTTTGGACATAGACATTCATCACATCTTCTCAAACAGAGATATTGCTTCCAGGTGATATCTTTCTGGATGTTGTAGAGCGATTTATGTGGCAGTCCCATGGTTGATAGTATACCGCGCATTCAGATCATGTGCAATAACAATATACATATATTAGGAATGAACAACTTCCTCACATTAGTGAAGCCTCTAGAAGAATTAGTAGATTACTATTTGATACAACTGGCGAACAATAATTTATCATGACGTGGGATGAATATCTAAATGCCGATAAAAGGTAGAATGATGGTCAATCACAGTCGTTGACTCGATCGATTTTTCTTCATTGACCCCTCCCCCTCTTCATTTCTCAACCCCTCCCACCTCTTCTTCTGCTTCTTTACGAGGACCAACCATCTTTTGATCAACAGCCATCAACTGTGCTGCCATAAGCGCTCTGAACCGCGATCCTTCCCTAGCTACCAATTCCCTATAAGAACCACTCTCCACAACCCTCCCACCCTCCATGACCACGATCCGCTCGGCACGCGCTATCGTTGATAACCTATGTGCAACAAAAACACACGTTGTACGTCTTGATCGAAGAATCTTCTCGATGGCGTCATTGACGCGTCGTTCAGAGGTAGCATCTAAAGCAGAAGTCGCTTCGTCCAACGCGAGTATAGCAGGTCTCTTCAAAAGCGCACGGGAAAAAGCCAGGCGCTGTCGCTGACCGCCACTCAGACTAAGCCTACTGACTGACTGTAAATCAGGACCAACCTATAATTCAACTTGATAGAAACTTACTTAATGTATCAAAGCCATCCGGCATGCCCCATATAAACTCGCAGTTAGCCTCTCTCGCAGCCTCTTCAATCTCCTCTCTTGTCGCATCAGAGTTGCCAAAAGCAATATTTTCAGCTATTGTTCCACTAAAGAGAACCGGGTCTTGAGGGACAACACCTATAATCCTTCGCCAAGAGGTTGCCGTAAAATTACGAATGTCTACGTGGACACAGTGAACAAAAGTTGAAGAGTAAACTAGGTCACATTTGCGCACCCTGGCCATCAAAGAGAACCTTTCCGTGGTTGGGATCGTAATATCGGAGCAACAGAGAATGGACCGATGACTTTCCACCACCGCTCTCCCCACTGAACAAATAATTAAACAGAGATAAAACAAAATCCTCCTATAACGCACACGATAGCAACGGTTTCGCCGACATTGATTTCGAGATTAAAGTCTTTCAGGATTTTGACGTCTTTTCGTGTGGGATATTCAAAATGAACGTGTTCAAACCTGATAGTTCCACGCCTATCTGGCGAGAGCTCAATGCCCTCATGTAGAGGTATGAGAGATTCTCGATCCAAGACTTCGAACACACGTGTTCCAGCGCCAATTGCACGCATTATTGACGACTAGACATGAGAAAAATTAGTACTGCCTACGAGTTTACGTCAGGCTCAACTCACAAAGAAGGACCTGAATCGATTTGAGGTCGAGGATAATGACAGGGAAATAATTAAACTCACGTGAGCATAGTGAGACCATTCCCAACATAGGCAGTGTACAGCAGCAAACTCGTTAGATCACCGACGGTAATTGCTCCCTGTGAGACGAGAGTGCCTCCTAAATCAAATGAGTTTTTTTAATGCAAGCCTTCATGATTCATCAAATACCACGAACCATAACCTAGCAGCCCTAGTATCGTAACGTTCCCACTCCAGCCTGTACTGCCAAAGAATATTCCACTGGCGATTGCTTCCTTTCTCCCAAGAGTGACGACTTTGGCGACTTTCTTGCTGAATTTCTTCTCTTCCTGGGCCAAAGCATCAAAAGCATGAACAGTCCGCAGAGCCGACAATGATTCTGTCGCAATCTTGATGCATACTCAGCACATTTGCTGATATCACTAAACCATGATCGCCAAATTACCTTAGTCATATCACCTACAGCTTCCTGCGTCTTGTGGGACAGCTTCTTGAGATAGCGACCATAGAAAACCTAGCATTTGTGTAAGCAGTTTGAAACCACAGAGATAAAGTCTACGTGCTGCACCAAGGGAGACGGGTGGAACCATAGCCAACATCAAAAGAGTCAGGGTTGGTGACGTGTAGAGCATCGCAGCCACTGAAACAATAAGAATTACGAGCACGAACATGTGAGGTTAACCCTTACACCCAACAGAAGACATCACGATTGCACGGAGGCCATCAGATAGATTGTTGGTGACGCTAGTCGAAAGTAAGATAAGAAATCCAGAGATTGGCTCATCAGCAGACCTTTCTCCAACAATACTAGTATCAACACTGAGTCTGCTCAGAGCGTCTCCTTCTCCCTTTTCGACAAATTCAACCTCTTGACGGATTGAAGCAGCGAACAATCGCTCACGCAGTCGTGCAACGATACGTTGACCTTGAAGGAGCTTGAGGTCATAAGTCGACCCTTGTAATGACACACCCACCCGACAACCTCATCAACATCGCGCGCCCAGCATTTGCCACGGCTCCTGTTGTGAACAGGAGAAGCAACAGCCCTGAAGCCTGCCAGATACCTAAACCGAAAGGAATTTGCTGAACGATCAAGTCTTTAGCCGGCAATCAATTGTAAACATGAATAACGCCTCACAGGATTGGAAGATGAAAAGAAGTCAATCAAGCGACCAATTGTGAAAGGAATACTCATTGACACAGAGGCGGACATAAACAACAGTCCGACAGCGATCAACAATGGTTTCTTTTCTGGTTTCGCCAAAGACACGATTTTGGTGAAGGACGAAAGTCCCTGTGGACTCTTTGCAAAAATCCTGGCAAGAATGGACGAGCGCGGTCTGTCTGATTCATGGCCTGAAGCATTCTCAGCAACAGCGACATTATTATGCACAACACCTGTCTTGTTGTTGTTAACAGTACTGTTGAACCGGAGTTGTCTACCATTCGAAATTTCATTATGTTGTCGTATCCGGAAATTCAAAGTCGTTGAAGACGCCGGATGCGACAGGGGTGAAGTTATAGGAGTGCCGCCCTTCCATGGTGGAGATGTAACCAGAGTCCGAGTACGTGGAGGAGCTAGACGCACTTGCACACATCGACTTAACGGTGATGCAATTCGCGGTCCAAGCACCACTTTTCTGCGAGCCAACACTCTCAGCATCGTCTCTGGCGACGAGAAGAGCTGATTACGGCGTTGGATCGTGGTAGAGGTAAGGAAATACCTGGTTACCCGTCGGTCGCAACTTGGGCGCAGATATTCGTTCCCACACCCATTCTGACGCAATCACTGAAATAACAATTTACGGTTTGGTTCAACAAATGATGTCTACTCCATAATTCCACTCTCTCTCAAGGGTGGCTACAGGATGATTGGATCCAGACCGCAGTCCTTGATAGTCGAATCATTTGACTCCACACCTCACCCAGGAAGTGGGAGCTCTCTTTCAAGTTCTCCGAACCTAGAGCGCGACTGCGTTGTGTTACAAGACCCGGAAAGCAAGGCGGCAGAACGGTCTCGTAGAGGCATACTAGCAGGCTGATTTATTGAGAACGAGAAGAGGAATAGCAACTCAGCAGGACACACGGCTAAACAGTACTTCGCTTGAACTAATTGGGCGTCGCAAGAACTGCAAAAGAGGCACCTTTATTAGTTGGGAAAATTTTTCCTGCACCTACCGACTGGGGAAAAAAATAAAAGACTGTCTACATAAATAATAATTGATAATAAAGGTCCGATCAACAGCTTTACGACTAACGAGCATGTCAACATACACCGAAGCCTGGCTACGTGGTCCTTCCAACACTCAATTCTACACTCGAACATACGTGCCAGAGGAGAACCAGCAAGTCAGGGCCGTCCTAGTCTTTATCCACGGCTTTGCAGAACACGTCGGTCGCTACGCCCATTTTCACCTCCTATTCACGCGACAAGGCATTGCTGTTTTCGCAATGGACCAGCGTGGCTTTGGGCTCACTGGCCAGGACGTGGAGAAAAGGAGCAAGGGGAGCGCATATGGTAAGACCAGCTGGAAGGACCAGATGAACGACATTGCTTGGTCCATTGAACACGCGAGGGAAACCTTCAAGAATGTGCCTGTATTCCTGATGGGCCACTCTATGGTATTTTATTACCTTTCATTTTCTAGCGGTTGTAGTGCTAATGCCTTGGTTTAGGGAGGTGCAGAGGTTCTGGGATTTGCTAGTCAGGATGCAAAGTCGCCCCATAAGCATTTAGCGTCTTCTCTGCGCGGTATCATCGCAACTAGCCCTCTCATTCAACAAACAGAACCAGCTTCAAAACTGCTCAAATGGCTTGGCACAAAGGCTAGCTACGTCGTGCCTAATGCTCTTATCCCTGCACCTATTCAGGCTGAGGTCTGGATTCTCCGCTCTCCAATGTACTTTTGTATCTCAACGGGCATAGGACCTCTCACATGACAAAACGCTCAATGAGGCTTATCTTCATGATCCACTTGTCAAGCCCGCCGGTTCTCTCAAGGGCATCAGTGACATGCTCTACCACGGCGAGACCCTTCTGACAACATACTACAAGGACTGGCCAATATCTCTTCCCGTGTGTTTTGCACATCAAACGGTGTTCAGATTGTGTGCTGATGGCATCCAGGTATACATTGCTCACGGAACTGCCGACAAGGTTACATCCCACAAGGCCTCGCAAGAATTTATTGACAGACTTCCTGCAACCGACAAGGAGATCTCTTTATTTGAAGGCGGGCGACATGAACTCCACAATGAACCTGACGGTGTCAAAGAAAGACTCGCCGGTGAAATTATCCAATTTGTTGAATCTCGTTTGCCACCTGCTATCAGTGTGACAGAAGCCGAGCCCGCTTCTGGAGCACCTTTGACTGAGGAAACACCTTCCAATGATCAGACCCCGGCCAAACTTTGACTTTTGACTTTCTACTCGACTTGCCTATAGACACTTCGTTTAATATCCAGATGTTTCTTTTTGCATTATCGCGTCTTCAGGTCGCAAGACTCCATAATGCAGTAAGCAGAAAGCACCATCCACACTATATGAAGTAGGGGCCACGGATATCCCATCTAATAGCCTGCAGCACCAGGCGCCTGGTCGCCCTGCCTCCTGAGCCTGAGCAAAATCTCCTTGAACCTGGTCAAGTCGGTAGTACCAGTACCAGTCCGAGCAATAGTTTTGCTCTGAGAGTTTTGTAATTCGACAAGATCACAAATACGGCTCCACGTCGTACCACCGGCAAGAGAAGCTTCTAGTGACGCAACGTAGTCTGCCTCTGCATCCCTGATACAAGATGTCAGCCTATGAAAGATATGATAGAAATGTAGCACACTTGTTCTCTGCAATGTTTTTCTCCTTCTTTCTGGAATAGTCCTCGTAGAAGTCTTCAAGCGCACGTTCAGCCTTGGAGATGGTCTCCTGACGCTTGGCTTTGGAAGCCTCATCCCGTGCCCTTATTTCTTCTTGCTGCTTCTCTCGCCACTCTCTGTAACTAGGGTAAGGAGGAGTTGCGCAAAGGGATGTTGAAAAAGCCACATACCTAATCACTTCTGGTTCCCCTTCAGCTGACTGAGATAGCATCGGTGTCGAAGTGAGTGCAGGAGGCTGGGGTCTCTGTGCGAAAGGTTGATGGGTTTGGAACGAAGGTTGTGAAGGCGGAGACTGAAGCAGACTGACAAAAATTGCCGGTGGACTGGGGAAAAGAAACATACCTGCACGGCTGGTGCAGAGGGGACCCCGATATCTGGGAACTCGTTCTCAAACTTTTCTAGCTCGTCATCGCCAGTCACCCTCACTGGTCTTCCAGAAGGAGCCGGGGGTGTGTCGAAATCGTCAAACGAAAAGCCAGCGCTGTTGTTGCTGCTGCTGTTGCTGATTTGGTTGCCAGCTGGAGCAGAAGGAAGGTCGTCAAAGCCATCGAGAGAGATGTCGGGAAAGGCGTTGGCTGCCCGCTCGAATTCGTCGATGTTGTTGCCTCCTAGAAGGTCTGCCATGGTAGTTATTGTGGAATATAAGCGTGGATTTGTTATGGCGGATCAATATGGCCAAATATCATTGACGGGCCAGCTCACACGCTCCCTTTTTTTTTGGTCCCCGATGCCTCTGAACATCCCGGGGTTGTTGGTTCCATTCGAACTCCTCATAAACTCGAGACTGGTCGTCCCGAGTCTCGTAGTAAAAGGTGCGTGCTGCTTGAGTATCCCTTTTTGTTCGAGCCAGAGCTCATCTCAATCTGCGCAGAAAGACATTCGCTGTCTTGACTTTTTGTCACTCCGACAAGCAGGCTACCGTGGCGTTGTATTTGACAAGGACAATTGTCTTGTATGTCGTTTATTTCCCTCTCTTTGAATCACATCCAAGTCTATCTTTAGACGGTCCCCTTTAAAGACACGCTGGTTCCTGAACTGGAGGTACCCAATCTATGGTGTGAGATCTTCCATCGTTTCTCATTGCCCTTAGACAGCATGGTCCGAATGTCGAAGGGTATTCGGTGAAAACAACATCGTAATCGTCAGTAATTCTGCCGGTACCCCTATCGACCCAGGCGGTATCCAAGTTCGTATTAATCAAATCAGCGAACCCCTGTTGCTTTTTTTAAACGGATTTTTAGGCTGAATTCGTCTCTCACCACTTTCAAGTTCCTGTCCTCAGTCACAAAGTCTTCAAGCCCAGTCATTCCTGTATCAGCTCCGTCCGAACCTATTTTTGCTCCCTGCAACGGCCAATATTCGATGACGAGCTTATTGTCGTCGGTGACCGATTGTTCACAGATATCGTGATGGCCAACCGTATGCGCCTGACAAACCCGAAACGTCCACCGGATCCGTTACCTAAACCCACTGGTTTAATTGGAGAAGCCCTTTCCTGTATATTCGAAAAGGGTGGGACGATGAAAACCGAGATGGATGGCGTGCGGCGGTACACGGTGGAGGTGAAATCCAGGGAAAGGCGTTTCGTGCCGGGTAGAGGTCCTCTGGCGATCTGGACTACGGGTATTTGGGAGAAGGAAGCCATGGGCATGCGCTGGCTTGAAAAAAAGATACTTGAGAGTGTCAAGAAGGGGTCGACTCTCCAGGAAGGAGAGACGAAAAGTTCGTTTATTCGAGGAACAAAATCATCAGAAGCGAGGCGGCCGAGTTCTCTCAGGTCAGCAATGTTGAGAATGATGGCCGCCCGTAAATAGTGGTATGTAGGACAAGGCGCAAGGACTACAAATATGGCTGGTTACTCGTCGCTGAATTCCCTTCCCCACGATTCCGCCACGATTCTTTTGTAGAGGAATAATGGCCAAGCCGTTGCAGGCGTACCGTGTTATATCCATAATTGCATTCTCACTGCTCCTCGTTTCCTGTATACTTTTAATCCTTGTAGGACTCTCGCTTTCCATCATCAAATCTATATATATCATCAGCCTTCGGTCTACTGCGAATGAACCACCTACCAGCGTAGCATCGTTACTACAATTTGGAGTTTGGGGAGTCTGTGCCTATAGGTGAATTGTCGATCACACTGACCTTTCGATCACATTATAAATATTTGTCCTTGGCAGTGGCCTCAACTAGTCCACATCGCTGGACAATCACGGTGTCTGCTTTGGTCCTCAGTTGGGATATAGAGTCCCAGAAGACATCAAGACGTTGATTGTGTTGGTAGACGAGACACATGTGAGATGACTATAAATAAATATCTACATTCCTTAGATACGCCGACACACTAAATTAGTATGACACTAAATACCTACCCTTAAAACCTAGAGATAACAGACTGCACTCAAGCACCGTGTAATAAATTGTTGACCCAAAAAAAAAACCTAGAAATAGA
>Ga0153924_1000646_pt1 | contig 21093 bp, 15 predicted proteins | sample TSNJ008MetaG_FD_104709 | JGI IMG/M metagenome (GOLD analysis project Ga0153924, IMG submission 104709) | Attine ant fungus gardens microbial communities from New Jersey, USA - TSNJ008 MetaG | ecosystem: Host-associated > Fungi > Mycelium > Unclassified | place: USA: New Jersey, Wharton State...
AAGCAATTATAATTATTGATAGGTATACGGGTAAACAGATTTACCCTTAATTTTGTGTACCAAAGGTATAAGTAACCTTTTAATTCATACCGATATAACTTGAATACTGTCTTCTGTTAAGGGACCGGTCCACCTGCAGTTCGTAGACCGTATTGTCGCGTGTGAATTGTCGTTGTCGTATATTCATAATAGACGTACGATCTACGTTGCTACAACTCTACCTTATACGACTGAAAGGATAAAATATAAAATATTATTAACAAGACACTTTTTTCTGCATATACTAAACGCAAATGAAGTCTATATACATAATAACAGATGATTCGATTAGTAACTTGGAAGGTAAAATTTAAAAGTGCGTTGCACTATGTTGTATCCGACTGATCGAAAAAGAAGGACGATCCATCATGCAGACTTGCGTGTTAGGTAAAGGCCTAATACGTCCATGGAAATGAATGGTTGGTATGCTGGGGGTAATAGGTGAATCATTAATTCGAATGAATTATTGATTAGAAACCTTGGATGGTAAGGGCGAACCACAAGGCCGTCTGGAACCTGTGAAGACGGTCAGGAAGAGAAACCCACATGTCTTTGTGTTAATTGTATTGAGGATAGTGTAGGATGATTACACAACGTTTCAAATCAGACGTTCTGGACTCGACTTAGTCGGTAACACGGAACACAAATTACTGTACCGACAGAATCGATTCCTTCAAAATTTAGAATCAATACATATTTCAATAATACTATATCTATAATCGGAACTTCGCCTCGACAAATTAACAGTCATGTAGCCACTGCCAGTCGACCAATTAGAGCAGCATTTAAAGTTTCAGATGCTATTATGGCTTCGAGGAATTAACGAGGACTAACTGAGGGCAACATACTCGACATACCATCCAAAATCTTATTAATTCGAGCTATTCTAGAATAAGCTATGGATTACAAGCGCATCCATGAAAGCATTATGAAAAGCGATCCAAGGATTAGATTAGTTACTATATGTGATCTAAATGGCAAAATTATGCACTCCGAACATCGTGAAGGTGTGAAAAATCTGCTAACTCCAGAAGAGAGTAAGAGATCACTCGAATTAGCTGTGAACGCATGGAAAACACGCAGTGAACTGACTCCAAAGATCGGGAAAGGAAAATATGTATTGGCAGAGTACGAAAAGATTAAACGCATTACTATGCCGTTGGGAGAAAACCACCTGCTTTATGTAACTACAGAAATAGATGCCGATCATTCTGTGATAACCAGTAGTGTAGCAAAGTTGGACTTGCGATAGGAAACCAGAATGAGAGTAAGCCAAACCCGCAAATATTGCCATTTCGTTCCAATCTGACTAGGTAAGAAGAATACAGGTGTTTATTACCGAGGGTCAACCTGTAGTACTTCAAGGTACCTCGAACTTTATCGCTGTTTCATGATATAACATACTTCTGAATTTCAAAAGACACAAACGCTTTATCTTCTTTGACTTCAACCATAAAAAAATAAAATGACGGAAGACAAAATGCCTGATCGTTCAACCCAATTTCTGGCTAACGAAAGGACGTTTTTAGCATGGCTACGAACCTTCCTGGCACTCATTGGACTTGGTTTTGTAGTATCTAGATTTGGACTATTTTTAAGAGAACTTGGAATTAGAACGAAGGAGAGTATTATTGCACAACCCTCAATTCATTCTCATTCCTCTTTGCTCAGAATCAGTATGGTGTTTCTTGGAGCTGCACTAATCATATACGCATTAAGAAATTATTTGGAAACGAATAAAGCAATACAAAGGGGAACATACACGCCAAAAGACTCACCCATCTACGCCTTAACTAGAGGCGTGGTGATTTTCAGTATCGTTATAGCTTGTTACTTATTTTTATTATAACAACCATTCCTTGTTAGAATCTTCTACGAAATCGAGAAATGATGAAGCGACTGGGATTGGGATTCGTCTATTTACAGAATCTATTCTCGGCGAAGCTAATTCATTATGCTAGATTATGCTCCCTAGTGCCAGAGTCAAGTACCTTCAATTTCCCTTTTTTTTATACCTTTCCGTAATAGATGACAACAAACAACAAAGAATGTGTAATTAGATAGAAGGCGTTTGTGACGCTTCTATACTTGTGTAAAGTATTCCTTACCTGCCACGGCCAGGTATCATCTATCAAAAGAGTACCTTCCAATTTTATGGGCTTCGTGATATTAGATATTTGATAATCACGGTTCTTTGTTGTTATATACAGGTATCGAAGCCTTTGTACAAACCATTATGGGTAGTACAATTACAGGTATCAAAGCCTTCGTATTCATCACAGGGATGGTTTCTTAATTATCATTGGTGAGCACTATCTGTTCAAATTCGAGAGCGAGATCCAAGGAGGTGAGATCAAAAGTCTAGGAGTACATCACAAGATAATTATATGACTGTTGAGTTTTTAGTTGAATTCATTATTCCCTGCCTCATCAGCGGTTTGCTAGTAATAATTATTGTGCAAATTATTTTGTTTCTTACGCAACATACATTTACATCATAGTAATTCAAACGTTGTTTGAATTTTTATTAGCGGTAATAAATTAGTATGAGTTTGGCTCCCCAAGAATTAGAAAATAGCGCAAGCAAATATGCCGCTGAAGCAATCCGATTAGATTCACAAGGCTCGCGCGGAATGGCCATACAATCGTATCAGCGCGCGATTGAGTCTCTTGTAAAGCTAGTACAGGTATATCCAGAATACAAATTAAATAAAATCTATATCGAGAGAGCAGGTGCGTATCAAAATAGAATTGAAACATTGCGCATGTCACATAAGCTCGACGAAAGTAGCTCGACTGACCCCAAGGAAACCATCACTGAGACTCGAGCAGGTAAAGCAAAAAAGGATGCCAGGGGGGCTGGAAGTACTAATGCACACGCGGCTGAAGCCGTGGATGGTTCCTTAGATGATCTCGTTATGAAGGAAAAGCCAACAGTTCACTGGCATGAGGTAATTGGACAGGAGGACGCGAAACGAGCGATAAGGGAGTCTATCGTTTATCCCACAAAGAGAGCAGATCTGTTTCCTTTAGGATGGCCCAGAGGCATATTACTTTATGGACCTCCGGGATGCGGAAAGACGTTAATCGCAGCTGCGGCTGCAGCAGAGATTGATGGCTACTTTATCAATGTTGACGCAGCTTCGATGATGAGCAAGTGGCTTGGTGAAGCAGAAAAAAACGTCTCAAAATTGTTTGCAATGGCACGTAAACTCAACGAGAATGAAAATGCTCCGGTACTCCTCTTTATAGATGAAATAGACTCTCTGCTTGGGACCAGAAACGGAGAGGTTGGTGGTGAAGTCAGGGTAAAGAATCAATTCCTCACAGAAATGGACGGAATAAATAGTAAATCGAAAGAGCTACTCCTGTACGTTATAGGTGCAACAAATAAACCATGGACTTTAGAAGCAGGATTCCTTAGGAGATTCCAAAAAAGGATCTATGTAACGCTACCAGAGAATACCTCAAGAACCAATTTATTTAATCAATACACTGCGGCGTTGAAAAAAGAACGTTCATTGAGATCGGAAGATCTTGCCAAGTTAGGGGAAGGGTATAGTGCAAGTGATATCAAGGATGTTTGTCAGTCGGCGCAGCTCAGGGTAGTTAACGAGTTGTTTGAAAGTGGAAAGGCGATGGAAGCAGAGTCGAATCCAAGAGCGATCAACATGATCGACTTTAAAGAGATTTTTAAAATGAGAAAACCAAGTGTGAGTATCGACATGATTAGAGCGTACATGAGATGGAGTGACCAGTTTAAGGCACTCTAATATTCAAAGTTGTTAGACTAGAATTAGCGGCGTTTTATTCCTTTTGTTTTATGAAAAGCGGATAATTCATAGATTTCAATTAGAGCTTAGTACTGTAGACGTCATTGAGCTATCGTTTCCAAATTGTGGTAACAATTACATTATTAAGAAAAGATTCTTGTCGCTTCTGACCTGCCGGTGCTCTTTCAGCTGTATTAACTTTGGGATGCTTATAAAGTCCCTAATGTCTGTCAGAAGTTCCATACAACCAACAGCCAACCTGGGACATACTTTAACCGGCACCTGCGGATTTTCATTTCTTTTGCGCTTGCAAGGACAAACTTTACGCTCTGCTCCTTTGAACATATATCTCTCTTTACTGGCCATTTTCCCTACAGGGACACACATGATTGCGCTTACAGATATTGCAATTACATTGTCAAGTTTCTGGATAACATAGGCGCCTGCGCATTAGGCTTATGGGTTTGAACTTCTGAATCTGATCATGGCATCGCAGATCTTCTTCTTCGCGCTCTCTCTATCTTTCCAGCCTAGAACTTTCACATATTTTCCTTCTTCTAACTCTTTGTAGTGCTCAAAGAAATGGCTGATCTGATTGCACAAATATTCAGGCATGTTGTGAACTTCCGTGATAGTAGAGAAGCTTGGATCCACCTTATTTAAAGGAGCGGCAATGATTTTTGAATCGTGACCTTTCTCATCCTCCGTTAGGAGTACCCCGACAGGGCGAGATCTTATAACGGCCATGGGTATTACGGAATCGTTACCGAGTACGAGTACGTCAACAGGGTCTCCGTCTTCCTCTTTCGTCTGAGGAATAAAGCCGTAATTACATGGATAGTACATTGCACTTAGCAAGATTCTGTCTACGAAGATTAATCCATTGGCAATGTCCAATTCATATTTTATGTTGCTTCCTTTTGGGATCTCTATCACTACATTGACCTCATCAGGAGGATTCTCGCCAGCCGTCAAAGTACTTCTATACATCAAGTTCGATACTTACGGAGGATCAGATAGAATATATTCTTACTGCATTTAACGTAGCATTTAGTACGATATACGTATGTAGGCTCGGTCTGGATATTAAGATGAACCGATGCTCGAAAAGAGATTTGGAAAAACATTGGAATTCATACCATGACATTATTTTTTATGCTTGAATAAATATTAAACAAAAAACATAAACACGAGTCAAGAGGAGATTGCCATTCGTGCAGATGGAATTAGCAGGCAAATACGATCCAAAGAGTATCGAAAGTGAGATTCGCCGCTACCTTCAAAGTATCGATCTAAACTCTGCCTTGGAAAATGAATTGCGTGATAATAAACAGTTGGTGGCCTTTATTGAGGGTCCTCCGACAATGAACGGAGAACCGCATGTCGGACACTTAAGAGGCCGCATAATCAAGGATTTCTGGTACCGGTTTAGTACGCTACAAAAAAAGAAAGTTCTGTTCAGAGCCGGCTGGGACACACAGGGTTTACCCGTGGAGTTGCAAGCTGAAAAGGAATTAGGCCTAACTGGCAATAAGATGGAAAATATAAGAAAAGTAGGAATAGAGAAAATCGTAGAGACGTGTAAAAAAGTGATTCATAGATACAACAAAAGTTGGATTGCCACAGATAAGCTAGTGGGAATGTCTTTCAACTATGAAAAAGCCTATTGGACTTTCCACGATGAGTACATCGAGAGAGAGTGGAAATATTTAAAAAAGGCATGGGAAACTGGGATGTTGACTGAATGGTTTAGAGTAGTCGCATATTGTCCTGGCTGTCAGACTTCCCTTAGCAATGCGGAAGTAAATCAAGGTTATGAAAATGTTGAAGATCCCTCGTTGTATTATAAAGTCAAGTTAATCGATCATGATGCGTATTTAGTCGTATGGACCACCATGCCATTTACACTTGTGACGGATGAGTTGATAGGTGTTAATCCCGACGCAAATTATGTTTACGTCAAGATAAATAGCGAGGTATGGATAATTGGCGAAAATAGAATGCAAGCTCTGATGAGTGAGCTAAGAATAACAGACTATCACGTGGAAAGAACTGTCTTAGGCAAGGAGCTTGATGAAGTACATTATGTCCATCCGCTATTAGAATTGATTCCTAAATTACAGGAACTGGCTGCAGCACGATCTATACACTTTATAGTTGCGGAAGAATTCGTAGATGTTACTACTGGAAGCGGAATAGTACATCTATCGCCAGCTAATGGTGAGAAGGATTTTGAAACTGCTGCAAAAAGGAATCTGCCGATTTTTGTGCCGATAGACGATAAGGTAAATTTTACCTCAGAAGCTGGATCCTTTGCGAATACCTTCGTAAGAGACGCGGATTTGAGAGTGGTGGAAGCATTGAGGACATCAGACGCTTTACTGAAGATCGGGAAGATCAAGCACCAGTATCCCACATGTTGGCGTTCCCAGCACAAACTAGTTTGGCTCGCTAGACGGGAGTACTTCTATGTTATCGATAGGCTCGGTGAGATGCCCACAGAAGCTGCAAATGGAGTTGACTATTTTTTTGAAGCTCCAAAAAATAGATTTCTGGAAATTATCAAAGAAAAAGTTCCATGGTGTATCACAAGGGAGCGTATATGGGGGACCCCTCTGCCTATATGGTCGTGTATCAAATGTCAACACAAAGAAGCTCTCTTTTCAAGAGAGGAAATCTTGAAGAAATCCATCTGTTTGCCAGATGGCCCGGGTTTCGAGCTACATAGACCGCAGATCGATAGGATCGAAATAAAGTGTGAAAAGTGTGGTTCTAATATGCGAAGGGAACTCTTTGTCTTAGATACTTGGCATAACAGCGGAGCTGCTCCTTACGCTTCACTCAGCGATTACGAGTTTAAAAACCTGATTCCTGCCGTATTTATGACCGAGGGAATAGATCAAACACGAGGATGGGCCTATACACTTTTAATTGAGAACGTCACTATGAATCAAAAAGCAGTTGCTCCCTTCCGTTCCTTCCTTTTCCAAGGACATGTTCTTGATGAAACAGGCAACAAGATGAGCAAAAGCATCGGTAACGTTATAGACGGACACGGTCTACTTAATGAACATCCTGTTGATTTGATACGATTTTATTTTATGTGGAAGTCCTCGCCTATTGATTCGCTGAAGTTCAGTCTACAGGAAATGCGATCAAGACCATACCAAATTATGAGTACATTGTATTACTTACACGTTTACTTTAAACAAAATAGCACATTTGATGGGTTTGATTCTCGAAGACATGATCTGGAGTGGGTCGTAGTTAACGAATTGATGTCAATATCAGATATCTGGCTTATATCAAAACTCCAGCATCTAGTAGAGCAAGTTTCCGTGGCATTCGAAAGATGTCGATTCAACGAGGGCGCCAAGGCCATCGAAGATTTTTTAATCAATTATATGAGCCAAATGTACATTCCCTTTACTAGAAATATTATCTGGGATGACAATCCTGAAGGCCTAAATCTGAGATTGGCAATTTATGCAGTCATAGCACACTGTCTTGAACGAATAGACATAATGCTGAATCCATTGACACCATTCATCACAGAATACCTCTACTTGTCATGTTTCTCAAATAAAAAAAGTGTAATGCTGGAATGTTGGCCAAAATATGACGATCGCCTTGTCAATAAGATTGTCGAACAGGCCTTTGATAAATGCAGGGAAATTATATCACTCTCGAATGCTGCACGTATGAAATCTATGTTAAAGAGGCGTTGGCCTATAAAAGAAGCCATTATTTGTACATCGGATACGAACCTGTTGCAAACAAATGGAATTGCTGAGATACTGAAAACTCAGATGAATGTTGAAAACTACCGCATTTTTGAGATGAAAGATACAACATTTCTTCATAAAATGTTAGATTTAATAGAAGATGAACTACCCATTGTTCCCAATGTTTTTTTGATAAAAAAGAATGTGGGTTCCAAGGTGAGGGCCGATATCGTTAAGGTCAGCCAAGCACTGACCGAAGTTGATAAGGTGGAAGTGATAAAGTCGTTGGAAGCATCAGGGAAATATACATTATCGTATGACAACAAGCAGATAGACCTTTCAAGCGACGATTTAGAATTTTCATATGTTGTAAGAGAAGGGTATGCTATGTCAGAACGAGACAACCTGATGGTTTTTATCGGCACAAAACGAGATAAAGATTTGATTACAAGGGGTTTGCTCAGAGATCTCGCAAGGAATCTGCAACAACTTCGAAAAGAGCGTGGCTACAATCCCACAGATATAGTTCCAACTGCTTTTGTTGCAAAACTTTCTGAAGAAGAAATTTCGTCTTTATATTCAATGAAGGAGGAAATGCTCCATCTCGTGCGAGTTAAATCAATTCTTCTCTCCAAAACATCTGTGGATAAGGTTAGTTACAAAACAATCCAACTCGATGAGAGAGAATTGGAGATCTCAGTAGAATAGAAACATTTCACTAAAAGGTATGCAATATTATTGCTATAAGATAATATATTCTCGATCTGACTACGGTTAGATAAGAACTACATCAAACCTTTGGTTGTGTGCGGTGGTGTAAAGATACCATTCTGTCAATAAATATTCTCATATGTTTATAAATAAAAATTTCGGCTTATACTGAACAAGTTGACGAACAAGCAAGTAACCATTGATGAAAGACAAGTAACACTTGACGATTGGGTGATCGAGAGATTCACAGAGAAGCTCAAGAAGGCTATCATTGCAAGTAGATTGGCAAAGCCGCTAATCTTGTATAGGAAAACACTCGAGGAGTCCGAGTGTGCCACTGAAGAGGAAATAGCCACCCTTGTCAGCGAAAGGTATGTTCTAGTACAAGTTTACACACAGGGAGGTTTTATCCCGGTTAGCTTTCAACAACAATATGTGTTTTCCGTGGATGAATTTCCAAAGTGGATAATGAAAAGAAGCCGAGAGCTAGTTCTCCAGTGTCTGGAGACAATGGATGATGAATTATCAGTAGATTAGGTCAATTCGGAGAACTAATCTGCTCGAGTCTTAACTGTAATAGCCTTTGATTATTCCAACACTATTCCTGGTTATTGTAACATAAATACTTGGAACTACTTTGTCCTTGTAAACGTGGTGTTTCTCTCAAGTTGAGAGTCTCACAGCTGATTTGTTATTCTACGGTGAAAATAGTATATTGTTCTCAAATATGAGGATGCATAAAATGTATTTCTAATAATATAATATTATAACTATTAATCTAACCACTACATCAGAACGGTTAATAATTTTATTGTTTAGTTGCTCTCACTTGTCAGATGCTCAACTAGAACGGATAATTAAGTCAATAGTCGAGGAAAAATCGATTATCAAGCTACTGAAGTGTTTTGAACGCATGAATGAGCCTCACAATGAAAATCATCAAAGGGAGGGTACGCAGAGGATAGACCATCGTCAATTACGAACCTTCTTAAATTGAAAATAAACCCTTCTGAAACGATATATCCGGACGCATTTGTTCTTACGGCATTGAATATTTATTAGAAGAATTCCTTAAAGAGGACTTCCATCATGAGGAAAAATAAAATGACTTATGGCGACCTGGGTATAGATATAAAAATAATATCAAAAGCGCAAAAAAAAATCGGTACTATGATTTCTGCTACTCATTTACTTCCACTTTCAACCAAGGTTCTTTCAGGCTACGGTGCTTACGCGGGCCTGATCGGTCTTGGCAACAAAGTTTTGGCGCTACATGCTGATGGCGTGGGATCAAAAATAATAGTGGCACAGATGATGAATCGTTTCGATACGATAGGTCTTGACTGTATTGCTATGAACGTTAATGATATCATCTGCGTGGGGGCACAACCTCTAGCATTTATTGATTATATAGCGCTAAAATCTGCGAATAAAATGCTTTTACAACAGATCGTAAAGGGTCTCGTGAAGGGAGCAAAAGAATGCAACGTTCCCATTGTAGGAGGAGAGACTGCAATTCTCCCGGATATTATTTCGGGGTTTGATGATGAGAATGCATTTGATCTTGCAGGTATGGTTCTTGGAAGCGCATCGAGATCGGAACTTCTTTTAGGTGAAGGAATTGCTGTAGGCGACGTGATACTAGGAGTAGAAAGTAGTGGATTACATTCAAATGGTTATACTTTGGCTCGTCGGATCCTTCTTTCAAAGTATTCTTTAGAGGATATTCCTGCATACATGATTCGTACGATCGGAGAGGAACTCTTAACTCCGACCAGAATATATGTCAAACCAGTTATCGAAATACTAAAACAAAGAATGAGTCTTCAGATTCATGGATTAGCGCACATTACTGGAGGCTCTTTCACAAAATTGGCTCGTTTAAATAAAGGAGTAAGATACATGCTTAGCAATTTGCCTTCAGTCGATGGCATATTCAAGCAAATACAAGTTGATGGACGCATTGACATAAAGGAGATGTACAGAACTTTTAATATGGGGATTGGTTTTTGTTTAATACTTCCAAGCAGTTCCGTCGACAGGGTTTTTCGTATATTTGAGAAATATAAAATGAGATGTATTGAAATAGGAAAAGTTGACGAAAAAGGCAAAGGGAATGTAATAGTCAGGCTAGATCACAAAAATAAGGTCCTGTAATTCATTATTATAGGCTGGAATTATTGCAACTTCTCGACCTAATGTTAATATGTATTCTGATTCTTAGATTCACGTTATTGAGGAACCTCTCTCCACACGGAACTGAATATGTTTCTGCATGCAAGTATATAGCCTCACAAATTCAATCGAGGAGCCATCTCTCTCGCAATGAAATAACGAAAATTGTGAGAGATGCATCAGCTAGATATTGTCTTTCCAGCTTACCAAGAAACCGGGATATCTTAAGACATCTTGATACTTCAAATTCTTGCAGAAAACTTTTGATGATCAAACCGGTTAAGACGTCCTCTGGCGTGGTGATAATAGCTGTAATGCCAAAACCATACGCTTGCCCACACGGAAGATGTATATACTGTCCTGGCGGAATTCCATCTAATACTCCACTAAGTTACACTGGCCGCGAACCGGTAGCCATGCTTGCTCAAACGGTCGGATATGATCCGTATGAACAGATTCGATCCAGATTGTCTGATATCCTTTCTCTAGGCCATGACGTAGGTAAGGTTGAATTGGTCATTGTAGGGGGTACTTTTCCCTTTATGCCTGAAGACTATCAAAGAGAATTTGTGAAATCGTGTATTGACGCTTTAAATTGTGATAACGATAAAGGGGTCGAATCTGTAACTCTTTACGAAGCGAAGAAAAAAAATGAAACAGCAAATATTCGCTGTGTAGGTTTAACTGTCGAGACAAAACCTGATTATTGTAAAGAGCAGCATATTGATCTAATGCTTGAGTTGGGCGTTACACGCGTAGAAGTGGGAGTCCAGTCATTGCAAGAGGATGTTTACAAGGCTATCAACCGCGGACACGATCTCGGTGATGTTATCAAATCGTTCCAAATTGCACGCGACAGCGGGTTCAAGATCGTCGCTCACATGATGCCTGGATTGCCCAACTCGTCGCCAGAAAAAGACATACAGGATTTTTACACTCTATTTGACAACCCTATGTTTAGGCCGGACATGTTGAAGATTTATCCCACACTTGTCCTAAAAGATACGCCTCTTTACCAACTGTACACGAGTAGAAAATATGTAGCATATGCTGACGATGATTTCGTAAACATTTTGGTGGAAGTTAAAAAAAAGGTTCCTCCATGGGTCAGAATCATGCGAGTTCAAAGGGAGATAGAGCCCAGGGATATCATCGCTGGTCCAAAATTTGGAAACTTGAGACAGATTGTACTACGGAAATTACATGACCAAGGTTTGAGATGCAACTGTATAAGATGTAGAGAAATTGGCATAGAAGGATCAGTATTAATAGATGATATTGTCCTGAATAGAACAGATTACTCAGCAGCTAACGGAGCAGAGGTATTTTTGTCTTTAGAGATCCCCCGCTATTTTAAGATCTTGGGTTTTTTGCGATTACGTAAGACAGCCAATCCTCATAGAAAGGAGCTAAAACAAGGGACAAATATGTGTGCCATCGTGAGGGAGCTCCATATATACGGACCAATGTTAAATGTAGGTAGCAGAGTAGAAGATCGATTTTTTCAACATAGGGGATACGGGACTCAGCTGATGCAAGAGGCGGAGAGGATCGCAAGTGAGGAATTTGGAGTACTAAAATTATCTGTGATAAGTGCGATAGGAACTAGAGAATACTACAAGAGGCTCGGGTATCAAATCGATGGTCCGTATATGTCAAAGGTGCTATAAATGATATGACTACACAAAAAGAGCAGATCATCGGAAAAGGAACATGGATAGATAAAGTAGCAGACAGTTTATTACGACGAGAAAAACGATTGGGCAGGAACCTAGAAATGATCGTGGTGGAAAGTGGGTTAGGAGCATCTGGCTTCCCTCATATAGGAAGTCTGGGTGACGCTGTTAGGGCCCACGGAATCGCGCTAGCACTTCAAAACTTTGGCTATAAAGCTAAATTATTAGCATATTCAGATGACCTGGATGGCCTTAGAAGAGTACCTCATGGTCTCCCGGGTTGGCTCAATGAACACCTTGCTAAACCTGTATCAAGGGTACCTGATCCGATAGGTAGTTGTCATTCATCTTATGGTGCGCATATGAGCGGTCTCCTATTGGAAGCTCTTGACAGGCTTCATATAAAATATCGGTTTCAAAGTGGCACCGAGGCATATAACAAGGGGTTGCTTGTCGATCAAATCGATACAATCTTGAGAAACAGTGGACGGTTAGGCAAAAAAATATCGGAGCTGGTTGGCCAACAAAAATATATCGAGAACATCCCATATTTTCCTATTTGTAAGACTTGTGGGAGATTGTACGTTGCAAACGCGCAGCAATATCTTCCAAATGAGAGGAAGGTAGTTTATACTTGTTCCGGCAGCAGAATTGGCGGCCAAGAGATCAAAGGGTGTGGATTCAAAGGAGAAGCAAATATTTGCAAAGGTGAAGGAAAACTGGCGTGGAAAGTCGAATTTGCTGCAAGGTGGCATGCCATGGACGTGAGATTCGAGGCATACGGAAAAGACATTATGGATTCTGTGCGAATAAATGATTGGGTGGCGAATGAAGTTCTTGGATTCGTTCATCCCTTGCACGTGAGGTACGAATTGTTTCTAGACAAAGGAGGCAGGAAAATAAGCAAATCATCAGGTAACGTACTAACCCCTCAGATCTGGCTAACATATGGAACACCAGAATCTATATTATTATTATTGTTTAAACGGATAACCGGCACTCGACATGTCGGTATCGATGATATACCATTGTTGATGGACGAATACGATTTATATGAAGACTTGTATTTCGGTAAGCTGAGAGAGTCTAATGCAGCTAAATTGACGAAGATCAAAGGTGTCTACGAATATACGCACCACCTGAATCCGCCAGAACAGCCACAACCACACGTACCTTACAAATTGCTAGTTCAGCAGGCGTCTTTATTTTCCAACGACGATGACAGAACATTAAGGGTATTTAATAGGCTATTGAAGTACGGAATCGTAAAAGAAAAAACTGAAACCCTGCTACAACGAATTGATCTTGCATCAAAATGGGCAGACGACATGTTCACGTTAGGCACGGAAGCAGTCGAAATCGAAATGGATCAAAGTCAAAGAAAAGCTATGGCGGAAATTTTAAACGCGACCAGGTCGTTCATTGGTAGCGAAGAAGATCCAGAAACCCCAAAGAATTTACAATCGAAAGTTTTTGAGATAGCCAGAAATAATGGATTAGAGCCTAAAGAATTCTTCAAGTTACTCTACAGAATACTAATTAACGCCGAGCGAGGACCGAAAATTGGCAACTATGTTATCGATCTTGGTCTAGAAAGAACATGTCAAATTTTTGAGAAATATTTAGGTAATTGAATTATCCACCTTTATGATGGTGTCACGGCTTAATTTTTCATGTGTATTTTTTGGTATTTGATGTTAGGAAATATGCGAGAATGCTCATCTGCGCACCTGCTTCGCTTCCGGATTATAACAATAACGCTCTCTTACTTCTACTAAATTAATGGCAGTGTCTCCACTGAGGCGCAGGAAAGTGATAAGTAGAAGTACTTAGCGATTAATGATGACACCTGATCTACCTTTTGTGCAGTCAGATAGAACAATCTTCAAACTCTATGCCTGTGAACATTTGAGAAATATAAAAAATATTAAATCGAAATACGGCGATCTCTTATCAAAGGATGCGCGTATAAGTGCTGAGCTGGAAATAGATTCCTTGCTTTCACGAATGATCGGAACATTTGATTGTCTACTATTTATGATAGTTGATAAGTTTCATCTGGGATTCCAAAGGATCGAATCGAAATAGACAAAGTACTTAGCGTGCTGTCTGCTCAGAGTCAGAGAGTAGAATTGGCAACCGAATTAGCTAGAGCAAATTACGAAGGCAAATAGTATTGGAAGGTAAAGCACTTGAGAAATTATTCTTTGCATGGTTCATTACTCTCGCCCGTTGCTTCTTTGGACGTCATTCCATACTTTGAGGAGACTCTTGTTCAGCTCAAGGAATTTATAAAAAATATCAAGATAAAGAAACAGACGTTGCAATGAAGCGATAACGAGCGACAAAAAACACGGTTATGGCTTTAAACTAACAGAGCCAGGCAATTCCAAATACTTTTGAGGCTGATGCTTTTAGTGCTGCTCACAGGGATTCACCAAATGAATGGTTTGGACATAGTATATTTTGTTGGTTTATCTTAATGGTGTATCTTCTATTATTCTTCTCACGCTTCTTTCTGAATAATAGAATCTAACCCACAACATAATACTTAGAAAGATCAATGAAACAACATGGATTTCTAATCCAATATCTCCTTGTAAGGGTGAAAGCACAATGATCCCGCTTTCTTGAAGGATATCAACTACCTGTCCCGAAACCCAAATTATAATAAATATGGAAATTTGGACCTGAAAGCTTCTAATGTCCTTGGATCGAGCAGCTAACATTACAAATGCGCACAAGGTTGCCAAGAGCAAGATTAGTGTAATGCTACTCATAACAAGAATGAAAGCAGCTGGATTCCATATCACAACCATATTTTTTATACTGACTTTCGTTTGGTTGGCTATTCTATAATAGAACATTCCAAAGAATACCAAGACCGCAGCAGAGAGAGGTTCAAAAACTCCATCTGATAATAGATCAAACCCAAAAAAATCTAACCAACAATATACCGCATGCATTGATATAAAAACGGAGAGTATTGCTGTTAATTTTCTCAGATTGCCTCTTAATTTCAAGGTAAAATAGATAGGCACTGCAGCGGCAAGAAGAATTACAACACCATTGATAAGATGCAATTGAGTCTCTAACATTTCCGCTGATTACATACCTCGGTACCCAAAGCCAAGGCAATTAGGTACCCTTCCCATTTACGTGTTATATCCATACATCTTTATTAGCTTTAATCTCTTAACAAAGAATATTGAGATTATAGCAATCATGTGAGCAGCTACCTTCTAAAATGCAGTTGAAGTCCCAACCGTCCTGCGGGACATAAACAATTGTAAATGTCAAACCAACCCCTTATTTGCGGTAGAGAGTTTCACATGTGTTAAGATATTTCGCATAATTTCATACAAAGATTCAGATTCTGATAAGAGAACTTTATATAAATGCATTCTTGATGTGCTTGTGTCATGCTCAAACAATCCAAAACATGTAGTCGGCAAGATGACAGGATGTATTGGTAATGAGTTGTAAAGGGCTATGCATTCTAATTTTTGACGGGAAAACTAGCGAAAGCGCTTCATCAGGTGGAGTAAGAGGTATCAGTACCTATCACGACATAGGGGAAAGATACTGCTCCACATGCAGATGCTTATATTCCAGATTTTTACAGAATCATACAAGATGTAAATGCTGCAAGTGCATTCTTAGAACCACACGACGTACAGGAAAGAGTAAGTGTCCTAGGACAGATAGAAGGAAATGGAGTTGAAAAGTCCGCGTGATACATCCGGAATACCCAAACACACTTCTCCACGACTTAATCATGCGTTTTTAGCCACGTCAAATTCCCGATAAGTTAATGATCCTAGCAATTCACTATTAATCAGTACTGACGCTTTTATAGGTAAAAAAAGAAGTATATTATGTCCAAATGGTAGATAAACATTGCAAAAGCTTACATTCAAGTGAGCATATCTCATATTTTCCAAGAAAAATGGTAATTGCAATATTTAGTCTATTAGCACCAGTGCTAATTATTACACTATTGATACCCACCTATCATGGGCTTGATTTGTTTAATGTATATGCGCAAGGTGGCAATCCTTTTGAAAATGCTTTATCCCAGATTTTTGGAAACCTTAGGAAGGCTTTCAACGCACCGGGATATACTATAAGTTTAGAAGGAGACCAAATTTTCCCAAACAGCACTCTAAAGCAAAATATAGTTGATAAATATCAACCATCAACATATCATATCAAGGACTTGAAATATAATATCTTGGGTTTTAACGTGGCTGCTCATAATATAAATATTCATGTCAACCCTTCTCGAATAGACGCAACCAGGACTAGGGTTGATATACCGTTGATGCTAGCAAGAAATGTAACGGTTACAAATGGAGTACTAAATCTGAATTATAATGAAGTCAACTTGGGATCGATTTATGATAAAACAACAGATAAGATGACAGTTCATATCCCGCTTGCAGTAGCATCGAAGTACATGCATTTGTAGAATACATTCTATCAAGTAGTACATCACCCATTACTGCGCTAGTGACAAGAATGTCGATGTTGTAGAGCGTTGGATGGATAGACTCTACTGATTTTTGCGCTACCTGTTTTGACTCCATGTTACAGAGGGAGAGAGAACTATAACACTCTAGTCGAGACGATACAATATCTATCAAAACGGCGTATCGGACCATATCATAACGATGATGTGATGGTATCTTCTGGTTTGTAGTACCTGGTCATACTCATACGATAAGGATAGTCGTGATTTAGAGCTAGACAATGTCCGGAACATTGTCGAATGGTGTGTGGTATCTAACATGAACTATTCTTCATTCTCCTTGACACTGTGGGTTCATAAGGTACAACAATATCACGCTGACATGAATTAAACGAGGTTAGAAACAATCTAATTCCCTTGTAGAAATGGGAATCAAATACGACTACATATATTTAGGATTGACTGATTCGATCTGAAACATGATTGTATCATTACCGCGGTGTACCTAAACAATATTTTCACTTATATCTAAAAGAGATAGAGTTCAGATTTAATCACAGACAAGAAAATGTTTTCAGGGTACTTACAAACATAGTAGCAAAAACTGTTCCAAATGTTTAGGTATTACCCTTTGTTAATAGGGAATTTGGAGATCCTTTGCAGCTATGAACAAGGTTAATGTGTTTTGAGATTCCTGGGGTTACACCGTTAGATTGACATATGCGCTATTTCCCTGGTCAACTTAAGGAGTGTCCATGGTCTTTACCATGTTCATAACAATAATGGAAAAAACATTCTTGACACTTGTGCTTTGGAGCATTTAGACATTCCATCATCGCACATACCTCTCCTTTCATTGACATGTTCCTCCACTCTATGAATGTAACCATGTTTCCACTCTCGTTCATTGTTTAAAAAATATTTCTCCGCATGTTTTATTGTTTAATAGCTTTTCATTCTTATGTTCATAGATTATAAAAAATCATCGTACTGTTACTGCTCTATGGAGTTATGGCATGCTTACAAGCGGATGGTCTCTATACATTAAAGACAAATTGTTGCCTGCCGTTACAATTTGTATCGGCAAGGTGTTTGAGTTAGCAGACGACATGGTAGAGGAGCAGAACTAACACATACAGTTAGATTATTTGTGCACTTCAAACTTTTCACATAGGACGCGACACGGGTGAGCGGGAGCAGCATTCACAGGAACCATCGAAAGAGTTGTGGTCGACCTTGGTGGTGAGCGACATATAGATCGGGAGACAGAGACCAAGATCCTAAGGAAAAGACAGTAAGACAACTGCTCACTTCGCATGCTTATGTGACAATTCACGTAGCAGTCCTTATATGAGATCAAAATGGATAGAAGGTATGGTTCAGAGAGTCTCAGTGATATTCATCTTTATGGTGATAACGGGAAGCAGCAGTACCATAGTGTGTTTAACCGGTATCGGTCAAGCACAATTGCAGGCTAACAACGGCGGAGAAACCGCTGGACAAAAAGTCTCGTTTCTTACAGACGATGGAGTCTTGATTGTCGGGACATATTACTCTCATTCATCGCATCAAACAAGTCCTAAGGGAGTTATTCTGTTACATATGCTCGGTCGAAATAGAAATGATTGGAATGCTTTTGCGTCCACCTTAAGTAACAGAAGTAATAGTTTCGCTGTGTTATCAATAGATCTGAGAGGCCATGGTGAGAGTATTAATCAGGAGGGAAAGACCATATCATTTCAATCATTTACCCCTATCGATTTTAACAGAATGGTCTTGGACGTAAAAGCTGCAAAGCATTTTCTTGTGACACAAAAAAACATCCTTCCTAACAATATTGCCATAGTAGGTGCAAGTATTGGAGCAAATATAGGACTGAAGTATGCCGCGTCAGATCCTTCAATAAAGGCAGTTGTGCTTCTATCACCAGGGCTGGATTATAGGGGTGTGACGACCTCAGATTCAATTAGACAATATACTAATCCGATTTATATAGCAACAGGCGGAAGAGATCCGATTGCAGGCAACGACCCTCAAACACTTTGCAATATGATAAATTGCGGCAATCACTTAATGGTCTATCAAGATAGTGTTAGTCATGGCACCGATATGTTTTCAGATTCCTCGTTAAATCCGTCTCTGGATAAGTTACTAATATCATGGCTAAACAGTGGTTTATAAAAATAAGACACGAATCAATAGTCAGCTAATGGATGGTAGAGGCAATAAATGTTCGAAAAGGAAAGAAGACTGACGTCTCCTTCTCTTGGTCTAACCCGTTACTTGTGTTCCGTAGAATATTGTTGAAAATAATCTTCGGATTGCTTTGAGCTGCTTTTGTGCTGCTGATTTTGTTAGTTCTAATTTTCATTGTTTACTAGAAAGCATTGCAATAAAGTAATGCTTTAGTAGGCACCGCTGCCACCGGTGAAAACGTCATACGGGATATTGCGATATACGCCATATTCCTTGTGTAAACACGTATGCACATCGTCTAGAGTCAACTTCCCATGTTCGTTAGCTCTGTCAGTCATGCAATTGAAAAAATTCTTTATTGCGAATGTGGGTGTCACAATTGTGCCCGACAAGACAACTGCCATAGCTGAGACGGCGCCGATGATACACAGGCTTCGCTGTGTGCTCATTGAATTTGATAATATTGTCATCCTTACGCTTTTATAGTTTGATAAGTAGATATACATTTTAGACTATTAATCTAGATCATGACTTGTAAAAGTTTCAGGAAATCTAATCTGTAATCTGTTTGCGATATCAACGTCAGTTATTTAATTGTACTACTGACTAACTGATCTTTAACTGATCAAGTTCACCTTATAAACGGTCACGGCGCTCGATGCACACACAATAACGTCAAAATGGTGACGGCAAATAGGCAATAGCTGACCGGATTCTGACTAGTAGATAAGAATGAGTAGTAGAGGAGTAGTCGTAATCTCTCGAAGAGAGATAGGTATTCAAAATCGCGCGCTTATACGTACAATAACATAAGTGTGTGAGTGGACGCATTGGTAAGATGCACCCGGCAGAAGAAAGTGATTAAGCAAATCGTAGCGCATTATACAATGCGAGATACGAACACATTATATGGGTAGGCATTCAGCATTGTTTATTATGTCCTCTATGTTCATAGTTATCGAATGAGGACAATGACCTTTAGCAGATTCTAAAGCAAGCTTAATGTTACTATGAATACGCTCAGGGTATGATACTAGAACGGTTTCAGCATATGTTTTATCTAACGTATTAAAGAATCCGATTACATTATCGCTCCAGTCAACCTCAAACAACTTTAACAACGCTTCGCAGCTTATTTAAGTTGACTAGTGTAATTCTTACCATGTCTAGTAGAACGATACAGTAGACAGATATGTGACTTCAGAGGTAATATTAGGAAATACCAAAAAGTGGCGTTGCCTCTCCTTGCTGTCTCATTGAGGAGGAATGATCCTGTGATATTCTGAATCATTCTTTCAGCTTCGGATATATCCGAATATTTCCAAAGTTTCGCAATTGATGATCGTAATCTACAAAGTACCCTTTGTACCCGTTTACTACTATGCCAAATTCCACAAGTTTTCTCATTCCATAAGTTGGATGTTTATAGGTCAAACATTATACGCAGGAAATCCTGCAAGAACTATTATTTGTAGCTCTTGCTTCAATTGCGTTAAAATCATGAAATGTGGAGGAATTTTTTTTGACTGTTGGTACTGAAGCATGAGATGCTGCAGGTCACTATAACGATATAGGATAACTCGTTATATTTCAACTGTAGTAGTTGGCCAGACTGGGATTGAGCCTAGCAGTATGCTATGCCAAAAAGTCGTATATGCTCAATTATAATGCCATAGAACTCCTTGATATTATAGCATCGGGGCTTAAGCATCCCTGGGCTGGCTCTATCATTCTAGCAATGTGTTCCATCTACCATGTCGCATTGCTAAGTTCCACCAGAGCAGCTCAAAGCCCCGAATCGAAAAGTGACGCCAAGTTCATCATTCGAATTCCGTTACTTCTATACCCATCCACTCCTGAATATTGTTTATTCTGACCGCTAGGACATTCATCTCCATCTGATCGTTTGATGCTCGAGCTATTTTATATGATTTCCATGATTTCTCCAATGCATCCGAAGCTTCTTCCCAATTCATTTGTAGCTCAGGAATGAATATCTGTGCTTTGTCTTTCCAGTCCATACCTTCTGTATCAAATCGTGTAGACTCTTTTTTTGCCGTCAAATTTTCATGCATTTACGATTACAATGATCATTCTTCACATATAATCCTGGGTGGCATTTGGTTGTGACTGACTTGTTAATCCTTGTTGGCTATACGAAAAAAGTATAGTTAATCATTTATACAGATTTTCATGAAAATATATCCTATCCGAAAATTAGTTGATATATGTTGAGTTTTAGACATATTATGTTTGGACAATAAAGCTAAGCCAAACCTAACCCATCTTGTTATTCGTAGTGATATCTGAACTTACAGGGATTAAAT
>Ga0153924_1000647_pt1 | contig 21090 bp, 15 predicted proteins | sample TSNJ008MetaG_FD_104709 | JGI IMG/M metagenome (GOLD analysis project Ga0153924, IMG submission 104709) | Attine ant fungus gardens microbial communities from New Jersey, USA - TSNJ008 MetaG | ecosystem: Host-associated > Fungi > Mycelium > Unclassified | place: USA: New Jersey, Wharton State...
GAACTGCGTTTCTCGCCACTCTCGCAATCGGAAGTTCGTGAGATTCTCTTGCGAGAGGGCTACGATCAAGAACACGCACACCTTGGTGCCTCGCTTGGCCAAGGCAGCGTAGCTCGCGCCACAGCCGCGCTCGGCGACGATGACGAGACGCTACGTTCGCACGTCGCGCAATGGTTCTTCCGCGTCGTCGACGGCGAATCGCCGGAAGAATCCTGGGCCTCGCGCGAAACGCTCGACGACGGCCTCGACGTCGTAAAATCGCTCGTCCGCGACTGGACCGCTCTCGCCACCGCCGGCGACCGCGCCACCATCGTAAGCGTAGACTACCTCTCGCAGTTGCAAGCACTGCCGGCACTAGCGGCAAGCGACGCAATCGGAATCATGAACAAGCTCGACGACGCGCAACGCCTGGCACGAACGAACGTCAACCCCTCGATGATAAGCGAGCTCGTCCGCATGGCATTAACCGGCAAGGCTCGCTTGTCATCCCGAGCGTAGCGAACGCAGCGTTGTCATCCCGAGCGTAGCGAAGCGAAGTCGAAGGACCGCCACGATGACGTGCGTTGGAGGCGTCCCTCGACTACGCTTCGCTACGCTCGGGATGACAAAGGCGCTACGCTTACCATGACAAAGGCGCTACGCTTACCATGACAAAGGCGCTACGCTTACCATGACAAAGGCGCCACGCGCACCATGACAAGGATGTTAGAATCCCCTAAAGGCCGTTTCGTCATAGGTAACAGCGAATGGAAAGGCCAGGTACGCCAGTAAAACCGCGCGCACGAGGGCGAGTGCGATCATTGAGACGATGATGCCGTATGGCGCGAGCGGCGCGAGCAGCACTTGCGGAATGACGAGCCAGACGATACCGAACGCAATCGCGAGAATGACGGCTGCGGGCCAATTTGCGCGTACGGCATTGATCGATCCGGTCACGGCAAGCGATCCCGGCAGACCGCCGATCGCCGACGCCGGAATCATGAAAATCAGGAAGAAATACGCGAGCAATTGCAACGCGATGCCGAGCAGCGGAATGCCGAGCATTGAGCCGACGTAGGCGCCGGCCGAGACCAGGAACGCAAAGCCGATCGCCGCGAGAAAGATCCCCATCGACTTGCGCCGAGTCTCCTCCCAGGCATCGTCGAATCCGGTGCGATAGCCGCGCGCGATGTTGTTCGCCTGTATCACAGCGCCGCCGAACGCAAACAGGTACACGATCTGCACGGCAAACTGGAACAGCCCTGTAGCGAAGCCGCCGAGCGGATCGGTAAAGAGCGTGCTCCAGTACGAGATGAACATGTCGATCAGCGCGGCGATGAGCGGCAGCACGAGAATTGAGGGGTGACGCACGAGATGAACGACGGCTTGGCCGTAGATCGCGATATTGACGCGAGGTCCGCGCGCGGGCACCGGATCAGCCCCTCGCTCCGGCGAGCGCATGATGGCAGGAGCAATCGGCGTTAAGATCGATGCTCTCGACGATCTTCCCGATCGCGCTCTTGACGCGGTCGTTATTTTTCTTGAAGACTTCCATGACCTCATGATGCGAAACGGGCGTCATGCCTTCAAGTCCGACGTCGTAGTCGGTGATAAGCGAAATGTTTACGAAACAGATCTCGAGCTCGCGCGCGAGATAGGCTTCCGGATACTGCGTCATGTTGATAACTTCCCATCCCTGGCTTTGGAACCACCTCGATTCCGAGCGCGTCGAAAATCGAGGTCCCCGAATCACGACCACGGTGCCGCGTTCGTGCGTCTCGATGTTCAGCGAACGCAGCGCGTTGATTGCGATCGGGCGCAGCGTTGGGCAATACGGGTCGGCGAAGCTGACATGCGTCGTAACGGGCCCGTCGAAGAACGTGTCCTTTCGCCCGCTGGTACGATCGACGAGTTGATCGCAAACGACCATCGACCCGGGCCGGATCTCTTTCTTGAGCGATCCGCACGCGTTGGGAGCGATGATGAATTTCACCCCGAGCATTTTCATCGCATAGAGATTGGCGCGATAGTTGATGGACTGCGGTGGAAAGCGATGGTCCTTTCCATGACGCGGGAGAAAGGCGACGCGCTTGCCGGCGATCTCTCCTAGCGCGATGCGATCGCTGGGCGCGCCGTACGGCGTTTCCACCCAATCCTCGCGCGAATTCTCGATGAGCGAATAGAATCCCGAACCGCCGAAAACGCCGATGTCGGCGCGCTGCGTCGTCTCCATAATCTCCTTTATCCGAATATCGGTCGATTGTTGCACCCCGGAGTTCGAGGTAGAGGGTGCGTCCCCTCGAAGAGGCTCCTGCATGCGCGCCCACCTTGCGACCGTGGTTGCCCTTGCACTGTTCTGCGGTTGCACCCGGCAGGGTACGCACAGCCAAGCTGCCGGACGTCATCCGTGGACTATTCCACACGTCCTGCGCATGGCCGAACTGGCGCAGCCCGACAACCTCAATCCATACCTCTCGCAAATGGACGTCAGCTACGAGGTGACCTCTTTGGTCTATTCGTACTTGATCGTTGCCGACGCGCACGGCCGTTTGATCGGCGATCTTGCAACGCAGGTTCCAACCGTCGCTAACGGCGGCATCTCACGCGACGGCCTTACGTATGTATATCACTTACGGCATACCGTGCGATGGCAAGACGGCCTTCCGTTTACCGCGGCCGACGTCGCTGCGTCGTGGCGCGCGGTCATCGCGCCAAAGAACCTCACGATCTACCGTCAAGGGTACGATCGGGTGACGTCGATCGCGACGCCGGATCGCTACACCGTCGTCGTTCATCTGCGGCACCGTTATCCACCATTCGTTTCGCAGTTTTTTGCGCCGCTTCAGGAAGGCGGAAAGCCGATTCTTCCCGCGCACGTCCTGGATCGAACCGATTTCAATCGTGGCGATCTCTCGCAGCGCGCGATCGGTACGGGTCCGTTTCGGCTCGTCGCATTCAAACGCGGTGACGAGATGGTGTTCGAACGTAACGACAACTACTTCCGCGGACGTCCAAAGCTGGAACGAATCGAGCTGCACTTCGCCGCCGACGTACAGACGATGCTAACCCTCGCGCGCACGCATGCGATCGATTTCATCGTCACACCCGTGCCCGAACTGCTCGATCAGTATCGAACGATTGACGGCTATACGACGCGCCTTGTGCCCTGGAATCAGCAGGGTATGATCGTCGTCAACGGTGGGAAGCCGGGGCTCGGTGATCCGGCAGTGCGTCGGGCGATCTCGCTTGCGATCGATCGCGCGCAAATCACCTCGAAGATCACGCGCGGCGCGTACGACTTGCCGCACGACGCGATCGCCACGACCGCAGTCGGTTACGTGCATCGTCCGTCACCCCGGTACGATCCCGCTCGGGCGAACGCAATTCTGGATCGTGACGGATGGCGGCGGGGCGCAGACGGCGTGCGCGAAAAGGACGGCGCTCGCTTGGAGTACACGATCGCGACGATCTCCGGTTCAGGCATATTCGTCGAGATCCCGCTGCTGGTGCAACAGCAATTGCGGGCGATCGGCGTGCATCTGACCGTCAAGGCGTACTCCAACAATCAGATCTTCGATTTCAGCGGACCGCTCGACACGTATCGCTACGATCTGGCGATCTACGGAAGCGCCCTTTCGTGGGACCCGGATTCTCACGCGTATTTCGGCTGCGATCAGTGGTTTCCAAAAGGCCAGAACTTCTACCGGTACTGCAACCGCGAGTACGATGCATTAGAGGCAGCCGGCCTGTCGAGCGACGATCCGCGCGTGCGCGCGCCGGTGTACGCGCGAGCCGACGCCATCTTATGGAACACCGCGGCGTATCTTCCGCTCTTCCAGCGCCGCCGTATCCTCGTTTACAATAGCGATCTACGAAACTACGAACCCAACTCGACGTCCACACCATGGTGGAACGCCTGGCAGTGGGATATCTAGTGCTCTTGGCCTATAGCAAGATTTCCGCGTCGTGCTAGAGAATTGGTGCCGGCAATGATTACGAAGATCGAACGGGCCCTTACCCCGATGGAGCGTCGCGTGCTGGCGCGCGTTCTTTCCGGCGAGCGCAATAAGACCATTGCCCGGCGGTTCGGGCTGTCCGATAAGACCGTGAAGAATCATATCTCTCACATCCTTACCAAGACCGGCTGCCAGACCCGGTTGGAGCTCACCGTAAACGTCTACAAAGCGCGCATCCGCGCGCTCAAGCGGGCAGCAGCCTGAAAAAGCAGGGCCGCCGCGGCCCTATCGATTGAAATCCGAGGGCTTGAGATCGTCGAGGAATTTCTTGAACCGCGCCATTTCCGAATCGTCGACGGGCTTTTTGTCAGGGGACGCCTCTTCCAGCACGATCTTGTCGGTGATATAGATCGGCGCGTTCATGCGCAGTGCGAGCGCGATGCCGTCGGAAGGGCGTGCGTCGATCTCCTGCAGTTCTCCGTCGGTGCGCAAGATTAGCTTGGCGTAAAACGTCGAGTCCTTGATGTCATGGATGATCACTTGCTCGAGTGAGGTATCAAGGGAATCGAGGATGTTGCGCATGAGATCGTGCGAAAGGGGACGCGGCACGGGGGAACCCTCGAGCGCCAGAGCGATGGCCGTCGCCTCAAAGGGGCCGATCAAAATCGGCAGGTAATGGGAGCCGTCCATATCTTTGAGGATCACAACCGGGTCGTGGGTGAGCAGGTCGATCCCGAGCTTGTCGACCTTCATTTGGCGCATTTTATGGTATCCGACACCCCCGCGCGATTCTCTTGCTCCAGGGCAAGGGTGCAGGCGTAGGCCGCACGAACGCAAGGCCCCGCACATGGCGTTATCCTGCGGTATCGTCGGCTTGCCCAACGTCGGCAAGTCGACCATCTTTAACGCGCTTACCCGGTCCGCGCAAGCACTGGCAGCGAATTATCCGTTCGCGACGATCGAACCCAATGTGGGAGAAGTCTGCGTCCCCGATGACCGACTGGGGGTACTTCAAGAACTCGTAAGCGCCGAGCGGATCGTGCCCGCAACCGTCCGCTTCGTCGATATAGCCGGGCTGGTGCGAGGTGCGTCGACCGGCCAGGGTTTAGGCAACGCATTCCTGAGTCACATACGCGAAACCGACGCTGTTGCGATGGTGGTGCGGTGCTTCGAAGACGATAACGTCACGCACATCGAGGGCCGGCCGGATCCGCAACGCGACATCGAGATCGTTTCGATCGAACTTGCGCTCGCCGATCTAGCCACCATGCAAAAACGGCTCGACAAACTCGAGCGTGAAGCGCGCGCCAATCCGAAGGTGCGCGGGCGGCTCGATGCAGCGAAGAATTTGAATGCTGCACTTGAGTCCGGTAGACCGGCGGGCAGCTTCGACCCCGGCAGCGCCGAACTCGCCGTTGCACGAGAGTCGTTTCTCCTCACGGCCAAGCCGCTGCTCTACGTGGCGAACGTGGACGAAGCACAAATCGGCCATCCCGGACCGTTTGTCGCGAGCGTAGAGCGTGCGGCCAAAGCCGATCGCAACGCCGTCGTGGTTCTCTGTGGAAAGATCGAGTCCGAACTTGCCGGTCTTTCCGATGAAGAGGCGCACGAATTTTGCGCGGAACTCGGCATCGAGCGCAGTGGGCTGAGTGAACTCGCATTGCAAGCGTACGATTCGCTCGGGCTGATGACGTTCCTGACGGCAGGCGAAAAGGAAGTGCGGGCCTGGACGATTCCCAAAGGCACGCGCGCGCCGCAAGCCGCGGGAAAGATACATACCGACATCGAGAAGGGCTTCATTCGCGCGGAAATCGTCTCATACAACGATTACGTCAGCTATAAGACGATGGATGCTTTGCGGACTGCCGGAAAAGTACGAAGCGAAGGCAAGGACTACGTCATGCAGGAAGGCGACGTCGCGAACTTTCGGTTTAATGTGTAGTAAAGAAACCCCAATAAGGGGCCGCTTGGCGTGCCCAGCGATAGAAGTCTCAAGGGAGTTCGGACGGATTTCCCGTAGGCTTCTCCGTTCCACCGGAGGCTGAAAAATCTCTATGACCACTGCTGTGCGCGAAGTCTCGGTTTTTGGAGACGGCATCGCTTACTTCAACGAGGCTGCCGATCTTCTCGAACTCGATTCGGGCATGCGGAGAATCCTCACGCATCCGTCGCGTCAGATTATTTTTTCGATCCCGTTTCAGCGCGATAGCGGTGAATTCGAAGTCTACACCGGTTATCGCGTCCAATACAATTTTGCGCGCGGGCCGGCAAAGGGCGGCATACGCTATCACCCCGGAGTCACGCTGGATGAAGTAACGGCGCTCGCGTTCTGGATGACGTGGAAGTGCGCCGTCGTCGATCTGCCGTTCGGCGGCGGCAAGGGTGGCGTCACTTGCGATCCCTCGACCCTCTCGATGAACGAGCTCGAACGCATCACGCGGCGCTACGCAGCCGAACTGGTAGAGGTTGTGGGTCCCGACAAAGACGTGCCCGCTCCCGACGTCAACACGACGCCGCAAGTGATGGCGTGGTTCATGGACACGTACTCAATGCACGTTCGTCAAAACGTTCCCGGCGTCGTCACGGGAAAGCCGCTCGAGATCGGCGGGTCTCGTGGACGCGTCGAAGCCACCGGCCGCGGCGTGACGATTTGCGCGCTCGACGAGATGAAACAACTTGGGCTGCGTCCGGAACACACGCGCGTCGTGGTGCAAGGCTTCGGCAACGTCGGGCTCTATGCGTCCAAGCTTTTCGCTGAACGCGGCTGCAAAGTCGTGGGAATCTCCGACGTTACCGGCGCGTTCTACAGCCATAACGGGGTCGATATACCCGCAGCCATCGAGCACGCGTCCAAGCACCGCAGTCTGGAAGGCTTCAAGGGCGGAGATCGCATCAGCAATGCGGAGCTGCTGACGGCCGACTGCGACGTACTCGTTCCAGCCGCGCTGGAGAAAGTGTTTACGCACGAAAACGCAGCGAAGGTCAAAGCCAAGCTGATCGTGGAGGGCGCGAACGGTCCGACGACTCCGGAAGCGGATCGCATCTTCAAACAGCACGACATTGTCGTGATTCCCGATATCATGGCCAACGCCGGCGGCGTAACCGTGTCGTACTTCGAGTGGGCCCAAGACCGTATGGGCTATTTCTGGAAGGAATCCGAGGTCAACGAGCGTCTCGAGGACGTGCTGCTCGCAAACCTCGGTGAATTGCGCGCGATAAAAAACGCTCGCAACGCCAGCTTCCGCACCGCTGCGTATGCGCTTGCGATCGATCGCGTGGTTAAAGCTCTTAAGCTCCGCGGGATATATGCGTAAGGTCGTCTCACTCGCATCTACGTCGTGATACGACCTAGGGGAGCGGGAAGGGTGAGTTCGGGTTTCCGGCTTTGAGTACGAACGGGTCGTAGGGATCGTTGGCAGCGATCTCGCCGATTTGAAGTGCGCTCAGCGGCGGTATCGTCATTCCGAACGACATATCGGCGGTTGCGATGAAGTCGTTTGCGATGATCGCGTAACCAAGGTTCGACGGATGCAACCCGTCCCAGCTCACGAGTCCTCCGCCGAACTGCAGCGTCACCGTACCGAGTCCCGGGATCGCGATGCCGTTCGTTGAGGCTTGCGTGAAAAGCGTATCGATCGGCACGAGCGCGACGTTGCTTCCCGAGCCGGTCGCGACGCCGTCGATCGCCTGATTATACGCTGCGTTGAGGGCTTGAATCTTCGCCGCGAACGCCGGCGTGATATACGCGCTGCCGAGCCCGCTTCCCGGGCCGCTTGGATCGAGCTCGATCGCACCGAAATCAGGGTCGGCGGGATTGGCTTCGATCAGCGGGAGCGCTTGTTCCAACGTTGCGAGAAATCCGCTCTCGGTCAAATAACCGCCCGCGGTGATACCGTATTTTGTGCCGAGATCGGCGACGATCAGCCCCGCGTACTGCGATGCATTCGCGGGAGGAATCGCGCCGCCTGAGAGCAGGACGATCAGCGGCGTGAGATCTCCCGCGAGATACGTTTGCGAGAAGAACTGCGGAACCGCTCGGCCCGACGTCGGAAGCAACGTCGGAAGATCGGCCACGAGCACCTTCGAGCCGGTAGCGCTGAGCGATTTCACGATTTTGGTAAGGTCGGTCGCCATCTGCTGCGGCGTATCGCTTGCGGGCGCGGTGCCGGCCGAGAAGATGTATTTGAGCAAGTCGTTTGCGCCGAGCCACACGGTAACGAGTTTCGGCTTCATGCCGACGGCGACGTTGAGCATCGTCGTGTTGCTACCGTAAGCCTTCTGGAATTCGCCGAGCACCGGGAGCCAAGTCTGGTTCTCGCTCTCGACTAGCGATTGGAGACCACCCGACGTCGGGTCGCCCTTGATCGTCGGATATCCGCAGCCGGATGATGATTGCACCGGCGGTCCTTCATACGGGCCCGTCATAGCAACTGCTTCATGCATCGTGATGCCCGGCACGCCGAGATCGGCGATGCCGGTGGTTGCATTGACGCGCGTCGAAGGCCAGCCACTCTGCGCGAATGCCGAATCGTTGAACGCCGAGCATCCCGATTGCGTGTCGGCAAGGCCCGTCGTCGCGCTGAGCACGATCTGCGTGCCGATGCCCGGTGCGTTGATGAGCGGAATCACTTTGACCGACGGATTCGTCGGGACCGCCGGAGCAGCGATTGGGATTGGCGAGTGATTGCACGATCCGCCAATTGCCGAAACGCAATCGTACACGATCGCAAACCAGCCGTTTTCCTGTCCAGGGTAAACGGCGCCGCCGGGGTATGCGGAGGCTGAACTCGTCGTCGGAACGCCGAGAAGTGCATCGGATTGTTCACCGGCGGTTAGACTATCGCCGACGCCGACGAGAATGGGTCCGCCAAGTGGGGTTGGTGCGACCGCGGGACCCCCGGGAGACGGCGCTCGCGCCGGCGTTGTGACGCCGCATGCGGCGAGTGCCGCGATGGCAAGGATCGCGAGCAAACGCTTGAAGTGTGTGTACGTCATTGTGTGCCCCACCTTTAGATCGGAAGAACGACGGGTGAACCGACGCCGAATTGCAGTTGAAGTTGCGTGGCCTTCAGGCCCCCGATCGCCGGCACGGTGTTCGCGCTGCACGGCAGAGCGTAGCATCGGAAGTATTTTACGCCGTATGGGCTGTAGTTCGTCGGGCCGCCGCTGTTGAGCACGGCCTGAATGAACCCATCCTTTCCGATGCGCTGCGTAGCGCCGAAAAAGTACGCAGCCAGGTGCTGCGGATACGGATCCGTGGGGAGATAGTCGCGCGAGCTCTGCGGCTCCAGAAACAAGCGCAGGTTTCTGTTGATGTTGTATTCCAGATACAGAATCTGATACAGCTGCACCGTATTGCTTTGATTGACGCCGTTGAGATGCGTCAGCCAGCTCGGCGCGACGGTGAACGTGCCGAACATGCGCGGCGTCTTCAAGAACGGCAGCGTAACCGCGACTGAATCGTACTGCGCGCTGCGCGTCGCGACGCCGGTAACCGGCTCACCGTTGATTGGATTGACGAACGGCACGACGTCGCTGCCGTTCAGGCCGGACTGGTTGATCTGCGACCAGCGCGACACGTAAGTCGGCGTGATGACGACCGGAATCGATCGTCCGGCGACCTTGCCGAGCATGATCAACTGCTCGTAGCTGAGCAGTAAGAACTTGTCCTTTGTCGTCAGATCGAGCGAAGTACCGGGACAGTTCCCGATGGGTTTTCCGCTCAGACTCTCGCATCCCGAGGCCGGGAAACCAGCCGGCAAGTACAGTGGGACCGTGCCGCTATTGAAGCCGTACGGGTAATGCTGCAGTTCGTAATAAGAAGCAATAACGCGCGAGGTGGGGCTGAAACCCCACGAGGCCATTGCGTCCATTCCCCCCTGTAGCCACTGCGTCTTCTCGCCAATGTCTCCAAACGGCTTTGCGATCGAGAAATCGGCGAAGTACGTGAACCCGGTGGGCAAGCCGGCCTGTACCTGACCGCCGACGGGTTGTTGATTGACCGGTGGAACCTGCGCGACCGTCGACGTCTGACTGTCTTGACGTTTCGTCACCGTCTTCGGCTGCGTTTGTTGATCCATCGCATTGCGTATCGCCGTATTGGCCCCGCTCACGACACTTGAGGCGAGGGCGTCGCTATTGTCGGCTTGCGCCGGCACGACGGAAAGACCGAAGCAGGCAGCCATAAGAAGTGCTGCACAAGCCCGGGTGAGGCTTTTGAGCATAGATTCTCCCAAAGTCGAGGACCGGAACTATTAAAAGTATCAGGGTCCGGCTGGGCCGTCACTTCGGGGTGGGGAAGTTCAAAATCCTCGTTACGAAACTGGTTGCGGTGTTTTGTCTACAACATCTTCGCGTGGTACACCACTCGGATGTTGTGCTCCGCGCAGTTCCAGTCCCTTGATGATCACGTAGAGAACCGGCGTGATCGCGAGGTTCAGGAACGTCGACAGAAGCATTCCGCCGAACACGACGGTGCCGAGCGAGTGCCGTGCCGCGCTGCCGGCGCCGCTCGCGAACACGAGGGGCAAAACGGCGATAATGAAGGCGATCGACGTCATCAGGATTGGCCGCAACCGCGTCTGTGCGGCGCGCAGCGCCGCGGTCCAAACGTTGGCGCCTGCACGCAGTTGCTGGTTGGCAAACTCGACGATCAGAATCGCGCTCTTACTCGCTAGTCCAATGAGCATGACGTAGCCGACTTGCGCATAGGCGTCTTGCGAGACCGATGCATAGAGCAGCGGCAGCGGAAAATGGCGGAAGTTTATGAAAAGCAACGCGCCCAGCAAAGCTGCCGGAACCGCGAGAAGCACGATCAGCGGGTCGACGAAGCTTTCGTACTGCGCGGAGAGCACTAAGTAAACGAAGACCAGACCGAGCATGAAGATCAGCGCACTTTGTGCCCCGGCGGCGATCTCGTCGAGTTGTAAGCCGGTCCACTCGTAGGTGATGCCTTTGGGCAGCACTTTGGCCGCAATTTGCTGGGTTGCGTCGATCGCTTCGCCCGAACCGTGGCCGGGCGCCGCGGCTCCGTTTATTTCGATGTTGCGATACAGATTGTAGTGACTAATGATCGGCGCAGTCAGCGCTGGATTCACCGTTACCATTGCGCTCAGCGGAGTAAGGCCCGCGCCGGTGGCGTTGGTGCTCGTGGTTGCGCTGCCGGGCGCAGGAGTCGCTGAGGAGCGCACGGAGAGATACTGTAGCGCCGCGGGGTCGTTGCGATAGGGTGCGTCAGCCTGGACGATGACTTGCCACGACCGGTTGAGGTAGGTGAAGTTGTTGACGTAGAGGGAGCCCAGATCGACTTCCATGGTGTTGAAGACGTCGGTCAGGCTGGCGCCGTACGACTTGACTTTGTTGCGATCGATGTCGACGTTGAGCTGCGGCGAGTTGATGCGGAACTGGGTGAAGACCTGCGCGAGGCGCGGGTCGTGCGCCGCCGCTCCCATGACGGCGTACGCTGAGCCCATGAGCGCGGGCAAGCCCAGATTCCCGCGATCCTCGAGTTCGAATTGGTACCCGCCGAAGCTGCCCACTCCGTTGATCGCGGGCGGATTGACGGCAAAGATCTGAGCTTGCGGAATTTGTTTGTAGAACGCGTAGTTGATGCGCCCGAGCAACGCCGCGAGCGAATGTTGCGGCCCCTTACGTTCGCTCCAGGGCTTGAGCAACGTGAACATCAAACCGCGATTCGGCGCCGACCCGGTGAAGCTAAACCCGCCGACGTCAAAGAGGTGCATGACTTCGGGTTGCGCGAGAATGATCGCTTCGGCTTTCTTCGCGATCTGCTGTTCGGCGGCCAGCGACGTGCCTTCCGGCGCTTGGATCAACGTGATGAAATAGCCTTGATCTTCGTCGGGAATGAATGCCGTCGGAGTGGTGCGGAACAGGTACGCCGTGACGAGTAGGGCGAGAACGAAGACGCCGAAAACGGGCCACCGCCGCCGGAAGAGCCTGGGCAGTTGGCGCCCGTACCAGTCGCGGAAACGATGTAGTCCCTCGTTGAACCAACGGAAGAATCCCCAATTCGATTCTACGTCGCCATGCAGCAAACGCGCCGCGAGCGTCGGTGCCAAAGTCAATGCCTGAAAGAGCGAGATCGAAATCGCGGCCGTGATCGTTAGGGCAAACTGCTTGTACAATTGACCCGTCGTTCCCGGGAAGAACGCAACCGGAAAGAAGACCGAGAACAGGACCAGCGAAGATGCGACGACGGCGCTCTGAATCTCGCGCATCGCAGGCTCGGTGCCTGGGACGCCGTACACGCGCGTCATCTCCATGTGACGAGCGATGTTTTCGATGACGACGATTGCGTCGTCGACCACCAAGCCCGCTGCAAGGGTCAGTCCGAAAAGCGTGATCGTGTTGATCGAGAACCCGAAGACCTTCATGACGAAGAATGCACCGATCAACGAAACCGGAATCGTTGCGGCCGGGATCAGCGTAGCGCGCGGGTCCTGCAAGAACAAGAAGATGACGAGGATGACCAAGAAGACCGAGAGCAGCAGCGTGGTGACGACTTCTTTGATCGACTCGCGTACGAACGACGTCGTGTCGAAGGCCACTTCGTACGACACGCCCGGCGGGAAATTGGCCGAGAGCTGGTTGAGCTTTTGCCGCACGGCGTCGGAGACCTGAAGCGCGTTTGCGTCGGGATACTGCAAGACGCCCATGCCGACGACCCGGGTGTTGCCGTCGAAGCGCAGATCGATCGAATAATCCTGAGCGCCGAGTTCGACGCGCGCAACGTCACCCAGCCGGGTGAAGCCGCCGTTCGGATCGGCGCGCAAGATGATGTTCGCGAACTGCTGAGGCGAGGAGAGCTGCGTGAGCGCATTGATGGCATAGGTGTATTTCTGGTTGGGCGCAGTCGGCGGGGAGCCCACGCTGCCGGCGGCTACCTCGACGTTCTGCTCCTCCAGCGCGTTGATTACGTCGGTTGCCGCAAGCCCTTGCCCCGCCAGTGCCTGAGGGTTGAGCCAGATGCGCATCGCGTACTGACGCTGTCCGAAGATGCGCACTTGGGAGACGCCGGGAATGCGCGCGAGATCGTTGACGATGTTGAGCTGAGCGTAGTTGCTCAAGAAGAGCGTGTCGTACTTCGGGGTGTCCGATTGTAACGCGATACCCATCACGAACGCGCCCGAGTTCTTGGCCACGGTAACCCCGACTTGTTGAACGGTGGCCGGCAACAGCCCGATCGCCGATTGCACCAGGTTCTGCACATCGGCGGCGGCGATGTCGAGATTGACGCCAAGATTGAATGTGGCCGTGATCGTTGAAACGCCCTGCGCACTCGTCGAACTGATGTAGCGAAGTCCCTGCGCGGAGTTCACCGCCGTCTCGAGCGGATTGGTGACCTGCGCTTCAACCGCCTCCGGGCTCGCGCCGACGTATGATGCCGTTACCGTCACGACCGGCGGGGCGATTTGCGGATACTGCGCGATCGGCAGCGTCGGCATCACGACCACGCCGCCGATGAAGATGATGATCGAGCAAACCGCGGCGAAGATGGGGCGCCGTAGGAAAAAACTGCTCATTATCCCTCAAAGGCTTGTTCGGCGTGGTAGGAGCTACGCGAAAGTGGGCTCGAGACCACTTGATGAAAACCCTTGCCGCGCGCAAGTCCGCCGAGCCTTGCGAACTTCTCGGGCGTAACGTATTCCGATACCGGAAGATGCTTCTTGGTCGGTCGCAGGTACTGACCTAACGTGAAGATATCGACCCCCACGTCCCGCGCGTCATCCATTACACGCTCGATCTCGTCTTCGGTTTCACCCAGCCCGATCATGATCGAGGTCTTCGTGTATCGCTCGGGAGCGCGGGATTTCGCATGCGCAAGGATCCGAAGGGACTGATCGTAGGTCGCTCGCTTGTCCCGTACCGTCGGCGTGAGGCGGCGTACCGTTTCAACGTTGTGCGCGAAGACGTCGGGGCGCGCGTCCATCACGATGTCGAGTGCGCGCACGTCGCCGCGATAATCGCCGCTGAGAATTTCGACCTTCGAGCCGGGAACGCGCTCGTGAATCGCGCGCACGGTATTTGCAAAGATGAGCGCGCCGCCGTCGGCCAGGTCGTCGCGATCGACAGCCGTGAGCACTAGATACTTCCAGCCGAGATCGCGCACCGCGTCTGCCACGCGCACGGGCTCCATCCAGTCGACGACGCCCTTCGGATTCCCGGTCCGCACGTTGCAGAAACGGCACCCGCGAGTGCACAAGTCGCCCAAAATCATGATCGTTGCGGTACCCGCACCCCAGCACTCGGCAATATTCGGACACGCCGCTTCCTTGCACACGGTATTGAGGGCTAGCGCATTCACCTTAGCCCGCACGCGCTCGTAGTCTTCACCCATAGGCAAAGAAACCCGAAGCCAATCCGGCTTGCGCGCGCTCTGAGCCGCTTTGTCATCCCGAGCTTGTCGAAGGGCGATCAAGTCAATTTCAATAGCCATAATCAGTGCTGCGCCACTACCCTGTCACCGCGGTGGCGCGATGGCGTCACTGCGGTGTTACCGTGAGCTTGTCGAAGGGTCAGGTCGAATGTTTTCTCTAACTCCTCGATCAAAACCGGTTTGACTTCGTCGATGCTCACCCGGCGGCCGAGCTCGTTCGAAATCGACGTGATGCCGCGATCGGTGAGCCCGCACGGATTGATCAGTCGATCGTAATCCAACTGCGTCGAAACGTTGAGCGCGATCCCATGGAGCGAAACCATTTTTTGCACCGCAAGCCCGATCGCACAAATCTGGTTTCGCCCGACCCAAACCCCTGGGTGTTGACTCCAACGCTCGGCCGTTATCCCGAAACACGCGACTGCCGCGATCACGGCACCCTCGAGGGAACGCACCAGCGGCACGATCTCTCGGAACCGCTCGAGCTTACGAATCGGATAAACGACCAACTGCCCGGGCCCGTGGTACGTCACGTCGCCGCCGCGCTCGATCTCAACGACGTCGACCCCGCGAGCCTCGAGCAACGCCGGCGCGAGCAGCACGTTATCCCGCTTCGCCTGCCGCCCGAGCGTAATAACCGGCGTATGCTCGACGAAAATCCACGTATCCGGCTCGCGTCCCTCGCGCACGGCCTCATGCAGCGCATGCTGAATCGCCCAAACCTCGCGGTAGGGTCGAGTTCCAAGGTCGAGCAGCCGAGCGCGCGCGGACATTCTCTTCACGTAACACTCGAATTGAGCGTCCTGGGTTCACCCTTCGCGGGTTCGCAGCGTTACTTCACCCCAACCGGGCTCTTGGGCTTAGGGTTTACGATGTGGATCGCTTTGCCGTGGGCTGCTTCTGCAGCATCCATGATGGACTCAGTCAACGTCGGGTGCGGGTGGACTGAGAGGCCGATGTCTTCCAGCGTTGCGCCCATTTCGAGGGCGATTACGCCTTCGCCGATGAGGGATTCTGCTTGTGGCGCGACGATGTGCATGCCCAGAAGCAGATCGGTTTTTGCATCGCCGACGAGTTTGATGAGGCCGTCGGTTTCGTTCATGGTTCGTGCGCGCCCGCTTGCGGCGAGCGGGAACTTACCGATGCGCACCTCGTAGCCTTGTGCTTTGGCTTCCTCTTCGGAAAGGCCGATGGTTGCGACCTCGGGATCGGTGTACACGCAATTCGGGATCGCGACGGGATCGAATGCGGATGACTTGTCGCCCGAGATGACTTCGGCTGCGACGACGCCTTGTTTCATCGCGCGATGTGCCAGCAGCGGCTGACCGGTAACGTCGCCGATCGCGAAGATGTGCGCGACTTTGGTGCGGCATTGCGCATCGACGGCGATGAAGCCTTTGTCGTCGGTAGCGAGTCCGGCAGCAGAGAGATTCAACGTGTCGGTGACGGGCCGGCGGCCGACGGCGACCAGCACCATGTCGAACTCGCGCGTTTCGTCTTTGCCGTTCGTTCCTTCGCCGTTGAACGTCGCCTTGACGGTCTTGCCGCTCTTTGATAGAGCGGTAACTTTGGTGTCGAGCATGATCTCAACGCCTTGTTTTTTGAGAATACGTCCGAGCGTTTTGGAAATCTCTAAATCGGTGCCTGTGAGAATTTGCGGAAGTGCTTCGATTACCAGGACTTCCGCGCCGACGCGCGCGTAGACGGTCGCGAACTCTAGGCCGATCACGCCTCCGCCGATGACGAGCATCTTCTTGGGAATGCGTTTGATCTGCACGGCGTCGTCCGAGTTGATGATGTATTCACCGTCGCGCGGCCAGGCTTTTACGTCGATCGGGGCCGAGCCCGTCGCGATCACGACGGCAGCAGCCTTGACGGTGTCGGTTCCGCCGTCTTTGTTCTTGACTACGATCGTGTTGGGGTCTTTGAAGCTTGCGTCGCCGTAGAGAAATTGAACGTTGTTGGCTTTGAAGAGCGTTTTGACGCCGCCGACGTTGGCGTTGACGACGTCGGTCTTGAATTTGGCTACGCCTTCACGCTCGACGCCGGCCTTGGGAACTTTCAAACCGATGGCTGCAGCGTGGTCGATCTGTCGGATAATCTCGCCGACGTGAAGCAGCGCCTTGGTGGGGATGCAGCCCCAGTTCAAGCAAACCCCGCCGACCTCGTCGCGATCGATGCAAATCACGCTCTTGCCCAGTTGTCCGAGCCGAATCGCTGCGTGGTACCCGCCGGGGCCCGCGCCGATCACGACCGCATCAACTTGATGTTCAGCCACTATCTATCGCTCCTATCGGTGAATGGGGAGGTGAAGCCCGCCCACTATAACAGGTCTTCGCCGGATTCGGCGTCGACCTATTCCGTGGAAAGTAAGTCCGCGAGCTTGCCGCAGAGGCGCTCGGCGTCCCAGCCGGCGACTGCGGCGGAAGCCTCCGCGGCGCCGTCGGGGCCGAGCCGTTGCGCAAGTTTGGCTTCGTCGCTTGCGACTTGGGCGGCAAACGTTCCCATCGAGAGGAGCGCGCGTTCGGTTCGCAACCGCCGGGCGGCAGCCAGCGCAAGCGCGGCGCTGCGGGGGCTGCGCTCGAGTACAGCGTGTGCGATTACCTCGGCCAAACGAGCGGCGTAGAGCGGCTGTGGCGAGCGTTGCAGCAAGTTGCAGGCGGCCAGCAGCTGCTGCTTTGCGACTGAGACATAACCTTGACCCAGAGCGCAGCGCGCCATCGTTTGATATTGCCAGGCGATGAGCGGCAGGCTTCCGGAAGTCTCGAAGCATTCGATAGCACGTTCGGCATATACGCCGCTGCCTTCGTAGTCGCCGGCGGTGTATTCGACCTCGGCGAGATTTCCCAGTGCGATTCCACACAGCGCACCCGGATCTTCGCGTTCGAGAATCTCAACTGCGCGACGAAGTGTTTCGCGTGCGCGTGCCACGTTGCCCGCAGCTTCGAAGAACACGCTGCCTTGATTGATCAGCGCCGTCGCAACGCCGCGCTCGTGACCGATCTGTTCGTACAGGTGCAGCGCGGTTTCGACGTATGTGGTTGCATCGTCGATGGCGCCCGCGTTCAGCGACGCAACCGCGAGCGCGTTGTAGGCTCGCGCAAGACCAAGCCGGTCTCCGGCGATCGTAAACGCCGAAATCGTCTGCGGTCCATAGTCGAGCATGCGACGATACTCCGACGCCGCGTGGGCGACACACATTCCGAGGAAATAGATTCGTCCGCGCATCTCTGGGCTCAAGCGATGCGCTATAGATTCGAGTCGCTCGATCCAGCGTAAGCCTTCGGCGAATCGTCCTCCGTCGGCCCAGATTGCGGTCATCGCCGTCAGTACGCCGTCGATCGAAGCCAGATGGTCCTGCGGGCGCTTGAGCGCCCACGCAATTGCCGCGCAGAAGTCGGCGTAGCGCGCTTGCAAGCGCGTTACGGCTGCGTTGGCCTGTTTTCCGGAGCGCATTTCTGCAGTCAGTGCTAAGGCCAGCTCGTTCATGCGGGCTGCAAAGGCTTCATCGAGCGCCTTGCGATTTCGCGTGGGTGCGAGCATGCGCGTTGCTACGGCCCGAATCGGGAGGAGCATTCGCCAGCCGTACTCGGACGAAATCGCAAGCGAATTTCGCGCTAAATCATCGAGCGCAGCGGCAACGTCCTCTCCACTGAACTCTCCGAGCGAGACTAGATCGTCTTCGTCAAACTCGTTCGAGAAAAGCGAAGCCAAGGCAAAAACGCGCTTCGAGCGTTCGTCGAGCCGCGAGTAGCTCCACGCGATGACGTGGCCGATCGTGCGGTGGCGTGGCTCGGAACCGCGCGTCGAGCGCAAGTGATACGGCCGCAGTTCGGCCAGCTCTTCGGCAAGCTGCTCGAGAGAAAGTGACGCAAGCCGCGCTGCGGCGAGGTCGAGCGCAACGGCAAGCCCGTCGAGCCGCTCGACGATGGTCGTCACGGTGTCAAGCGTAGCGACGCCTGCGCGCCTTGAATCGAGTCCGGCTCGAGCCATGAAAAACGCGACACCGTCGTCGCGTCCGAACGGCTCGACTTCGATGACGGGCTCGTCGGTGTAATCCAGGCGCCGTTGACTGGTTGCGAGCACGGTGACGCGCGGCAGTCCGCGCAGTGCGTCGATGAGTGCCCCGGTTTCGTCGGGTGCATGTTCGCAGTTGTCGAGAGCGAGGATCAGGGCGCGGTCGCTCAGACGGCTTGTCAACGTTTGCATAGGGTGGCGCGACGGTTCTTCGGAGATCGAGAGCGCGGTCATAACCGTGCCGGTCACAGCTTCAGGGATTACGCCGGCCAACGGGACGAAAATGCTCTCGACGGCGCGGTCGCGCACGAATCGCGCGATTGCTTCATGCGCCAGTCGCGACTTGCCGACGCCGCCGGGGCCGACGAGCGTGAGCGCGCCTCCGCGCTTGAGAAAGGCGAGCAGCGAGCGCATTTCGGATACGCGACCGACAAATGGAACGCGCGTATCGACGGCGTGATAGTCCAGCACCCTACTGTTCCCTTGTTGTTGGCAAGCCTTCCGTGCCGGTTCAGCGAAAAATGGACGAATCCATGCCTAACATTGGATGGTCCGGAATTCTCCCCGAACTCGACCGCGACTCTATCGTACCGCTCTACCGCCAGATTTACGAGCACCTCCGCGAGGCGATTCTAGCGGGCACGCTGCCCGAATCGACCCGCCTCCCGCCCGAGCGCACGATGGCCGAGCGGCTTGACGTGAACCGCAGCACGGTCGTTCACGCCTACCGGGAGCTGGTCAACGACGGACTCATCGAGCAGCGGGTTGGATCCGGATCTCGCGTCGTGCCGCAGCTGCGCGGGGGGCAACCCGAGCGGGCGGCCGGCGTCCCGTGGTGGATCACCCTCCCGCCGTGGCGTGTCGGCGAGTTCCCGAACATCTTGGGCGAATTGGCGGCCAAACAAGAAGCGGGCCGGATTTCGTTCGTCCAAGGCGTTGCGCCCGACGAACCCTCGCCTTTGGGCGAACTTGCCACATCGTTCGAACGCGTCGCACGCGATCCGCGATTCGTGCTCTCCTACGGCGACTCCGAAGGGTACGAGCCTCTGCGCAGTGCCATCGCATCGCGGATGAACGCGCGCGGCGCGGGCACAATTACGCCGCGCAACGTGATCGTGCTCACCGGGTCGACGCAAGGTATCATGGTGGTTGCGCAATCGCTGGCCGAGCCTGGCGATGAAATCATCGTTGAATCGCCGTCGTATCCCGGGGCGCTGCAAATCTTTCAGATCAACGGTCTGCGCGCAATCGGCGTACCGGTTGACGAAGAAGGCATGCGGGTCGATCACGTCGAGGCGATTTTGCGCACGCGCCGTCCGCGCTTCATTTACACGATGCCTTCACTGCACAATCCCACGAATGCGACGATGAATGCCGACCGGCGCGAACGCCTGGCTACGATTGCGCGGCGCGCCGGCGTGCCGATCGTCGAGGATGATCCCTACGGACCACTCACTGCGCAGCCGTTGCCGCCGCTGGTTTCGCTCGCACCCGACCACGTGGTCTACCTTTCGACGTTTTCGAAGACGATCGCTCCGAGTTTGCGTGTCGGATGGCTGGCGGCGCCGCGCATGATCTTGGAGCGCCTGCTGCTGCGCAAGCAGGCCTACGACATGGCGACGAGTTTGTACGTGCAGGCAGCCATCGTCGACTATCTCGAGCGCGGATACGACGCTCACGTTGTCCAACTGCGAGAAGAATTGTTGCTTCGGCGCAAACTCGCGGACGAGGCGATCGCGGCCCACTGGCCGCACGGCGTGCGAGCGAGCGGCGCGCCCGGCGGGTTTTACGTGTGGGCCACGACGCCGCGCGACCTGCGCGCGCGCGCTCTGCTGGACGTCGCAGAACGGCTGGGTGCGTCATTTCTTTTTGGTGAGGCGTTCTTTGCTGACTCGGGCGGCGACCATCATTTCCGCTTGGCACTCACCGCGGTCACGCGCGAGGAAATCGGCGAAGGAATTCGACGCATCGGCCAGGCCATGAGCACGCTGCGTACCCCTTCGGGCGCCCTTCGCTCTTCGAGCGGCTCAGGGTGAAATATGGAGAGTTTATTGGAGTGGTACGAGCGCTATGGGCGGCGGAGCTTGCCGTGGCGCCTCGTGCGCGGACCATACTATACGCTCGTTAGCGAATTCATGCTCCAACAGACGCAGGTGGATCGCGTCGTACCGAAATTCGAGGCGTTTGTGGCGCGCTTTCCAAATATCGCGGCGCTGGCTCGCGCGAGCACCGGCGACGTGCTGCGCTCGTGGCAAGGATTGGGTTACAACTCGCGCGCCGTTCGTTTGCACCGGGTTGCGCGCACGGTTGTAGAACGCTTTGGCGGGGCGATACCCAGTGATGCGGCGGCGTTACGTGAATTGCCCGGAATCGGGCCGTATACCGCGGCCGCGATTCGTGCATTCGGTTTCGACCTCGACGATGCACCGGTCGATACCAATATTCGTCGCATCGTTCATCGCCTCGCATTCGGATTGGAATTCCCGCCGCGCGCGGGCGCGCGAGAGTTGGACGAGCGCGCTCGGGCACGTGTGCCTGCAGGCAAAGCGCACGATTGGAATTCGGCGATGATGGATCTGGGTGCTACGATCTGCACTGCCCGCGCTCCGAAATGCTTGTTATGTCCGTTGCGAGCGCATTGCCTCGCCGCGCCGATCGACGCTGCGACGCTGGATCGGGCGCGCAGGCAACAGGCCAAGGCGCCATCACCTCAAAGCGCGATTCCGTTTTCGCAAACGACAC